>Ga0105101_10000303_pt1 | contig 19786 bp, 16 predicted proteins | sample PPLLak21cMay2015_2_FD_87037 | JGI IMG/M metagenome (GOLD analysis project Ga0105101, IMG submission 87037) | Freshwater sediment microbial communities from Prairie Pothole Lake near Jamestown, North Dakota, USA - PPLs Lake P8 Core (1) Depth... | ecosystem: Environmental > Aquatic > Freshwater >... | reverse complement strand
TTATCTTTGCGTACTTGGAGCTGCATTCAATTTCCGTGCTGCGGAACGGCATCTTGAAATATTAAGAGAAATGGGCGGTAATGCAATCAGAACAAGCCATAATCCCCCGGCACCCGAGCTGCTTGATCTTTGCGACAGGATGGGATTTCTTGTCGAGGATGAAGCTTTCGATGCCTGGAAAACCGGCAAGAAAAGAAATGATTATAATAAGTTGTTCTATGCATGGCATGAGGAGGACCTCAGGGCAATGGTCCGCCGCGACCGTAACCATCCCTGTGTCATTCTGTGGAGCACCGGCAATGAGGTGCCCGACCAGAATAATCCAGCTTTGTCGGAAAGCCTGAGAACTATTGTTAAATCGGAGGATAATACCCGTCCGGTAACAGCAGGCTGCGACCGCGATGAATCGGGTACCAACGGCTTCCAGAAAACCCTGGATGTTTTTGGAATAAATTACCGTCTCTACAGGTACGATGCATTTTTCAGTCATAAAGAGAATGACAACCAGCCTTTCCATTCAAGTGAATCAGCATCCACTGTAAGTTCCAGAGGTGAATATTTCTTCCCCGTAATAGCCGGTGACCTTGATAATAATTTACCCGGAAACGGTATTTTCCAGATATCTTCCTATGACCTGGCTTACCCATCCTGGGGAACTTCACCCGATCAGCAATGGGAGATGAATGATAAATATCCCGGAGTGTTCGGGGAATTCGTCTGGACAGGCTTTGATTATCTCGGGGAACCATCGCCCTACTATGGCGACCTGACAGGCTTGACTCCAAATACAAGAAGATATGAGCAGATCCTTAAAATGCTTGAAAACCAGGGTGTTAAAGAAGTTCCATCACGAAGCAGCTACTTCGGGATCCTGGATCTGGCCGGATTTAAGAAAGACCGCTTCTATCTTTATCAATCCAAATGGAAGCCAGACTTTCCCATGGCTCACATCCTTCCCCACTGGAACTGGCCTGAAAGAAAAGGCCAGATAACTCCTGTTCATGTTTATACAACAGGAGATGAGGCAGAACTCTTCCTGAACGGTAAATCGCTTGGGAAGAAGAAGAAAGGGCAATTTGAATACAGGCTGCAATGGGATAATGTTGTTTATGCCCCGGGTGAGCTGAAAGTTGTTGTATACAGGAATGGACAGAAGTGGGCAGAAGAAGTCATGAAAACGACAGGCAGGCCTGCCCTGCTTTCAATGTCAGCGGACCGTTCCGAAATCAGTGCCGATGGTAAGGATCTTGTTTTTATAACCGTCAGGATCGAAGACAAAAATAAATTGCCGGTACCCCGAAGCAATAACCAGCTGAATTTCAGCATCGAAGGACCCGGAAGGATCGTGGCAACCGATAATGGCGATGCAACAAGTCACGAATCGTTCCAATCGGGAACGAAAAAGGCTTATAATGGACTATGCCTTGTAATTGTTGAGGCTGAGAAAGGTTCATCAGGAACTCTCACAATAAAAGGAGAATCAAAAGGATTAAAGGCTTCATCTGTCAAAATAAACATCAGAAATAACCGTTTATAAATCCTTTTACTACAGAGTCACACGGAGTTTGCACCGGAGGAGCACAAAGTTAATACTTTATAACAAACAGCGTTACTCCGTGAACACTCAGTGTAACTTTGTGGTTAAATAATAAATAGGGGGATTTTGCAGTACCCTTTTAATCTGTTAATATAAGTTAAAAACTGATCCTGAACCGGTTAAAAGGATTTTTTTTGATATTTTTGTGCGCGGTACATTAAAACCGCAGTTCATTAAATAAACAAGAATGAAAAAGACAATTGTCAGAACAGTATTAGTTGTTGTTATTACCCTGATTGGACTTATTATCTTCAACAGGATCTCTTCAAAAAAAGATGATGCCGGTATGTTCATTGAAGCTGCTCATGGTAAATTCGAAATAACAGTTGCAACAACCGGTGAACTGGTTGCTGAGAATTCAGTGGATATTAAGGCACCTGAGTTCACCCAGAGAAGGGATGTCAGGTCATCCCATATCAAGATTACTGATCTGGTTCCCGAAGGTACTGAAGTAAAGGCAGGTGATTATGTTGCATCACTTGACAGGACAGAACTGGAAAACTCTCTGAAAGATGCAAGGGAGAGGCTTGTAACCTTTTACACGGACCTTGAAATGGCAATTCTCGATACTGCGGTCACAATGAATAACATAAGGGATCAGATAAGTAACCAGATCCACAATGTTGAGGAAGCAGAAATTACATTGAAAAACTCAAAATATGAGCCTCCTACAACAATCCGTCAGGCTGAAATAAACGTTGAGCAGGCCAGGAGAGTTCTTGACCAGTTGAAAAGAAGCTATACCCTGAGGAAAGCCCAGACTGAATCTTCTATCAGGCACAGGAGACTATGGGTTTCCAGGTTTGAAGAAAGAGTGAATGATTATGATGAGGTGCTGAAGGGCTTTGTAATAACTGCGCCATCCAACGGGATGATAATCTATAAACGTGAAAGGTTTGGAACCAAAAGGAAAGTCGGATCAATGATCAATCCAATGGACCGTGTTGTTGCAACACTACCGGACCTTTCATCAATGCTCTCAAAGGTATATGTCAGCGAAGTTGATATCAGCAAGGTTGTACCCGGTCAGGAGGTAAACATTACTGTTGATGCCTTCCCGGCAAAAAGTTATAGCGGATCCGTTTTCACTGTCGCCAATATCGGTGAAAAACTGCCTAACAGCGACTCAAAGGTTTTTGAAGTACAGATAAAGGTTGAAGGTTCCGATTTTTTACTCAGACCATCGATGACAACAAATAATAAGATCATAATAAAGATACTGGATAATGTCACATATGTACCGAATGAGTGTGTGCATACCGGTATTGACAGTATTCCGGTAGTTTATACCCGGAACGGACTCAGGCAGGTGGTTCTGCTCGGGGATTCGAATGATAAAGAAACTGTCGTTGAGAAGGGTCTTGAACCTGGTACACTGCTTTATCTTGGTACACCAGAAGACCTGGATGATTTCAAACTGGCAGGCGAAGAACTCATAAATACAATCAGGGATCGTGAAAGGGAAAGAAGAGCTCTTAATGAGAGAACAGCCGTAAGAAATGTAACCGCCGGGAGTTCAGAAACATTCTGAATTCCATAACGATGAATAAAATATAAAAAAAGGGCTCTTTCCGAGCCCTTTTTAATTTCGTTTTTCCCTCTTTAATCTTTTACTTCTTGTTGTAAACCATTGCTGATTTTCTCTCCCCGTTGGGAGTAGTTCGTGTTGACGTGATTGTAAGTGTTGAAGGATCAGTAAGTGCCCATACTTCTGTGGTTTTCATCTGGGTTGTCTGACCGTCACGTTCAAATGACCTGGTTGTAACAATTGACAAACTCTTACCGTCGGCTGACCAGGAGGCAATTGATTTGCTTTCGCCCCTTCCGGTTGCATTAACGCTCTCTTTACCATCAAGTGTATATTTGGAAGAAATTGTCCGGTCTCCCATAGTGCGTTCAACGGTAAGAAGATTGGCTTCCTGTTTTGCAACAAAATTACCGCCAAAACCGCCCCTCATACCCTGTCCCTGGCCCTGACCACCACCCTGAGGAGGCTGACCCTGACCCTGACCTGGTGTACTCTTTTCAGCATTAAATGCCCATGTTCCTGAGAAATTGGCCTTTCCGGCCTGTCCGTTGGAAGCTAAAGGCATAACAAGAAATGCAATAATTACCATTGCTGATAATGTGAATTTAAAAGTTTTTAAATTTTTTACCATTTTCAAATATTTAATTGGTTGATACTATGTATAGACAATCCCTCAAAGGTATTTATTCCCTGACACACAGGTGAAAGTTCCCGGCTTTTTAATATTTTTTAAGAATTAACTGAAAACAACATTGGCCAGCTTGTAATTAAAAGAATATTAGTATAATTGCACAGGAATCAAAAATTTAGTTTTAGTAATAATTCAATTAATCATGACAAAGAAATTTTTCACACTAATTATCCTTATCGTATTCATTTCAGCATGCGGCAATACAGGGAAAAAAGAGGCTTCATCAAAACCTGAAGGCAATTCTGATGTTATTAAAGTCGAATTTGCATCTCTGACTGAAAAGCCCGAAGATTATGTAGGCAAAACGATCAGCGTTACAGGCAAGGTTGTTCATGTCTGCATGATGAGCGGGAAAAAGATGTTTATTACCGGAGAGAATCCCGATATAAGATTATATGTTGCAGCAGGTGAAGAAATGCCGAAATTCCCTACAGAACTGCTTGGCAGCGAAGTGGAAGTGCAAGGCACCCTTACCCGGCAGACTGCAATGGCAGCAGAAGGTGGTGCAGGCATGCATGCCGGTAAAGGAGAAGGAAAAGGCGTCGCATCTGATTCATGCGAAACTGAGAAAGCACTTGCCGGACAACCGGTACTCAGCGATCTCATGATGATCTACAACAAACATTCCGTAGTAAAATAAATTACTTTTAGAATTCTTTTAAAAGGTCAGTAGTGTGCTGACCTTTTTAACTTTCATTAAGATGAATCTGTCAAAACTTAACAGGATCACCCATCGTGATTTAGGGTACCTTATTGCAGGACTCACTGTAATTTATGCTTTATCCGGTATAGCACTGAATCACAAGCACGACTGGAATCCAAACTACCTTATCGAAAACAACTCCTTTACAACCAGTATAAATTTCACCCGGCAGACAATGAATAATGAAAAAGCACTACAGATACTGAATGAACTGCCCGGCAATCCTGAATTCAAGACATGGTATTTCCCGTCAGGCAATACTATGACTATATTCATTGAAGGCGGATCGGTCCGCATCAATATGCTAAGCGGACAGGGAGTTATTGAAAGAATCAGTAAAAGACCCCTGTTTTACCAGATAAATTTCCTTCACTACAATCCCGGTGTATGGTGGAAATATTTCAGCGATATATTCTGCATAGCCCTGATCCTGGTCACAATCTCAGGGTTGCTTATCATAAAAGGCAGGAACGGGATCACCCGACGCGGAGCGATCCTGACGATCATCGGGATAATACTCCCGCTCCTCTTCCTCTTTATTTACTAAACTTTTTTAATCGCATTCAACACTCTCGCCGGAGTCATAGGCATTCTGTACAACCTGGCGCCCGTTGCATCATGGATTGCATTGGCAACAACAGCCCCGACTATTATTATAGCAGGTTCACCTCCACCCTTCGGAGGTTTATCCTTCCGGTCCAGAATTACGCATTCGATCTTTGGCAACCAGGAGAATCTGGGTATTTCGAAAGTATCAAAGCCCCGTGTAAGAACATTACCCCCTTCAAATAATACCTCCTCAGTGAAGGTATAGCCAAGACCCATTGTTATACATCCTTCCATCTGGATCAGAGCACCTTCAGGGTTGACGCACAATCCCATATCCTGTGAACAGGTAATCCTGACAACCTGTACTTTACCCGTATTTTTATCTACTTTTACCTCAGCTATTGCGGCCACCCAGGTTCCGGCATCATGACCGCAGGCAATACCTATTCCTCTTCCGCCTGGAGTCTTGCCTGCAACATAACCGAATTTATCAGCCACAGCTTTCAGGCAGTCAATCATTTTCTCATCTTTAAGGTTCTTCAGACGGAACTCCAGAGGATCGATCCCTGCCTTAGAAGCCATAATGTCGATCTGAGACTCACGGGCAAATGTATTTGTGTTATTATTCGGAGCACGCCAGGGCCCGGTAGCGAACGGGTGAACAGGTGGTGAGTTCTTGCCGCGACTGTAACTGGTTGTCCTTGCATTTGGAACATCATAAATCGTATCAGAGCCTCTTGTTCCGGAGTACCAGACATGGTAATCCCAAAGCTTGATCATTCCTGATTTGTCAATACCGGAGTTTATTTTTATCACACCGGCAGAATGGAATGTATCATAGAAGAACTCTTCATCGCGTGTCCAGATCAGCATAACAGGCTTTCCCGTGAGTTTAGCCAGCTTTGCTGCTTCAATCCCCTGCTGAAATGCAGCTTTCCCGCCGAAGCCTCCACCGACAAATGGCGTGATGACCCTGACTTTTTCCCGGGGATATCCGAGTTCACGGACAATGCCATCCTGCAGACCAAAAGGCGATTGTGTTGAAGCCCAGACTGTCATCTTATCACCTTCAAGCTGTGCCAGGGCGGTATGGGTCTCAATCGATGCATGTGCATCATAGGGATCATTAAACTCAGATTCAAAGATTTTATCCGAGAGTTTATAACCGGCTTCAATGTCTCCTGAAGTTCTGACAACATTGGCAGCAGAATCCGCGCTCAGCATCCAGTCAAAGACCGTTCTGTCATTTACCTTCAACTCATCAAATGAATACTCTGCATTGATCTTCACAATTGCCTCATCAGCCTTATCATGGTTCTCGCTGATGACTGCAATGAAATCACCATCACGGACGACCTTCACTCCAGCAATCTTTTCAGCGGGTGTTACATCCACTGAGGAAAGTTTGGCGCCATGCGACGGGGGTCTCAGTATTCTTGCAAACACCATTCCCGGCAATTTAAGGTCGCCGACATACTTAGCCTTGCCCGTGACTTTCTCATATGAATCAACATGATTATATGATTTACCGACATATGTGAACTTTGTATATTCTTCCACAGGAGGTTTTGCATCAAGATGCTTTTCAATTTTCTGGCCTTTAGCCAGTTGACCATAGGCTACTTTGTTTTTTGCATTTTTTAAGTCAACAACCACACCATCCCTTACCTCGAGCTGAGATACAGGTACACCAAGCCTGGCTGAGGCAAGGTCAAGCAGCACTCCTTTTGCCTCGGCAGCGGCAGCTCTCATAGCCGGGCCGAAAGTCTGTGTGGTTTGCGATCCCCAGGTACCTGCATCATAAGGGCACAGGTCCGTATCTCCCATAACCATCTTAACTCTTTCAAACGGGACATTAAGCTCATCAGCCATCATTTGTGCAAGAGAGGTGATAACTCCCTGTCCCATCTCAATTTTACCAGTGAAACATTTCACAGATCCATCCGGTGCGATCTGCAGAAATGCGTTATAATCTTTGGTCAGTGACCTCCTCTCCTGCACGGGTATCGCCAGCAGGTCGAGAGCGTTCCATGGCTGGAAAAATATAAATATCCCGCCTCCGAGAAGTTTTACAAAGCTTCTTCTCTTCATGCCTGAGTTTACTTCAGGTTCCTGCGATTCATTCATTTTCAATTCTGTTTTTTTCATGATCACTTTCCTCCTTTCATTGTTTTGGCTGCTGATTCCACCGCATCAAGAATACGGACATGAGCTCCGCAACGGCAAAGATTTTCCTCCAGACCCTCTGCAATTTCCTGGCGGGTAGGTGAAGGATTTTTCAGTAGAAGACCGGTGGCGCTCATTATCATACCCGGTGTGCAGAAACCACACTGAAGTGCATCATGGTCTACAAAAGCCTTCTGTACCGGGTGAAGCTTGCCGTTCTTTTCAAGGCCTTCAATTGTCATTACTTTTTTCCCTGCAATGTCGCCAACAGGCAGCATGCAAGACCTTACAGGCTCATTATCAACCAGAATGGTACAGGCGCCACAGAATCCCATTCCGCAACCGAACTTGGTTCCGGTGAGTCCGAAGTGATTCCTGAGAACCCATAACAGATTCTGGGTGGGATCGATAAGTACCTCTGTTTTTTTCCCATTTAATGTAAAACGCAATGTTTCTTCCATATTCAGCTGATTTGATTTAGTTCATTTATATAATCCTCGGGTGTATCAATATCACGTAAAATTTCAGATGTATCTACCTCAACCTCAAGTACATCATGGTAAAATTTTCCTGCAAGTGCCCTTAAACCTTCACTCTTGTCAAGTTTATCTATTTCTTCCCTGTAGCCTGAACTTACGAGGAGGGGATGTCCGCGTTTATTGTTGAATACAGGCATCATGATGCCTTTTCCTGATTTCCTGAAGGCTTCTATCAGCCGGTTGATAATCTCAGGGCTTATCATCGGCTGATCGCCGGGGAAGAAAATCACAGCATCAAACTTTTCAGGTAAAGACCGTAAACCGCATTTGACCGACGAAAGCATTCCCTCTTTGTAATCATCATTAAAGCAGTGCATTACCGGTAAATTCCCGATCATTTCCATTATCTTATCCCTCCCGGAGCCCAATACAACAACAATCTTATCAACCTCAGAAGCAGTTACATTTTCAATTACTTTTTCAATTATAGTTTTCCCCCCGAATGGAAGAAGCATTTTCGGTTCCTTCATCCGTTTCGATTCTCCGGCTGCCAGTATTATTGCGTGGATATTTGTCATAAATTTATTTCTGGGGGTTACTGATATCGGGTGGACGGCGTGCGGTGTGTGGCGTTCGGTTTTCGACCGGTTGCCTGTTACCGGAAGCTGGTAGCCGCAAACCATTCTTAACAAGCACCAATTGTGCTGCAATACTCACAGCAATTTCTTCAACTGTTATTGATTTAATATTAAGCCCTATGGGAGTAAAGATTCTGCTCCACTGCTCCTCAGTAGCCCATCCATTCTGAATGAACTCAGCTTTCATCTTTGCCACTTTACCCTTACTCCCGATCATCCCAACGTATGCTGCTTCTGATCCGATACATGGTTTCAAAGCTTCACCATCATCCTTATGTCCGCGTGTTACGATAACTATGTATGTATCAGTAGCTTTCTCTATTTCATGCATTGCTCCACCGATCTCCTTTACAATAATGTGGTCCGCGTCGGGCAAGTTGCCCGGATTGGCAAATTCCTGCCTGTCGTCAATCATAATTACTTCAAAATCGAGCATTTTACCGAGATGCGAAAGAGCCTTTCCGATATGGCCGGCTCCTGCGATCACAAGTTTGGGAAGAGGAAAAACCGGTTCAAGATAGAAATCTGTAGATAATGACTCTCCGGGAACTTTTATCTCAACCTTTTTGAATGGGTCTGATCCTCCCGATGCCAAAAGGCAAATAATTTCAGGTTCAATTTTCTCCAGAATAGCAGCAGGCAGAGCTGGTTTTGATTTCCCTGTCATCCAGAACCGTTCGATCTTAACGACCTTCTCCCCGGCTCCCGTAACTTTTGTTATGAGAACGCCCGGCTCTCTCGCAGAAAGGGACTTCGCTATTTCATTAAAAACAGACACATGCTTCATGGGATCCGCATCGACAATAACGGATATCCTGCCTCCGCAGATAGCCTCCTCACGTTGAGAAATATCCTTGTCGAGCTGATAATGAAAATAGCCTGATTCTTTTGTTCCGCCGCAAACTTTTGCCAGTTCCTGAACTTTACCTTCGACAATTCCACCACCGACAGTTCCCGTTATCAGACCATCCCTGCCAAACAGAGCCGAACTCCCTGGTTTCTGAGGAGTTGACCCTACCGTACCGGCAACGGTTGCAAGTACCGGATTGGTTATAGCCGGTACCATTTTTAGCATTTTCAGGTAGATGTTTTTCATAATCCTTTGATCAACAGTCCGATATCAATTGAATATAATTTTCAGGAACCTTGTAGTTTCAAGCCGGCATTAAACTGCACATAACAAATATATTAAAATCGACGAATTAGTAATAATTTTACGAAAAAGAGGACAAAAAAAATCACAGAAACCCTGATTATCATGAAAAGTCGTTTTGCAAAACATCTTTTATTTTATGCCTTTTTCACAATAATTATCTTCTCCTGTCAGTCACACGACAGAGGTATTAATAATAAAGATACCGCTGATACCAGATGGCTGGAGGAAAAGACGATTTCGCAACTTCAAACCGGGTACAGGGAAGGAAAATATTCCGTAAAGGATGTAGTGTCGGCATACCTTGAAAGGATTTATGAACTCGACATGTCCGGTCCTGAACTTAATTCAATAATAATAATCAACCCTGATGCTTTGCAGATTGCCGCCGAGCTGGACGAGGAAATGGCTTCGGGTAAGATAAGGGGTCCATTGCATGGAGTCCCTGTAATTCTGAAAGATAATATTGATACCGGCGACCGGATGCCGACTACAGCCGGAGCAACGGCCTTAAAGTCCTCTTTTGCAAAGGTCGACAGCTTTATAGCAAGGAAACTGCGGGAAGCGGGTGCCGTTATTATTGCAAAAGCCAATCTGAGTGAATGGGCGAATTTCAGAGCAAAGATGTCATCGAGCGGATGGAGCGGTATAGGTGGGCAGACGAAGAACCCTTATGTCCTCGACAGGAATCCATGCGGTTCAAGTTCCGGGTCAGGAGTTGCAGTTTCAGCAAATCTCTGCATGGTTGCGATCGGTACAGAAACAAACGGTTCAATTGTTTGTCCTTCAAACAACAACGGTATTGTGGGCATTAAGCCGACAGTCGGACTGTTAAGCCGGACAGGGATCATTCCTATTGCATTCTCACAGGATACGCCCGGGCCAATGGCAAGAACCGTTGAGGATGCGGCATTTTGTCTCGGGGCAATGACGGGAGTCGATTCCCTTGATTCAAAAACCATTGCGTCAGAAGGAAAATCGCTGACAGACTATACAGAATTCCTTATTGCTGACGGTCTCAGGGGCAAAAGAATAGGACTTTTAAGAAATTCCGGAGGATATAATGACAGGGTGGACACTCTGATGGTCCATTCGGTAAAGACCATAAAAGCTGCCGGTGCCGAAATAATTGAAGTCGATGCACCACGTAGCCGCGATTATTCTGGTGCTTCATATCAGGTACTGCTTTATGAGTTCAGGGATGGATTAAATAAATATTTTGCCGGTCTCGATGATAATGTTCCGGTTAAAAGTCTCCTGGACCTTATCGAATTCAACAAAAAAGATAGTGTTGAGCTTAAATATTTCGATCAGCAAATACTTATTGAAGCCGAAAAAAAGGGTGACCTTACTTCACCGGAATACAGGAATTCACTGGCCAGGATGCTGAAAGCCACCCGCGATGAGGGTATTGACAAATTGATGAACAGCAACGATCTCGATGCCCTGATCGCACCAACAGGGTCAGCAGCGTGGAAATCCGACCTGTTGCTGGGCGATCATTTTACAGGAGGAAGTTCATCTCTGGCTGCCATTTCAGGTTATCCTGCAATAACAGTTCCCATGGGATTTGCAGGTGACCTGCCAACAGGCATTACATTTTTCGGAAGAGCCTGGAGTGAACCGGTTCTTATTGAAATCGCATATGGTTATGAACAGGCTACCCGACACCGGAGGGCGCCTCGTTATCTTCCAACGGACTGATTATATGATATATAGATGACCGGCTCAGACCAGCCGGTTATTCTTTTTTTGCTTCGGTTTTGTCTTCAGCACGCATTTTTTCAGGTTCATCCTCTACCTTGGAAGCTCTCTTGAACTCCTTCATTCCCTGACCAAGACCCTTCATTAATTCCGGGATCTTACGCCCGCCGAATAAAAGCACAACGACCAACAAAATCAATATTATCTCGGTTACCCCAAAATTTCCCATCTGATCAGATTTTAAATATATATCTTATAAAGATACTAAGAACCAAAAGAATTTACAAATCATTTAAGACTTTTAACTTCAGGGTAAAGGCACATTGTTGACTTTTTTCTACCTTTTGCAAAAATTTTAAATGCTCAAATTCTCCCCGTTCTTCATCTTACTCTTTATTATTTGCAGTACCCTGTATGTTACAGGCCAGACAAAAGGAGTTAATCGTGATAAATATCATATCAGTATCAAACAAACCACCAGCAGAATAAACATTGACGGTATTCTTGATGAAGAGCCCTGGTCGACGGCCGAAAGGACGGGAAAATTCCAGCGGGTTACTCCCACTGATACAGGTTACGCCATAGCACAAACAGAGGTCAGGGTCACATATGACGAACTGAATCTGTATGTAGGAATAATCTGCCATGATCCCACTCCCGGAAAAAGACCCGTCGAATCGTTGCGGAGGGATTACAGCTTTATGAAGAATGATAATTTCATGCTTTTCCTTGATACCTACAATGACCAGACCAATGGTTTTGCTTTCGGCATTTCTGCTGCCGGTGCGCAAACCGAAGGCCTGCAGTTTGATGGTACACAAGTCAATTACAGCTGGGACATCAAATGGAGATCAGCTGTCAGGAGCTTTGATGACCGCTGGGTTACCGAGTTCAGTATTCCTTTCCGGAGTATCCGGTATAATGAAGGAGACAATGAATGGGGTATCAATTTTGGCAGACTCGATCTGAAAAACAATGAAAAGTCGTCATGGGCGCCTATGCCTCGTCAGTTTCCGCACTGTTCGCTTCCCTACACCGGAACCCTTGCCTGGGACAAGCCGATGGGTAAAGCAGGACTGCGTTTTTCTTTCATCCCTTATATTACCGGGAAAGCAACAAGGAATAATGAGGCAGGAGAAAAGACAAAACTGAATGGTAATGCTGGTTTTGATGCTAAAATGATCCTCTCTTCGTCCATGAACCTTGACTTTACCGTAAATCCCGACTACTCGCAGGTTGAAGTTGACAGGCAACAGACAAATCTTGATCGTTTTGAACTTTTTTTCCCTGAGAAAAGACAGTTTTTTCTCGAAAACAGTGACCTGTTTGCAAGTCTGGGCAGCGAGACCGTCAGACCATTTTTCTCCAGACGGATCGGTCTCAATAATCCTGTGCAGGCAGGTATACGTCTGAGCGGCAATATCGGGAATAACTGGAGAATAAACCTTATGGACATACAAACGGGTGAGAAAGAAGATATTCATGCTTCAAACTATATGGTTGCCGCCCTTCAGCGCTCGGTTTTCAGCCGTTCAAATATTTCAGCATTCGTCATCAACAAACAGGTGACTGATATAAAAAGTGATACTTCCTTTACAGGAAGCAGGTTCAACCGTGTTGCCGGTCTGGAGTATAATCTTGCTAGCAATGACAACCTGTGGACCGGAAAAGCATTTTACCACCAGAGCTTTCATAACAACGTTTCTATCAGCGATGCAGCAATTGCTGCAAACATTACATTCTCATCCCAGTACCTGACTGCAACACTTAACCAGACAGCAGTAGGCTCCGGGTATACCGCAGAAACCGGATATATCAGAAGAAGAGGTTATTACGAAGTTAATCCTATCTTCCAGTATAAGTTTTTTCCTGAATCTGCCATCGTAATCAATCACGGACCCGGCCTTAAATTGGATATGTTTCTCGATCCTTCTTTTATGCTTACCGACAGGGAAACGCAGCTGTCATACAGAATCGAATGGATAAATAAAATGACTTCTTCCATTGATGTAAAGGAGACATATATCAAACTCCAGGACCCATATGATCCAACCAATACCGGAGGTATTCCTTTTGATACCGGCAGAGATTTCCGATGGAAAGAGATCGGAGCATCTTTTGCTTCCGATCCAAGAAAACTTTTAAATGTTTCCTTAACAAGCCGGTACGGAGGTTATTACAACGGAACAAGGCTTTCGCTAAATGGCGAATTGAATTACCGTGTTCAGCCATACGGCAGTCTGGCACTTGTCACCACGTATAACAGCATTTCGTTACCGTCACCATATAACAGCGCCAGGCTGCTGCTTATCGGACCGAGACTGGATTTCACATTCACTGAGAAGCTCTTCTTCACAAGCTTCATCCAGTATAACAACCAGATTGACAACCTGAATCTTAACCTCCGTTTCCAGTGGAGGTTTGCACCGGTATCGGATCTGTTTATTGTCTACACCGAAAACTCATTCCCTGCAGGTTACAATATTAAGAACCGGGGGCTGGTAATCAAGTTATCTTACTGGTTTAACTGATTATTAAACCTCTTTTGGTACCACGAACGGTTTCCTCGGAGGCCGTGTCAGATATTTATCAGCTGCCTTGTCCTTCACAAATTTTTCAGTTGAAGGATCAAAGTAAAGTGTACGTCCTGTCCGGTATGCAATATTCCCAAGGTGAGCAAGCGCCGATGCCATGTGTGCAGTTTCAACCGGGGCATTCAGCATTTTCTTGTCATGAGCCTGAACTGCATCGATGAAATTCTTGAAGTGATCACCACCTTCCCTGCGTTTCGGACCCGGTTTGTAATCCCTTCCAAGGAATGATTCATACCTGTCGTAATTATAAACCACAAGGTACCCTTCAGTTCCGTAGAAAATATTCCCGACCGTTACGTCATTTTCAGCATTAGTCATCCATGGACGGACTTCAAATTCGATTATCTTTTTCTCTTTTGGATATAGATAAGTTGATGAAAGGACTTCGGGTGTCTCCTTGGAATCGTCGAATACAAATTTACCGCCGCCGGCAGTAATAACTTCAGGAAGGCCCACATCGAGTCCCCACATGCAAAGGTCAGTTTCATGTGTTCCCTGGTTGCCAACATCACCATTTCCCCAGTTCCAGTGCCAGTGCCAGTTGTAATGAACCCAGTCTTCAGAGAATGGCCTCATTTCAGCCGGACCTGTCCAGAGATCGTAATCGAGTCCCTGTGGAATGGTTCCCGGACCTTTTTTCCCGATATCACCACGCCAGCGGAATACGAGGCCTCTTGCCATATATACCCTGCCGATAAGTCCGTCGCGCAGGTGCTTGATCGCTTCCTGAACGGCTACCGAACTGCGCAACTGCACACCATGCTGAACAATACGATCATATTTGGCAGCAGCTTCAACCATTTTGCGTCCTTCAAAAATGTTGTGGGAGCCTGGTTTTTCAACGTAGACATCCTTACCGGCCTGACATGCCCAGATAGTTGCAAGGGCGTGCCAGTGGTTGGGAGTTGCAATACTTACTGCATCGATCGATTTATCAGCGAATACGTTTCTCAGATCCTGCTCCTGCTTAACTTTTTTGGAATACCTGGTTTCGAATGCTTTGGCCTTTGGTCCCAGGACATTGAGATCGCAATCGCATAAGCAGGTTACCTCTGAATTCGGCAGGTTCATAAATCCCTGGATATGGCTTCCTCCCCTGCCATTAACCCCGATTACGGCAACCGACACCTTGCCATTGGCTCCAAAAACACTGGCAGGCACAATGGTTGGCATCGACAGCAGGGCCGCTGCACCTGCCGACTTTTTAATAAAGCTTCTTCTTGTTTCCTTTTTTTTCTCTTTCATATTAATTGTATTTAAGGTTAGTATAATTGATAAGAAATAAGAACACATTTAAAATTAACGGATCATAAAATCCAGCAGCGGCTCATCCCCAAGGTAAGCTACCAGATTATCATTCTTCTTCAGATTTCCTACTCCCGGCGGAGTGCCTGTAAAAATCAGGTCACCATCCTTAAGTGTGAAATAATCGGAAACAAATGAGATTATCTCATTGAAACTGAATATCATATCAGAAGTACTGCCCTGCTGCACAATTTTGCCATTTATTTCGAGCCTGAAGTCAATACTTTTTATATCCTTCAGGGAGGCGACCGGAACGAATTTGCCAAGCGGCGCTGCATTGTCAAAGCACTTGGCCAATTCCCAGGGCAGACCGGCCGCAGAATTCCTGTTCTGAATATCACGGGCAGTAATATCTATTCCCAATGTAAGTTCGTCGTAATACCTGTGAGCATATTTTACAGGGATCCCTTTCCCGAGCCTGTTGATCTTCAACACGACCTCTGTTTCGTATTGTATCATTGACGAAAATCCGGGAAGAAAAAAAGGTTTGTTGTTTTTAAGCAGGGCTGAATCAGGCTTCAGAAATACAATGGGTTCTGCTGGGAGCGGTCTGCCCATTTCCATCGCATGTTTTCTGTAATTGAGTCCTATGCAGATGATCTTCATCTCAGTTTTGTTTATTCCCGAATGCTCTCAGTTTGATCTCGGTGAGTATTTTTTTTGTATAAAGGGGAAAATCCCCGTTCATCATCCATGCATAGTATGCCGGTTCCTCCCTGAAAACACTCTCTACAGCTTTTCCCTTATGCTTGCCGAAATTAAATGTTTCAACCCCGTTTTCGTCAAGGATTATCCTTCCTGCAAAATCGACATTGTTATTAAATGAGCTGTACCCGGCCAGTTTTTCCACATCATTTTCAAGATCGTCATATCTGTCAAGCTGGGCTTTCAGTACTTCATAAGTTGCTGCAGTGTCGGCATTTGCTGTATGGGCATTTTCCATTGCTTTGTTGCAGTAAAACTTGTACGCGGCTGCCAGCGTCCGCTGTTCCTTTTTATAAAAGATCACCTGCACATCAATATATCTTCTCTTTGTGAAGTTGAAGTCAACGTTTGTCCGCAGAAACTCCTCTGCCAGGACCGGAATATCGAATTTCATTGAATTATACCCGGCCAGGTCACATCCTTCCAGGAATGTTGCAAGGTTCTTTGCGATCTCCCTGAATGTGGGAGCACCCGTGACATCGCTGTCGGAAATGCCGTGAATTGCCGTTACCTTAGGAGGAATGGGCATTTCGGGATTGACGAGCGAGGTCATCAATTGTTCACTTCCGTTAGGATTGATCTTAAGTGCTGAGATTTCTACAATACGGTCAGACGAAACATTGATACCCGTAGTTTCGAGGTCAATAAAAACAATCGGACGTTTGAGCTTAAGTTCCAAGACTCACGCGTTTATCATCATAGGCATAAGGAGCATCAGAAGATCCTCAGATTCGTTTTCCGACTCAGCAGGCAGGAAAAGACCTGCACGGGTCGGATCAGCCAGCTCGATCATAACATCCTGGGAAACAATGTTTGCAAGAATCTCAAGAAGGAATACCGATTTGAATCCGATCTCGATCTCCTCGCCCTCATACTGGCATTTTATGCGTTCGTATGCAGATATTGAGAAATCGATATCCTGCGCCGACACCATAGCCTGGTTGCCCTTGAGCTGCACCTTTACAAGGTTGCTTGCCTGGTTTGAGAATACCGAAACTCTTTTCAGTGTATTATAAAATTCAACCCTGTCAATAGTGATCTTCCTTGGATTATTTTTCGGGATCACAGAATTATAATTTGGATAGTTACCTTCGACCAGACGGCACACCACCTTGTATTCATTCAGATTAAAGAATGCATTCTTATCATCAAACTCAACAATAAAGGGTCCCTCCTCCCTTGGCAAAATATTACGCAGCAATGATGCCGGTTTTTTGGGAAGAATGAATGATGCATTATCATCGGCCTGAGCGTCGGTTCTCTGGTACCTCACCAGTTTATGGGCATCGGAAGCAACAAAAGTGATCTTTTCAGGTGAAGCTTCAATAAAGATCCCTCCCATTACCGGCCGTAGTTCATCATCGGCAGTAGCAAAAAGTGTTTTGCTGATCCCTGCCAGCATAACCTCAGCATTAATGGTGAAACTGAATTTCTTATCCTTCTTTATAACAGGCAACGCCGGGAAATCAATACCATTTTGTCCGACCACATTGAACTTTCCGTTCTCTGAACTTATGACAACCGCCATCGTTTCATCATTGATCTCAAATGTCAGAGGCTGAGCAGAGAATTCCTTCAGGGTGTCAAGCAGTATCCTTGCGGGAAGTGCTATCATTCCGTCGCCCTCGGTGTTATCAAGCTTCATCCTGGTTATAAGTGTCGATTCAAGGTCGGAGGCAGTTATCTCCAGATCATTCCCTGAAAGGTTGAACAGAAAATTATCAAGAATGGGAAGGGTATTCTTTGTACTGATTACCCTGCTTATTCCCTGAAGATGACCAAGAAGTTCAGTGCTGGACACAACAAATTTCATATTGATACCGGTTTAAATTAGTTTTTGTGAATTCAGTTTTCTTATATAATTATATATGAACGAATTAAGTCGATTTTTTAAATTAATTACCAATTATCAATATTACAAAAAATAAATATTCCCTCAAATAAAATTCTGACTATTAAGATTCACAGGATTTATGAAGAAGCCGGAAGTCAGAAGCCGGAAGCCGGAAGTCAGAAGCCGGAAGCCGCAAGCCGGAAGCCGAAAGCCGCAAGCCGGAAGTCAGAAGCCGGAAGCCGGAAGAAATTACCTTCGAAACTTCGGACTTCGGTCTTCGGACTCCCGACTAATCCGGAAAGAAATAATCTATCTTCTTGAGCAGCGGATCAACATCAAAATACCTCACTACAAAATACTCATCGCGCTCCTCCGTTTTTCCCCATAACCTGTCCGTATCCTTGTTCCCTTCAAAATATCTTTCCCACAGGGTAAGTTTTACTTCTTTCCCGTCACTCATAATCACTGTTATTCTGAAAACCGGAATTTCTGCTTCAACTTTCTTTTTCTCCGGTTCACTCATTTCAAATGCCCAGGATTCGAATGGAACCAGGGTAAAATAGGAAATATAACGTCTGACACGCGAAGAATCCCACCCTGAAAGATTATTTTGCAGATCCGACAAACGGTATTTTCCTCCCGAACAGGAAATATTAAAGGATGATGAGGGCTCTGCTATATTTTCGAAGGTAACGGATGTGATTTCCGATGGCAGGACATTGAAGATGATATTGGGCAGCCAGTAAAGTTCAGCAGGATTGAAAGCTGATCCAATGTCCTCTTCAAACCCGGGCACATGAACTATAAAAGGTCTTGTTCTCTGATTCCTTTTCATGATATTGCCGTAAATGTTCGATCCGGTTATATACACATAAAATGTTTTTAAAAGCCGCCAGTTTTCAAACACTCTGACCCTGACAGGTTCTATTCCCTTTGAAATGATCTCATTATCGAACAGTTCAGGTGAAACAGTGGATTTGATCTTCATTTCTTTCAAAATACGGATAAGAAACATAACATTGCTTTTCCTTGCTTCCTTACTTCCGTTTACTCTCCATCCATCTTCTTCCAGTACCAGCGTTACGGTTTCACTATCCTGCATCAGCTCTATCCTGGTGATCTGCCCGGTGGGCACAACGGCAAAAGAACTCTGACGTTTTCCGAAAGGTGACCGGCCCCTGATAAGAAGTATCAACACCAGCAGCAGGATCAGTATAAGAGCCAAAATAAGGTTTCTAATGAATATCTTATTCATTATCACTATTTTGTATAAATCCTTTTTCGAAAGAGACTGTAAATCAAACCTGCAATAATTACGAGGAGGGCCGGTCCGGCTACATTAATGACCTGCCACATTGTTCTTTCATTCTTTATTCTCGGTTTGTCAAGCAGTCTGAGTTTCAATTCCCTCGATCTCAGCTCCATTATCCCGTTGTAATCCACGAGGTAATTCATGCAGTTGATAAGAAAATCCCTGTTCCCCATCATCTCGCTGGTAAGCCTGTCCTGTCCCAGAGGGTAGGGAGTTACGGTAGTTCCCATACGACGGACTTCATTTCTTATTATGTCACCGTCAGAAATAACTATCATCTTCGTATCGACACTTTCTGTTATCAGCTTAAAGTCTTTATCATCAACCAGATTTCCGATCATCCTGTTCCTGAAAGCTGATGGAAAAACTCCTTCAAGAAGAAGAGCGACAGGAAGCTTCGATTTACTGAACTGTTCCTCATCAGGAATATCTTCAGCTTCCTTCAGTCGTATTACAAGCGGTGGTGTAAGTGTACGTGCATTTTCAGATGTAGTCAGGAGGACTCTCTTTTTGATGGCCGGATCGAGGCCTACTGTGTCGAGTGAATTGACAAATTCACCTTTCACCCTGTTGAGGTTTTTCGTTATCGGATGATCCTGGTTGGGAATCAATCTCGGGTAATAGACCCAGGGAGCCTGGACAAGCTGTTTTTGCCCGTCACCGGCATTCACCGCCAGCCTTATAACCATGCATTCGATGTCCTGGATTACCTCTGGATTTATCCGGGCTCCGTACCTGAAGAGCTGATCTTCGATATTTAAAGGACGGTACAAGCCGATGGTTTCTCCTGATGCAAGGCTGTCGGAGTTGACGGCAACTTCCTCAACA
>Ga0105101_10000302_pt1 | contig 19791 bp, 32 predicted proteins | sample PPLLak21cMay2015_2_FD_87037 | JGI IMG/M metagenome (GOLD analysis project Ga0105101, IMG submission 87037) | Freshwater sediment microbial communities from Prairie Pothole Lake near Jamestown, North Dakota, USA - PPLs Lake P8 Core (1) Depth... | ecosystem: Environmental > Aquatic > Freshwater >... | reverse complement strand
TCGCAAACTACTCAAGCGGGGCAATTTCACCTCCATTTCTGATCTAAAAAACAAGGTGCTGGCTTTCGTGGCTTATTACAACCAGACGATGGCCAAACCTTTCAAGTGGACTTACAAGGGCAAACCCTTGTCGGCATGAATACTTTGTGCTCATTTATGCCAATGTGTACTAGCTATATGACTAGAAGAGCAGAAAAGGCAAGATATCGAGTCGAACCAGTTCGTCGCGTTCGATGCGATCAGACATCTTCGTCTTCATCTTCTGTCCACAACAGCTTCAACCGCCGTTCAAAACCGCCACGTTCCGAGTGACGTTGGCGCTTCACCTGCTGGACCCGATCCGGGACAATCTGCCAGGCTGCCAGCACAGCGGCAAGCACTTCTTGCATATCAGCCAATTCGGTGACTAATTCCTCCGGCGCGGCCTGGCGCGCTTCCTGGGCTTCTTCTATCAGTTTCTCAAGCAGCGCCTGGCGGTATTCCGCATCAGGCATGGTTTCGATGGCAAAACGTTTGCCGCTGTTTTGAATAATCTCAGGGATGCGATCTCGCACCAGTTTGTTGTAATCAAGGCGCATGGTTCACACTCGACGAAAAACATTCTGTCGATGCCAATCTAAAGCTTCCAGATACGGCCATAACATCGGCTCTTACGGGCCGATAATGGAACGGCCTTCCAAAGTCTGCAAATGCCCGGGGACATTCTGGGTTATTCGCAACTCAGTTGAGAGCAGAACCATGAATTTTGCCGAGACGCCCAACAAACCCTGGTCAAATGTCCAATGGCATAGCCTGCACAAAGCCATTCCATTATGGAGATCATCGTCGTGGCTAATGCTCCAAGGGATGATGTGGGCTGCATCCACCGCAGTACGCCCATCAGCAGTAAGCATGCGCACACCACAAAAAGCGCAGCGATGATTGTATATTTTCACTACTGCCCGGCGAAATCCTTGGTCTCGTACGGCCAGCTGGTAAGCATCTTCTTCTCCAAGCGTTTCTTTGACTTGTTTGCGAGCCTGCTCGATCAGATGCTGACTATAGATGAACGTATGCAAATTGATCTCACCCAATGCCAACAAGTCTATGTGATATTCAGAAGCGAAGTAGGTTTGTATCAAGATGGTGCGCAAGGCATTGCGAGGCTCAACAGATTGCAGTAAATGATAAAGGTCATCATCCAGGCGCGCGCCTAAGACAAGCCTTCCTAGCTGGCTGAGCCTATCAACCTGGCGAGTGGCTCCAAGCATAGTTTCTTGACCAGGCTGGGGCACTAAGTGCCAAAATCCACTGGAGCGCAAGTGAAAGAACGGCAACGCCAAGTTGCCGAGTCGTTCAGGCGGCATCACTTTCGACCAGTAAGCCGCGAACAACTCACCTAACTCAGGGGTGATCTCGATTAGGTTGACCGTGATCCGCCCTTGAGCGAACAGGTCAAGCACCGACAAAAGCAATATAGGCTTATGAGGCGCTTGACTGTGGGTAGCGGCAGTCCAGCCGCCAGTACGGTCGGTACACAGGCGAGAGAAACTTTTCAGGTAATTAGATAAGGTCGCTTGGATCATCCTACTTCAATAGTAACTGCTAATACAAGATAATGGACTCCCAAACTATCCGTAGCATGACGTGTCGGTAAATGAACAAAGACGATTTTCTCCAATATCGCGTTTTGTATAACCTCAGGAATCGTGATCTCTAATTGGTCCATCACTGCATTGATTCCTTGTCTATTCATCCCTTGCCATGCCTGCTGAACTGATGAATCTGCGAACTCTCGGACCAGATCGCCTTGATTCCCCACAGCCCACTCGCGAATGTTATGTCCCAATATCAGGTCTATTGTGAATGGATGAACATTACCAAACCTTAAGGAAATTTCCCCTATCTTTTGGCCAGCATAGATGCTTTTACTGTTTCCTGAATTAATCAGAAAGTGCACTTTTTTAACATTCGCGATTGGCTCAATAAGTTGTAACTCGATTTCTTTTCCACCATCTTGCCGCGGGAGATAATAGCGGATCTGCTCGTTAGTATCAAAGTAGAGTGTTTCGCGAGTCATCAAAAAAGGAATGTTATTAAGGCGCGAATCGCTTGCAGGTAGATTTAGATAAAGATTACGCAAATATGCATTACCAATCCCGGGCTGTAAACGAATAGGCATAAAAACCCCAAATATGCTATTTTTATTAGCTTCCAGGCTTGTGGAACCGTTATCAACATTTGGCATCGTTATCGGTATAGCTGACTCCGACTGTACTGCGATGAATTTATATAGTCGATCACGATATTCTTTGACTTCTTGAATTGTAAAACCTTTGCCTTGCGATTGCCTGCTATCATATTCATTGTGATGATCAAAACATAACCAAGCAAGATTATCAGGATCTGGATTTAAAGGATCGTGATCAAGATGGGCAATTTGACCTTTTTGGGGTTCTGAGTCGTTTTTTAAACCAAAACACAAACAACAACGCCGGGCGCTAGAGATAAGGACACTGGTCTGATCGCACGGTGGAATAGATTTACGTCTAGACATTAAGAACTACCTCGAATTCCCTGAATCGGTATCTCTAATTACTATACTCGATTTTTCTACTTGAAGTAAACCTCTGGCATCAACATTTTCGGGAACACTCCTTTGTAAAAAACTTCACATCGAGTGCCATCAAAAAATTCTAATACGGGTTATTTAAATTATCCATTATCTCATCTACTCGATACAGGCGGTTGCGTGCCTTCCCGGTCACTTCTCGCAAGATACCAAGTCCTACTAACCTTTCCACATACCGCTGAGCCGTCCGATAGGGAACATCCAGGCCAGCCTCAAGCTGGCTAATGTTTAATATTGGGCGGTCGAAGAGCACATCCAGGGTTTGTAGCAAACGCGCTGCTGCCCGCTCCGTCCGCAGGCGCTCCCGGTAAGCTGTTCGCAATTGCCCCAGGCGCTCGATGCGGGTGATGGCGTCCAGAGCCTGGCTGCTGATCCCTTTCAGGAAAAAGAGCAACCAGCTCTCCCACTCACCACGCTGGCTGACTGCCAGCAAGCGATCATAATAATCCAGCCGGTGAGCTTCGAAGAAGGCGCTCAGGTAGAGCAACGGCTGAGAGATAAGCCCCCACTCGATCAACAACAAGATCACCAACAAGCGTCCCACCCGTCCGTTTCCCTCCAGGAAGGGATGAATGGCCTCGAACTGATAATGGATCAAACCGGAGCGTACCAACTGCGGGATATCCGAGGGAGAATGAATGAATTTTTCCAGGGCATCCAGCGCCTGGTGCATCTCATCAACCGGTGGCGGGACGATGGTGGCGCTCTCAATGGTGCTGCCGGGTGGGCCGATCCAATTCTGGCTGCGTCGAAACTCACCCGGAGTAAGGTGTTCCCCGCGCACGCCTTCCATCAAGATCCCGTGCATCTCCCGGATCAGGCGCAAGCTGACCGGCAGGGTCTTCGAACGCTCCAGGCCGTAATCCAGGGCGCGCATGTAGTTGTGCACCTCGCGCACGTCGGAAGTGTCTTCAAAAAAGGATAGTTGGGCGGATTCATAATGATACAGGTCCACCAACGAAGCGCGTGTTCCTTCAATACGGGAGGAGAGCACCGCCTCGCGCCGGATGAACGGACGCACCAGGATATGCGGAGAAGGCAGTGTGTCTGCCAGGCTGGCCAGCCTGCCCAGGTTGCGCTCCGCCTCACCCAGGGCGGAGATCAGCGAGGTTGACCATTCGATCGGAGGGGGCAGTGGGTTGGGTATGAATGCCCAATATCCTTTGGGTGTGCGTAAAACTCGACCAGGGGATGAAATGGAAAAATCGTTGGGATCCATGAGGTCAAAATCCGCAAATAAAGAGATCTCCTGTTGTCATTTTATATCTAAAGTGCAAATAAAGCAATCGGTTATTTGCACTTGAATGACAATGGATGACATCTGGAACAGGGATGTATGTCCCGTACATAGGTGGGCAGTTGTCTCGTCTTGCCCAAAAACGCTTGACAAATTGGATTTCGATAGTACCACACCCCGGGGCAGGCGAAGCGTGAGTGCGATGACCGGAAAGAAGGGAGCTGAAATATGCGCAACCGTCGGAGGATCCAAGGGATGAGCTCTTCCGCCACACCCAGGCAATGCGAGCACGCGCGGATGGTTTTACTGTGCGGGAAGGCGCGTGCGAACGGGAAGATATCCTGGCATGGATCTAGCAGCCCGACTCACCGGAAAACATCGAGCGCTGGCGCTCGCGAAGCAGCAGGGCGTCTCACTGAACCAGTTCATCCTCTGGTCAGTGGCAGAAAAGGTCAGCGCTCTGAAAGCCGGCCTGGATGATCCCAATTTCCCAGGGATTGCTTTCCGCCGAGGCGCTTCTGGAATTCCGGTTCCGGTCCTGAGGGGGACCGGCATCCGCGTCCAAACGATCGTGATTTCAAACCGTGAATGGAACGAAACCCAGGCGAGATCGCGGCACAATATGAGTTGCCTGAGAGCCTGGTTAAATAGGCTTTGAGATTTTACCAGGCTCACCAGGCTGAGATCGATCTGCTGATCCGATCCGACGCATAAATGAATTCTTGTGATGTACTCTTACTGAATTTCTGCAATTACGGATTTACAGTAAGGAGTATGGTCATGGATGTGGTCATTCAGGTTCGCACCCGAGGGGTGATTACCCTGCCCGCTGATTTGCGAGAAAAATATGGGATCGAAAACGGCGATATTTTCCGCCTGGTTGATCTGGATGGGGTGTTTGTGCTCACCCCGATGGTGCCCATAGTCCCTGAGCTGGTGCGCGAGATCGAACAGGCGCGCCTGGAGGCTGGCCTGAGCATCGAAGAGTTGCTGCAAGGGCTGCGCGAGCAGCGCCAGCGCTATGTCCAGGAGAAGTATGGACCCGGAAAAGCCGGCTAAGCCGCGTGTTTTCATTGATGCAGATGTACTTATTGCCGGCGCCGCCTCTCCCAATGAGCACAGCGCCAGCAATCTGATCTTACGCATGGCAGAACTCACACTAATTGAGGCAATCACCTCAACCCAGGTTATCACTGAAGTTGAGCGCAACCTGCTTGTCAAGATGCCCGACGCTCTGCCGGCTTTCCGGTTATTGGTCAGCCGCAGTCTGAAGGTTGTCGAAGACCCTGATCCCACCGAACTAACCGAGCACGTTGGTTTGGCTGATCCTGATGATGTGCCGATTTTGGTCGCTGCTGTTCGAGAAGAATGCGGCCTCCGGACTACTTTCAACACCCGGCACTATCAGCCAGGGCATTCTTCTGTGGTGGTCTTGAAACCTGGTGATCTGGTGCTGCGAGTTCGATATCTTCTGGCGCGTCTCTCAGATTAACCAGCAACCTTTCCATTCGATTGAGGGCAATCTATTATTGACGGCCAGGGGGAGATCCTGGGGATGTCACAGCCTCCAGTAATCCGACGGGCTGGCTTTGTGATGCGCCCGGGCAATGTCGATCTCGGCGATCTGGGCGCAGTGGCGCACCATTTCCAGGGAGCTGTGACCAAGCAGAGACTGCAAGGTGAAAATATCGCCGCCTGAACGCAGGTTTATTTTGCGGCTATATCTCATAGGGCGCTTAACAACAAGATTGACCTGATGCTATAATACTTTAAGCAAATGACCGGCTTCAGCGCCCGCAGGCAGTATTGGAAAAAGGCCCAATAGCTGGCCGGTTTGAGCAGCGGAGAGATGAATTGTGAGGATTAACTTTTACGCCACCCTTCGACAGATTGTGGGCCGGAAAACATTGGATATGGATGTTCCCGAGGACACTACACTTCGCCAACTGCTTGATGAGATTATTCAATTGCACCCTTCGATGAGGCGAGAGTTATATGACGAAACTGGCGCGCTTTTTGGACACGTGCATGTTCTCGTCAACGGGCGAGATGCCCCATATCTGGATAATGTACTGGACACAATTCTCGTCCCAGATGATGTTGTAAGCATATTCCCGGCTGTTGGTGGCGGGTGTGATTGAGCCATATCAGACGCTCGACTGGGAGATCCGAAGTATCCCATTGTGGCTCATCCGAGATTACCTGTTAGAGCTGGGAGGTCAAGAAGAGGAACCGGGATTAGTGAAAGGGATCGGTTGGACAGTCTCCCTCAGTCAGATGGCGGATTACCAGATTGGATCGATCCGGGTCGGTCAAGTCCATCTAAATTTAAAAGCCCGATTAGATGAGTTTGAAACCATTCGAGTAGCTCTCGAGAAAAAACTAATTCGCGCTGGCGGTTGAAATAAAAGACGCACCCTCTAAACAGGGTGCGTCTTTTATTGATTGAGCGGATGATCCCAAGCTAAATGATCTCAAGCTCTTTCAGCTTGGTTTCGGGAACAACACCATTTTCCCATCCGCGAGCCGAGTAGTACTCCTCTAGCATCAAGTCCAGTTCGCAAACATGGCCTTTTGATCCAGGGGCAGTGGATGGCTCTTTAACGAAGCGCTCGGGTAGACTATCGCTACCCTCGCGAAAGCCGACCAAGTTGTTGTAATAGCGCTCCAGGTTGTAGATGCGCTCGCCGGCCTTTAACACATCGTTGCCGGTGTAGGGTATGCCGGTCATGGCTGAGTACTGGGAGGCATACTCATCGACGCCTTCAGCAAAGGCGCTGAACTTGCACAGGTCAAGGCTATCAGAGAAGGCATGGATGTCTTGAAGCAGTTTAAGTAGCTCGCCCTTGCCTTTCCAAGCAAGCGGATCGGTTTTGAGCGGGATGAGACCTAGCTCGCTGGCTGGGCTGTAGCCGCGCAGGTGGCAGGCGCCGCGGTTGCTGGTGGCATATCCCAACCCCATGCCCTTCAGGCCGCGCGGGTCGTAAGCCGGGATGCCCTGGCCTTTGACGGTCATGGAGATCTCCGGGTGACCGAAACGCTCAGCAGCTTTAGCCGTTCCTTCCGCCAACACGTCGCCGATCCCTTCACGCTTGCCGATCTTGTGAACGGTCTCGACCATGCCCATGTAATCCCCCCACTTCAAGCCATCACCACCGTTGCTGTAACCTTTTTCACTTGCTTCCATGTACATCGCCAGGAGGTCACCCATCTCAATGGCATCCAACCCGTAATCGTTGCACAGATCGATCATCTTGGCAATAGACGCCGCATTGTCATTGTCGCACATGGAGCCCAGCGACCAGGCGGGCTCATACTCAAAGCTCTCCATGCGTAATCCGGCGAAGGGACCATCCTTGATCTCCACCTCTTTCTTGCAGGCAACCGGGCAGGCATGGCAGGTAGGATCTTCCACCAGGATGTTCTCTTTGACCCATTCACCACTGATGCGCTCAGCTTTGTCGCCGAACCAGGCTAGATTGCCATTGTGGGCAGGTAATGCACCGATGTTATTATCGATATTGGTCAGGACGTTGGTGCCGTATACAGATAGGGCTCCCTTGCGCGGGCTGGTGATGTTCTTCTCATCCATGATGGTCGCCAGAGCTCGCTTGTGTGCTGGCTTCCAGGCTTCGCGATTATCAGCCTTTGGCATCTTCTTAACAGCTTTGACAACCACAGCTTTCAAGAGCTTGCTGCCGCCGACGCAGCCGGTGCCGCCGCGCCCGCTGGCGCGGTCGTTTTCGTTCATCCAGTTTGCAAAGCGAGCCAGCCGTTCGCCCCCGGGACCGATTGCGATAACGGTCAGATCTTTCTCACCATACTTCTCCTTGAAGAATTTGACGGTGTCGTGTACGCCCATGCCCCATACTTCGGAGGCGTCAAGGAGCTCCAACTGACCATCATGGATGTAGGCGTAAACCGGCTTCTCGGCCTTGCCTTTGAAGATCAGGCCATCGAAGCCTGCCCAGCGCAAACGGGCTGCTGACCAGCCACCATGGTGGCTATCAGTAACAGTGCCGGTAAGCGGGGATTTGGTTACGATCGCCATGCGCCCGCTCATATTCGCTTCACTACCAGTCAGTGGACCGTTCATGAAGCACAGGATATTGTCCGGGGAGAGGGGGTCAACTTGAGGTCCGTTTTCAAAAACGAACTTAACCCCCAGACCCCGGGCGCCAATATACTTTCGCGCCCAATCCTCCGGGATGGGTTCATAGGACACTTTCCCCTTAGTCAAGTCCACGTGAGCTATACGGTTTGCGTATCCTCCAAGTGCCATCAGATCCTCCTTGTCTTAAAATCGATATTAGCTTCGTTGACAGCCAATAGGCCGCTCTTCAATAGTTTAAACAACCAAGATTTTAGGTTGAGTAACACCTCCTTTATAAAATTGGACTATCTTCCCGGAGGGAAGATAGAAATTTCATCATTGATCTTCATCGGCGTTTCAAAACCACCCTCGTAATAAAGATCACGACCGTTCAGGAGCACCCGCCATCCTGGGAGGGCTATGTACAGCGGTTTAACTTCCAGCCACAGAGAATCGCTTTTCTCCTCAGAACTCCACACACGCTCTAAGGCTTCAGCACGCGCCTGAGGGTAGTAGTTGAAAAATTTTGCCAATAGTTCAGATACGCAACTGTCGGGATGAAGGTGAACGACAAATTCCTTATCGCCCAGGATGGGTCTCAAGCGCCCGTAGACAAGAACCCGGATAGCCAGCTCCCCCTCTTCAAATTCCCTGGCAATCTGATAGCCCATCAGCATCTGGTTAAGCTGCACGGTCAGGTATTTGCTCCAACCGGACATGGCTTTGGCAATAACTTCGGCAGGCAACTGTGCCTCCACCAAATAGTGCGCAAAGGATGAGAGAACCAAGCCAATCGATCCTGTGACATAATTCGTGGGTGTGTGTATGTGACGCGGCCCATGTCCGGCATGGTATTGACCGGCTCGAAATAGATAGCGGGCAAACTCTTCCGAAGTGTCTACGCCCAATGTACGCGCCACCCAGATCGAGAAAAATCGCCGCCTTTCCTCCAGATGAGCTTCGTCGACGTCCGTCTCCCAACCCAATATGCTAGCTGTCTCGGGTACGGTACGTAGATATTCATATGTCTTAACGACTAATTCTGTGGCTTTGAGAAGCAACGGCTCAACCGAGCCAGCCATGGCTTCGCGATCCGCACCGTTTAGAGCGGAAAAGCGGATCATACGCTGCCATTCCTCATATGGATCTGGCGCAAGAAAAAGCTCTAACGAAGTGTCTGCCATAAATCCTAAAAAAACGTATATGCTATATCGTAGTATGGGCTGTGTCTATAGTCTTCTTCCACGCAACTTCAAAATAAAACAAAGCGAATCTAATTCAGTATAGCGAATATCTTACATAAAGGCAAGTTATTTTTAGCACGTTTCGTGTCATGATTTTTTCCCACAGATCGTTCATAACATCGTCTCCAATGCAGCCTTTCGATCCGCGAAAGCTTCGTCCGATAACAATGGCAAGCATTCTGAAAGCAGCCTTTTCTCCTGTAACATCGCTGCGGCAAATGCCATGCAGGTGGCTTCGCCGCATTGTTTACAATTGGTTTGGGGTAACAACGACCAGATATCCAGCCAGCGTGGAGCGCGGCGGGCAGCTGTTATAGCAACCAATTCAGCACGGTGGTCCCACGTGGCGTTAATCGCCTCTACCAGGGCATTGAGCAGCTCTAGGCCCTCATCGACATCTTTGACCTGTGTGATGTAGACTTTGTCCGGATAGAGCGTCATAAATCCAGGCTGGCGCCGAAAGGTGAGTGTGCGCGTTTCGGGGTTGTAGGCGATGACGCCCGGTAATGTTGCCAGGTAGGGGATGATTTCATCGAGCAGGCGATTGGGCTTGCCAATCACGATGATCTTGCCAGGCTCAGCCAGGCAGGGTAGGATCTTGGTAAGTATCAAGTTTTCCAGATACATGTATTACCTCACGCCCGGCATGCTCCGATTGCCAGAAAAAAGAGTCTGTAATTCACTCTGCCCAGTATATCCACCAGTGAGCTTGCCTATCGTGTTAAGGAGAGTCATTGCCAGACTCCTCTAGCGGCATTATGAAGCGGTTTTCGATCTCGCTGCAACACTCGGCGACGCAAGCTTGATTAGCACGATAAAAAACGTGCTTTCCCTCACGGCGCGCCAGCACCAGATTTGCGCGCCGCAGTAGAGCCAGGTGATAAGATATGATAGGCTGTGTCATATTGATGCATGCGACAATGTCGCTCTCATTCATCTCCCCTTGTTGTAAGAGCGTCAGGATTCGCTGACGTGTCTCGTCAGCCATCGCTTTCACGAAATCGTTGAAATCGCAGCAAGTTGAACGGCTCATTGCTGATTTGCTTCCATTCAAGTTCTATTTCTTGAACATATTAGCGCTTACCTGTGTGATGCCCGCACCGGGCACCTCGATCATCACCTTTCAGCCGCCCTCGAGCAGATCGCGGGCTTTACCCTTGAAGTGATCTTTGAGAAAAGTTAATGCGCCTTCAGCGTCGTTGTCCAATAAAATGCGCAACAGCTCAAGGATATCTTGGTCTTCCAGAACTAAGTTGATCGCTTTCTTCGCCATCAGCCATTCTCCAAACCCGGTTCCGTCTCTGTTTCTGCTAACTTCACGCCTTTTTTTTCACAATCGACACACAGGTCGGTCTTGCGGTTCGTCCAGTATACAAAGCCGCAATTCGGGCAAGTTACTTTGTGCAAGCCAAAGTTGCGTTTCACCGGCTGGGGTCTCAGTTCCGGGGGCAATGAAGCAAATGGATCCTGAACACAGGTGCATAAAGTTGGGTTGGTATTTGCCTTGTCGGGTTGATCTTGCTCCTCCTCGGGTACCTGATACGTTTCGTCATTCATTACTGACCTCCTGATTTCTTATGTTTATCCAATGGATGGCGCATCGATGATGATTTCTTGTATTGCTGCCAGTTTCTCGGCATTCCGCGGTTCGAACAGTGGTGGGCAGTCAGAGATATGTTTCTGCGAAGCTGCCAGCTTGAGCGCAAAAGTGTAGCAGGTGGGCTCACCACACTGCTTGCAATTTGACTGTGGCAACAACTTGTAGATCGCCATTGAGGTGGGACGTTGACGGGTGGTGGAGTCGGGAGTGATATCTGCCCGTCTTTCCCAGGTGTGGTTGACCAGGTCAATCAGCCCCTTGATTTCCTTTTCAGCACCCTCGCGGTCTTCTACATTGCTGGTAGCGATCTCGTAGGCGTGGAAGGCGACGTTGTGGCCACCCTTCTTCCAGGTCAGGGCTTGGGCTGCTTGGTGATAAACAGCGCCACGCAAGGTTGAATTGAGATAGGGTAAGGCATCTGAGATATCCACCATCAGACGAGCACGTGCAGCATAACGTTCGGCTCCAGGTTCGCAGGGCGGGGTGAAGACTTCCAGATCATATTTTTCGATCAGCATAAATCATCTCCCAACGTTCATCTTTTTCAAGCCCGGCTATGATTAATTCGGGCAGCAGGCTGCGGTTAGTTTCATCCAACGAATAGGCAGAAATTTCTCCGCCAGGGAGGAGTTTCAGCATCGCTTCAATCATGAATGGACGCAGCGAAACTATCGCCCGGTGATATTCTGTCCTGCGTAGGGCTATCAGCGCATTGGTCTGCCCTTTACCCACTCCAGAGCCGCGGTCACATACTCCCGGGCAAGCTGCTTTTGCCCCAACCCAACGTATTTTTCAATGGGGATGCCCTCAAAACGAGCTGGCTCTTGCCAGGCGAGCGTGATCCCCAGTCGGGCTCGTTCGGTTATCGACAGGCCGACCAGGTCGTGACCGTCAAAGAGGACACGCCCAGAATCGGGGGCGTAACCTTCGCAGCCCATGAGGGTATAGGCCAGTGATGACTTACCTTACCCCTTCAATCCCAGGAGGACATGAACTTTCCCGGGGTACACATCCAGGTTCACGCCATGGAGAATTTCGCGCCCGTTGCGGCGTAGCCACACATCCTCGACGCGCAAAATCAGATCAGTCAACGATTTTGCCAGACATCGGAACCCCAGATAGCCACTCGATGAGCGTTTCGCGTGTCGGGAGTTCGCCAGTGCTGGCCAGCACGCCATCGATGAGCAACCCAGGGATTTCATCTAAAGGCATATGCCTACGAATCGTATGTTCATCGCTTACGCGCACGATTTCGATACTGCTTTTGCCAAGCTCGACAAGAACGTCGTTAATCAACGCCTCAAGCTTGATGCATTTGTAACAGCCGGTGCCAAGGACCTCGATTTTCATGACCTACTCCTTGCTGAACTCATGCGTCGCTCAGCTTTTTCTGAAACTGCTCTATTTTCTTGTGCGCACCACGGGCGGCGTCCAGGAAAACCTGGCTGATCGCTGCTTCGTCTACTGTCTGCATTGGGGTGAGCGCTTTAATATCTTCGAACGGCAGATCGGTTTGCATAACCAGCGCTGCCGTGCCCAGCATGACCTGGGTGGCAATGCGGCGGGCGTCCTTTACCGCAAATTCAGCATATTGCCTGCCCCGATAACCGCATAACGCTTCGTTTTCAGAGAGCTCACGCTTTTTTCTCCTGGCGGTCATAGCATGCTGCATACGCCTGGCGCAAGGCGGCTGCGTAGTCGGCTTCAACTGACGAATTCTCTGCGATCCAGTTGAATTTGCGGGCCATTCCAACCAGCTCTTCGTCAGGAGCATCCTCTGGGCGGCGTCCCATGGCGTATAACTGTTGGAAGATTGTATCCAGGCTTCTCATCCCAACCGTATGACCCTGCGGTCCAATCTTGACATAAGTAATGCCGGCGACATTGGGAAGACAACAGGCACCAGTACCTGGCGGTATTTTTCCCATAACGTTACCCTCCGCGTGGTAGACGCATCATTTTCAACATGGCGCTTTTTACGAACAGATGTCGATATCGGTAAGGCAGCCCTGTTCGAAGAAGCCCTCCCTCACAGCATTCGAGGAATGCCTGATGATTATTTCTTCATCAGGTTCTCCGCAGACGGGCGGGCTTCCGCCGCGGCAGCCACCACTTCCGGTGACCCGAGGCTGACCTGGTCCTTGTAGTAGCGCCTCTGCAACCAGAAAGCAACATTGACCAGTCCGATCATCACCGGCACCTCCACCAGCGGGCCGATCACCGCCGCAAAAGCCTCCCCGGAAGAGATACCAAACACCGCCACCGCCACAGCAATCGCCAGCTCGAAGTTGTTGCTGGCAGCCGTGAAAGACAATGTGGCTGTTTTGCTGTAGTCCGCCCCGATAGCCTTGCCCATGAAGAAGCTCACCAGGAACATGATCACGAAGTAGAGCAGCAGGGGGATAGCAATACGCACCACGTCCATGGGGATAGTCAGGATCAGCTCGCCCTTCAGGCTGAACATGACCACGATGGTGAACAGCAAGGCGAGCAGCGTAATCGGGCTGATCTTGGGGATGAAGGTCTTGTAGTACCATTCCCGACCTTTTGCCCGGATCAGGATGAAGTGCGACAGGAAACCGGCAATGAAGGGGATACCCAGGTAAATGAACACGCTCTCAGCGATCTGCCGCATGGTGATGTCCACCTCGGTACCCTGCATGCCCAGGCGGTTTGGCAGCACCATGAGGAAAATGTAGGCATAGACGCTGTAGAACAGCACTTGAAAGATGCTATTGAATGCCACCAGCCCTGCAGCGTACTCATTATCTCCCTTCGCCAGCTCGTTCCATACGATCACCATGGCGATGCAGCGCGCCAGCCCGATCAGGATCAGCCCGTTCATATACGCTGGATAATCGCTCAGGAAGACCACCGCCAGAATGAACATCAGGATCGGGCCTATGATCCAGTTTTGCACCAGAGAGAGACCGAGCACCTTCCAGTTGCGAAAGACGTCGCCCAGCTCCTCATAACGCACTTTTGCCAGGGGCGGGTACATCATTAAGATCAGGCCAATGGCGATCGGGATGTTCGTGGTGCCGATGGAGACTGCCTGGTTGAGGTTCTCTACCGCAGTTGGGAAAAGAAAGCCAATCCCAACACCGACTGCCATCGCAAGGAAGATCCACAGCGTCAGGTAGCGGTCGAGCGTTGAGAGTTTTCGGGCGACGCCTGTCGTGCTTGCTTGCGAAACAGCAGTTATATTTGGGGTCGTCATCTTATGCAGTCTCCATTTCAGCGTTGACCAACCAGGTAGTCACTTCTGCCTGGTTGGGGATGCGTCCAGCGCAGACCAGTTTCTCATTGATTACCAGCCCAGGTGTTGCCAGGATGGGGTATTTCTTGATCTCTACCCATTCAGTGATCTTGACAAAATCCGCCTGCATGCCCATTTCCGCGGCTGCCTGGCGGGCAATCGCTTCGACATTCTTGCAGTTGGAGCAACCCGGGCCTAGAATTTTAATGGTAAGCATATGTACCTCCTTGTGAAATATCTTAGATTACGGACACTGGATCACGCCCTGCGCCCACAGGCATCCGCCACAGGTGGGGAAAGTATTGCCATAGCAATCTTCCTCGATGGCTTCAGAGAGGTCGCATCCGCCGCACAGGGTGCATGGGGAGAAATCAAATTCTTGTACACGCTGGCGGAAATTTACGTATTCAGACTGATTCCATAGCTCATATAGACTTTGCTTCGCCAGATTGCCAATCACGTATCGGCGGGAAGAGCGGGGATGATCACTCAAATAACTTACATGATCATGCATTAATGGCAGGCAAGGGCTCAGGCTGCCATCCCACGCGATCGCTGTCGCGCCTCTTTCGATAAATGGACAGCGATCGTTTGCCCTGCCTAGATTGTCGCCGTTATAGCTCAAGTTGTAACCTCCCCTGTGGATGTAATGACGCGCTGCTTGAGTGGTGATGTTGGCGTCCATCCTGGGTATATCCAGGTGTGGCATCCAACGCGATGGGATGTAGGTTACCTCGTGTAAAACGCGGTTATACAGCACTTCCGAACACATTTCCTGAGAATACGGCAGTATATTGGTGATCAGGTATTGAGATACCCCCAACTGCCAGCTTAACCGTAGCAAATTGGGCAGATCATCTATGTTCCGTTTCATCGCTACGAAGGCAATCCCGATTTCTGGGGTAGGTCGATGACCTGGACGCCGGGCAGCGCGGAAGCTTTTGATGTTCTGGATAACCTTGGATAGTTCAGCTCCTAAGCGCACATCTTCATAGCTTTCGGGTGTAGCCCCGTCGAGCGATACCCATAATAAGTCCAATCCTGCGTCGACTAAGCCACGAGAAAGCTCTTTTGTGAGCAGCGTACCGTTCGTGATCAGCTCCACTCGGCAGCCTATCGCTTTAGCCGCAGACACCATTTCTACAATCTCGGGGTGGAAGAGAGGCTCACCAAAGCCACCAAAAAACACAGTTGGAGGTGCCTCAAGCGACTGCAATCCGGCGATCAGGCGCTCATAAATGGCAGCGCTCATCATCCCCATCGGTCCATCCCACAAGTTGCGCACACAGATGCGGCAGTTCAGATTACACTGACCGCTCGGCTCAATGTAGACCTTTGCAAGCCCTGTCGTAGGCCGGTGTAGATGCAAGCCATTCGTCACTTCATCGATTTGCACCGACGTGCCAGGTACGAACCCGTAGCGGTTTACCAGCTCAGAGGGGAGTACCAGCCTCCCCTGTTCATCGACACTGGCCGAGAAAGTAGATAAAGATCCGTTTGCTTTGGACAAATGTCAACCTTTTATTTCTAATGCCCGATTCGGTTTAATTGCCAAGTTCTTTCGGCAATCATTAAACGATTTCGATAACGGGTTCAATCAAAATCTCGGATTTCACCGAGTTTGCTACCAGGCTGTATTTTTGCGCAGATCGTAACGCGCGCCGTGCCCTTGTCTCAACAGCCTGCTGCGTTTCGTCGCCCGCTTTAATCCGGATGACCGGCCAGAAACGCAGGTGCGTGAAAATCTCGGTGCGATCCAGCTCGATGAGTTTTGTGCCTTCAGCGCGGCATTCGTAAGAAACTAGGTTGAGCTTAAAGCGCTCGCTTGCCCAGATGAACATCATCATGATGCAGGTATTGGCAGCCGCCACGAAAGCATCTTCTGGAGTGAATACTCCGGGGTGACCCTGGGCGTCGGGAGGGGCAGAGAAATCCATCTCCGTACCATTGCCCATCTCGATATGCCCCCAGTGCTCTCCTTTCCAATGCACCGTGGTGTGGTAGGTGGCGGTGCGGCTCATCGAACGGCCCCCTTCTCAGCGCAGTAAATTGCATATTCGTGCAGAAGCGTCTCGGCGTAGGTTTCTTCCGACCCTGCAGGGATGGGGTTGTAGACCTTCACCGTTTCCAGCAGTTCGCGGGCGGTTCCGACAGATGGCTCCTTACCTGCTTCGCGGAGCTGCTCGAAGATCAATGGCAGCGCAATTAGAGTGATCGTCTGTCCATCCACCGTCAGCTTACGGATGGGTATTCCCGAACCACAGGAGCAAGTGGCTTCAACAGGGATCTGGTTATCAAGGGTCGGAACCGGAATCGCAATTTCGGCATCGACAAATTCGCCGGTGCGCCGGCTCCATTTTTTCTCTAACAGATCGTCTACAAGGTCCGCGACCCGCTCGGCAGTGATGTCGACTGCTTGCATCCCTGCGCCATTCAGACGTCGAGCTCCCTGAGGCTTTTCTAATCCGTTTTCAGCAACCAATTCGGTAACCACTACACTGGCTGCTGGCTTTCCAGAATACATTTCTGTCGCCCTGGCAGCGCAGCGTAATTCACAGCCGTCCACGGCAATTGTTGGGTAAAATCGGGCAAAAGCCCGGTCACCTTCACCGCCAGCCAGGAACAGCGGCAAGCAAATGGTTACAGTCTCTCCTGGCCTGAGCTGCTCCAATACCTTTAGGGCGGCCAGACGGGTCACAGTGCCTTCCGGTAATTCTTCTCCAGAGCAGGCTACGATGCCAGCTTTTTTCTTTGGCAGCTCAACCATTCTGGCCTCCTTCGGGTGTGGCAGTACCGATAGTATCGACTACCACTGCAATCTCTTGGGCCAAAGCCTGGGCGAGCTGGAGACCGCCATCGTTGAGCTCGGAGATGCCCTGAGGCTTGAACTGCTTATAACGACGGTAAACGTCCAACACTGCAAAATCCTGAGCCACTTTTCCGCCGCTTTCTTTGACCATTTTGGTGGCGCAAGCTAGCTTGCAGCCGTCAATCGTGACAGCCGGGTTGGCGGATACAGCCGCACGAGCCGCCTCGTCACCCAGCACCAACAGGGAGAGCGCCACGAGCTGTGTTTCCTCGGGGCGGACATCTTCTGTCAATGCGTAAGCAGCTTCACGGCTAACTGTCCCGTAAGTCTTTCCAATTCCGCTGCACGGGACAATAACTACCTTGTGTTGACTCTTCTCTTCTGTCATCCCCTGTTGACCTCCTCTTCGGCTGCTTTCTTCATCTTGGCTAAATAAGCCGGCGCATCCAACAAGCGAGTCTGATCGGCTTCCCAGTCACTGGCTTCGATAACGGCAACCCAGCCCTTTTCGAATGGGTCCTGGTTGATCACCTCAGGCGCCGTTTCCATGTCCGGATTGACCTCAAGGATCTTACCGCTTACCGGGGAGCTGAGGCTGATGTTGACCTTAATTGTCTCGATGACGGCTACTTCGTCACCAAAGGCCAACGCTGTCCCTTCCGGCTTCACTTCGGCAAAGGCGACATCGCCGCTGCGTTGCTGCAAGAAATCAGATAGGCCGATTCGGACGTGCTGACCTTCCTTCTTTGCCCAAATTCCTTCAGCATTGTAGAAACGGTCGGTAGCGACCTTGAAGGTGAATTTATCTACAAAGGTTTCGAGGTATTCTGTCATGATGATCCAATCCAGATTTGAGTAGGTAGAAAAACAGACTCTTTTATCGCTTCTTTATACATATTCAAATGATTGAATATATTATAACGCCTGCCATTGCGGATGCAATAGTGATAAATATCATATGATCAGGATGACATCCTTGAAGATGTTACTGATGGCGTGGGGTGGGCAAGCTACAATCACCTTGCAGACGTCGTTTAGAGCTGGACACTTGCATTTGTGGATAACCGGGAACATTATTATTCAATATATTGAATGTGTTTAACCAAAAACAAAGGCGGCTCTGCCGCCTGATAAGTTGTTACATTTTACTGGCCGTGGGCTCAGCAACAACGTTGCACTTCGGACATGGGCAGGCATGCTCCCGAGGTTTGTTTATATGCGAACCGGGCTTCACGCCTTCTATTCTGTAAGCGGTATCCAAAATGTCATAGATTTCTGGACGGATCACACGGTAAAAAATATTCCAGCCATCTCGACGATCCTGAACCAATCCAGCTTCTCTCAAAACGGATAGTTGTTGTGAAATGTAAGCCTGTCGATATCCCAGGAATGCTTCCATGTGACAGACACACTCCTCCCCATCTCTGAGGATATCCAGAATCGCCAGCCGAGCGGGGTGCATTAACGCCTTGAAAAGCATTGCCTGTGGTTCGAAAATTTTTGTATCCATGATCACTGTACCTGATAACGTATGCAATTATTTGAATGTTATTTTATCCCAATTTCTGCTGCTGTCAACGGGAAGTTTGTCATCTACTAACGGTGACAGTCCAAGTTTTTTTGATATAGGTGGACCATTGGTCAATCTAATTCAGTATGTATTGTTTTCCCCTACAAATAATGACAATGATACGAACTTTCCCTGATACAAACAATTTCCACCTGGCGGTAAATTCACCCAGGAATCGTAACTCTCTTACCCTGTCCTGGAAGGAGCACAGATATGATTGGAGTGATCGAGAAACAAGATGTCCTCGTGCGCATGTACGAGGATCTACAACGTGCTGTGTAGAAACGACCGGACGAACGGCATTGGGTGATGGTGATCGACCTGCGTAAGTGCGTGGGTTGCCACGCCTGCTCCATTGCCTATGTGGCTGAAAATAAACTACCCCCTGGCGTGGTTTATCGCCCGGTCTTGGAGGCGGAATATGGGACATATCCGAACGTGACCCGGCGCTTTCTGCCGCGTCCCTGCATGCAATGCAACGAGCCGCCCTGGGCGCCGGGGATGGCTCAAGCCTATATCGAAGAGCTGGTACGCCGCGAACGCTCTGGGAGCTGGATCAGGCAGATGTGCGCCACCCTGCGCAAGTGGGTCACCGGCCTGCGCGTGCGAGAAGCCAGCTATCTGAAAGCCGGCGATATCGATTAGGAGCAATGGGCGCTATCCCTAAACGAGAGTGACAATTCCAACCACACCAAAGGTGGCAAACCCCGCCCGGTCACGTCCGAACCGGAACACAGGGCTTTCCTGGAACAGCTCAAATACCGGGGAGAGAGTAACCCAACCGGTCACACTTTCCATGAGCGAAGAAGTTTATCCGTCGGGGCCAGGTTGCGCGAGCCGGCTCCACCCAGCGTTGGATCATAGCATCTGGCGAGGTACTGGTGGAGGTGAACGCCCTGTGCGAGCTGTTGGGTGTACGCTGTTGGAGGTGACTCGAAAGGAAGTTATGCCGCAGAGCGCACGGAATCCCCGATTACGAAGAGGGATGGGTGATCAAGCTGTAAGCATTGTGCTCTTCGCGTCCTGCTGAACGCAGCGAGGCATCCCTACATGAAATAAGGATTAAAATCCGGTCGTTTATTTTTAACGCAAAAAGCACCTTTTCAGGTGCCTTTTCCAGTAGCGGGGCTAGGATTCGAACCTAGGACCTTCGGGTTATGAGCCCGACGAGCTGCCACTGCTCCACCCCGCAATAAGTTGCTCTGTCTTCCGAGCGGCCCACATTATAGCATGCCCATCTCGGGGCGTCAAGCAATCTTGGCAGCCGTGTGCACGCAAAGGTTGTCAGGAAAGAGGAGCCTCAGGTAAGATAGGAGTTTGCGACAACCATCATTACCGGAGGCTCCAAATGGACTATAACACGGAAGT
>Ga0105101_10000299_pt1 | contig 19850 bp, 16 predicted proteins | sample PPLLak21cMay2015_2_FD_87037 | JGI IMG/M metagenome (GOLD analysis project Ga0105101, IMG submission 87037) | Freshwater sediment microbial communities from Prairie Pothole Lake near Jamestown, North Dakota, USA - PPLs Lake P8 Core (1) Depth... | ecosystem: Environmental > Aquatic > Freshwater >... | reverse complement strand
CGCGCATCACCGCCTCCTTCTCCGCCGGCTTCATGCGTCCGTGCACCAGCGCCACGCGCAGCTCCGGCAATGCGGCCGTGAGCGCCGCGGCGGTTTCGGTCGCGGCCTCGGCCTGCAACAGGTCTGACTCCTCGATGAGCGGGCACACCCAGTACGTCTGACGGCCGTCGCGACATGCGGCCTGCACGCGCGCCACCACCTCGACGCGGCGCGTGTCCGGCAATACCACGGTGTCAACCGGTTTGCGCCCGGGCGGCAGCTCGTCGATCACCGACACATCGAGGTCGGCATAAAACGCCTGCGCAAGCGTGCGCGGGATAGGCGTGGCGGTCATGATGAGCTGATGCGGCACGCGCCCGTTCTGCCGGCCCTTCTCGCGCAACAGCAGGCGCTGATGCACGCCGAAGCGATGCTGTTCGTCCACCACAACCAGGCCGAGTTTTGCGAATTCGACTTCATCCTGAAACAGCGCATGCGTGCCGACCGCCACTGGCGCGCGTCCGCTGGAGATCAGCTCCAGCATGTTGCGCCGGTTGCGCGCGCTGAGTTTTCCCGAGAGCCACGCCACCTCCAGTCCGAGCGGCTGCAGCCAGTGATTGAAATTGCGCCAGTGCTGCTCGGCGAGCAGTTCGGTCGGCGCCATGATCGCCACCTGAAAGCCTTCTTCGACGGCGGCGAGCGCGGCAAGCGCGGCCACGATGGTCTTGCCGGAACCGACATCGCCCTGCACCAGACGTTGCATGGGGTGGGCGCGCCCGAGGTCGGCGCGGATCTCATCCAGCACTCTTTTCTGCGCGGCCGTGAGCGCGAACGGCAACGCGTCGAGCAGCGCCTGCGCTAGTTTGCCGCTGCCATGGAGCGGCGGCGCCTGCTGCTCTTGCAGACGCGCGCGCAGGCGCTTGAGGCTCAAGTGATGGGCAAGCAACTCTTCGAACACGAGCCGGCGTTGCGCTGGATGCCGGCCCTGTTCCAGCTCGACAACGTCCGCCTTGGGTGGCGGACGATGCACAGTCAACAGCGCCTCCTGCAAGGTCGGCAGCTTCAACTCAACGAGCAGTTCATTCGGCAGTAACTCAGGAAGACGTGCCAGGTAATGGTCGAGCGCCTGCATCACGAGTTTGCGCACGCTGAGTTGGTGCACGCCCTCGGTGACCGGGTAGAACGGGGTGAGACTGGATTCCGCCTGCGGTGTGACGGATTCGCCCAGCACTTCGTATTCAGGATGGATCATCTCCAGGCCGGCTGCGCCGGCACGCGTTTCGCCGAAGATGCGCAGCGCACGCCCGCGTTCGAGGTTCTGTTGTTGGGCGCCGGAGAAGTGGAAGAAACGTAAAGTCAGATGCCCGGTGCCATCACTCACCCTGCACAGCAGGCTGCGCCGCCCACGGAACACGACATCGGCCAGCTCTACCTTGCCGGTGACCAGCGCCTCCTGTCCCGGCCGCAGACTGCCGAGCGGCGTGAGGCGCGTGCGGTCCTGGTAGCGGAACGGCAGATGGAACAGCGCATCCTGCACCGACCTCCAGCCGAGGCGCTGTTCGAGCTTGTCCTTGAGTTTTGGCCCAACGCCCTTGAGAGTAGCGATGGGCAGCGACGAAACGTCCATATGATTATTTGCCGCAAAGACGCAAAGGACGCAAAGAAAAGCTTAAAGGAAGCATGTTACGCTGGGATATTGCGATCCCTTCGTGCCCGACAGACTCATTTACGTACTTTCGTTTTTGGCCTCTTTGACTTCGCCTTCTTTGCGCTCTTTGCGCTCTTTGCGCCTTTGCGGCGAGGTTTTTCTTCGAGGATCAGTACGGCATCCATCTCCACCTGCGCGCCGCGCGGCAGGGCGGCGACGCCGACCGCGGCACGCGCCGGGTAAGGTTCCTTGAAGTACTGCGCCATGATCTCGTTGACTTGCGGAAAGTTCTTGAGGTCTGTGAGGAACACATTGAGCTTCACGACATCCTGCAGGCTGCCGCCGGTAGCCCTGGCGACGGCTGCGAGGTTGTCGAACACGCGCGTGATCTGGACACGAATCTCGCCGGCCACCATTTCGCCGCTCGCCGGGTCGAGCGGGATCTGGCCGGACAGATAGACGGTATTGCCGACCTTCACGGCCTGCGAATAGGTGCCAATGGCTTTCGGAGCTTCGTTGGTTATTACGATTTCTTTATTCATTCTTCAACCTCGGGAAAGTCAGGTGCTAGATACAAGGTACAAGATACAAGAAAAAACACTCAGATAGAGATAGCCGAAAGATTTTCCCCTTGTATCTTGTACCTGTAGTTATCCCTTCATGCGATTGATGCGGATCACCGGCTCGAGCGCGCGCAGCCGGCGCAGGATGGATGCGAGATGCACGCGATCGCGCACCTCGACGATGAAATCAATGGCCGAATTGAGGCCATCGCGTTCCTCGATGTTGACGGTATCGATGTTGGCGTCGAGCTCGGCGATCACCGCCGCCACCTGGGCGAGCACACCGCGCTGATTCTTGACCTCGACGCGCACGTTTACCGGGAACACGCCCTTGATGTGTTCCTCCCAGTGCACGTCGATCCACTGTTCCGGGTGTTTGCGGAATTTGGCGACGTTCGGGCAATCGGGGGTGTGTATCGTGATGCCGCGCCCGGCCGAGAGAAAACCGAGAATCGGATCGCCCGGGATCGGCCGGCAGCAGCGCGCGTACGTCACGACCACGCCCTCCGTGCCGCGGATGGCTAGATCGGATGTCGACACTTTCACCGACGTGCTGCCGGCGAGGGCCGCCGGCTGCAACTGCAGGGCCACCACCGTCGCCAGGCGATTGCCCAGTCCGATGTCGGCCAGCAGGTCCGCCCAGCGCTTGAGCTTGAGGCTGCTCAACAGCTCGGTCTTCTGGGCGTCGCTCACCACCGCGGGGTCGATGTGTATGTCGGTCAGCGCCTTCTCAAGCAGCCGTTCACCGAGGCTCACCGACTCGCCGCGTTGCAGGTTTTTGAGGAACTGGCGAATGTGGGCGCGTGCCTTGCTCGTTACCACATAGTCCAGCCACGATGGACTCGGCCGGCCCCACTTGGACGTCAATACCTCAACGTGATCGCCATTGCGCAGCACCGTGCGCAACGGCACGAGCACGTGACTCACCTTGGCGCCGACGCAGTGATTACCGATGTCGGTGTGCACGTCGTAGGCGAAGTCGATCACGGTCGCGCCGCGCGGAAGCTTGCGGATGTCGCCGTTCGGCGTAAACACATAGACCTCGTCCGGAAACAGGTCGACCTTGAGGTGGTCGAGAAACTCGTTGGCATTGCCGGCCTCGCTCTGGATTTCGAGCAGGTCGTGCAGCCAGTTGAGCGCATGCTGCTGGCCGGCGTCGGTGCCGCCCGGCTCGTTACTCTTGTACAGCCAGTGCGCCGCCACGCCGGCCTCGGCCACGCGGTGCATCTCGCGCGTGCGTATCTGCACCTCGATCGACAGACCGAACGGCCCGAACACCACGGTGTGCAACGACTGGTAGCCGTTCGCCTTGGGAATGGCGATGTAGTCCTTGAAGCGCCCGGGGATCGGCTTGTAAAGATTGTGCACCACGCCGAGGATGCGGTAACAGGTATCGACCCGGTCGGTGACAATGCGAAATGCGTAGACGTCGTAGACCTGCTCGAACGGCAGCAGTTTGTCGTGCATCTTTCTGTAAATGGCATACAGGCTTTTCTCGCGCCCGCTCACGTCGGCCGGAAGGTCGTCCTTGGCGAGCTGCGCCTGAATGGCGGCGCGCACCTTCTCCACGATCGCCTTGCGGTTGCCCTGGCGCTTGCGCATGGCCTCGGCCAGCACCCGAGAGCGCAGCGGATATAGGTGACTGAACGCCTGCTCCTCCAGTTCGTGCGCCCACTGGCGCATGCCGAGACGGTTGGCGATGGGCGCATAGATATCGAGCGTCTCGCGCGCGATCGCACGCCGCCGCTCCGGCTTGAGCGACGCCAGCGTGCGCATGTTGTGCAGGCGGTCGGCGAGCTTGATAAGAATGACGCGGATGTCCTGCGACATCGCGAGCAGCATTTTGCGGAAGTTCTCCGCCTGCTCCTCTTCTTCGGTGCGGAACTCGATTTTGTCGATTTTGCTGACGCCGTCCACCAACTCGGCCACGTCCTTGCCGAACAACTCGGCGATGCTGTCCTTGCCGTGGCGCGTGTCCTCGATGACGTCGTGCAGAATGGCAGCGCTGATGCTTTTGCTGTCGAGGTGCATATCCGCGAGGATGCGCGCGACCTCGATGGGGTGAAAGATGTAAGGCTCACCGCTGCGTCGGTGCTGGCCCTCGTGCGCCTCGGCGCTGAACAGGTAGGCACGGTAGACCTCGGCAACCTCCGACGCGCCCAGGTACGACTCGAGCAGCGCGCACAGGTCGCCGATGTGGAAGCGGGCGTCCGCAGACGCCGCGGGCTCAGGCGATGGGGCCGCTTTCCGGGGTGGCGGCAACGTCGCCGACGGTTCCGAGTGGGTTGATGGTGTCGTCATCCAGTTCTTCCCCGATCGCAGGCGAAGTCTCGTCCAGAATGGCGCTGGTCACGAACCCCTCGGCGATCTCGCGCAGGGCGATCACCGTGGTTTTGTCGTTGGCGCGCGGCACGGTCGGCTCGGCGCCAAGACCCAGCTGCCGGGCGCGCTTGGTGGCGACCAGCACGAGCTGGAAGCGGTTATCGACGTTCTCAAGGCAGTCTTCAACGGTAACGCGGGCCATGGGTGTCCTCTTGAAATAAAAACAGCGAATAATCAGTGTATTGTCCGAAAATTGTAACAGACTCGGCGCGGCGCTGCCTGACGCCATTGCACGGACCGCCACCCCGGCACGGCAAACCATCGGGCGGTGGATGGTAACTCTCTGTTTTTCTTGGCTAAGAATCCGCCAGCAGAGCCCTGAGATCGAACCGGACGGGGCGCACCCGTTGCGGTTCGCCGCGCAGGATGGCGCGCAAATCCTCCAGGGCGGCATCGAAATCGTCGTTCACCACCAGCAGGTCGAACTCGCTGTAGTGGCTCATTTCCGCGACCGCCTCGCGCATGCGCCGCTCGATCACCTCCGGTGCATCCTGCTTGCGGTTGGTCAGGCGCTCGCGCAGCGCCGCGCGTGACGGCGGCAGAATGAATATGCTCACCGCCTCAGGCCGCCATTGCTTGATCGCGCGCGCGCCCTGCCAGTCGATATCCAGGATCACGCTCTTGCCGGACCGAATCTGGTCTGCAATCGCCTGCTTCGAGGTGCCATAGGAATTGCCGAACACGGTAGCGTGTTCCACGAAATCGCCATTGGCGACCATGCGATCGAATTCCTCGCGCGTCACGTAGTAGTAGTGCACACCGTGCTGCTCGCCCGGACGCGGCGCGCGCGTGGTGTGCGAGACCGAGAAGGCGATGTCCGGCGTGCTGTCGACCAGCGCCTTGGCAAGCGAGGTCTTGCCGGTGCCGGAAGCGGCGGAGAAGATAAAAAGTTTGCCCTTATTCATTTAAAAACCCAAATACATTAGCCACAGATGAACGCAGATAAACACAGATATCTCCCCTATGGCACGAAAAGACCGATTACCCGGAATCGGCGTCCATCTGTGTTCATCTGCGGTTGAAAATCTTACTCGATATTCTGCACCTGCTCGCGCATCTGTTCGATCAGCACCTTGAGGTCGACGGCGGCGTTGGTGACGCGCACGTCGGCGGCCTTGGAGCCGAGGGTGTTGGCCTCGCGGTTGAGTTCCTGCATGAGGAAGTCGAGCCGCCGGCCGACCTGGCCCTTGTCGTCGAGCACGCGCCGCACTTCGTTAAGGTGCATGACCAGGCGGTCGAGTTCCTCGTCCACGTCGGTCTTCTGCGCAAACAGCAGCAGCTCCTGCTCGACGCGGGCCGGATCGAGTTCCGCGCGCACGTCCTGCAGGCGCGCGAGCAGACGCTCGCGGAAATTCTGCCGGACCTCGGGCAACAGCGCGCGCACCCGGGCGGCGATCTCCTCCATGCCATCCAGCCGCTGACGCAGAATGGCGGCGAGTTGCGCACCTTCGCGCCGGCGCGTAGCCTCCAGTTCGCCCAGGGCTTCGGTCAGCAACGCCAACGCCGCCTTGTGCAACGCCTCGGCGTCCACGGCCGTGGTCTTGAACGCCCCCGGCCAGCGCAGCAGGTCCGCCATGCGCCACGGCGTTACCGAACCGCCGGCAGCGGCCGCCAACCCCTGGGTTTTTTGCGCCAGTGCCACGAGGCGCGCCACCATGTCCTCGTCCAGCACCACGTCAGCGCCCTCGCGTACGCTATGCCGCAGGTGGCAGTCCACCTTGCCGCGCCCGAGACGCTTGCCGAGCAGCTCGCGCACAGCCGGTTCGATGGCGCGCAGCTCGTCCGGCAGCTTGAGGCTGAGCTCCAGATAGCGGTGATTGACCGCGCGCAGCTCCCACACCAGGCCGCCCCAGGGAGTGGCTGTTTCGCGCCGCGCGAACGCGGTCATGCTCGCTGTCATGGATTTCCCCGATTTGTCTGATTTTATTGATGGTAAACTGAACCGGCCGGAATGAAAAACACCGGTGCGCGCACGACCGGGCGATATTGTCCTATTATTACGAATGAACCGGCGGCGAGGTGGAGATCGAAAACCGGTTCCCCGCGAACGTGGAACGGCGCATTAAGGTACGGCATGAAGTTCAGGCGTCAGAAAAATACCCTGCCCAAGGGCTACCTGCTCACCCATTACCGCATCGAGAAACCGATCGGCGGCGGCGGCTTTTCGTATGTTTATCTGGCGACCGACGAAAAAACCGGCGAGCCGGTTGCCATCAAGGAATACCTGCCGAGCAACCAGGCGCACCGCGTCGACGATTCGCGCGTCGAACCGCTGACCGAGGAATTGACTGCCGCATTCCGCCAGGGCATTAAACGCTTTTTCGACGAAGCCGCGGCGCTCGCCAGCATCAACCACCCGAATATCGTGCGCGTGATAAATTTCTTTCGCGCCAACAACACCGTGTACATGGTGATGCGCTACGAACACGGCCGCGATCTACGCTGGTACATCAAGCGCAAGGCCGGGCGCCTGAGCGAGAACGCGCTGCGCGCCATTTTTCCGCCGCTGCTGCTCGGCCTGCGTGACGTGCACCAGCACAACCTGCTGCACCTCGACATCAAGCCGGCGAATATTTTTCTGCGCCCGGGCGGCAACCCGTTGCTGCTCGATTTCGGTGCGGCGCGCATTGCCGTGATCGGCAACCGCCCGGTCGGGCCGTACACGCTCACCCTCGGGTTTGCGCCCATCGAACAGCACCTCGGCGGGCACATCGGCGCCTGGACCGATGCCTACGCGATTGGCGCATCCATGTGGTCATGCATCAGCGGCCGCCCGCCGCCGCCCGCCACCGAGCGCCGTATCAACGACACTTACAAACCGGCGGCGCGCCAGTTCGCACGTCATTACTCGCCGCAGCTGCTCGAGGCCATCGACTGGTGCATGCAGTTCCACCAGCTCGACCGGCCGCAGAGCGTGCAGTCGCTGCTCGACTTCATGAACCCGCTGAGTGCCCAGGATCCACCGCCGGCCGCAAACGGCCTGTTGGCGCGCATGGGCGTGCGCCTGCCATGGAGCAGCTGACATGAAATACCAGCTTGCCTACCACAGTCTGGCCGGCGGCCGCGCCACCAACCAGGATCGCGTCGTGTGCGCGGAACGTGACAACGCCGTGCTCATGGTGCTGGCCGACGGCCTCGGCGGCCACGAGGGCGGCGCGCTCGCCGCCGAAATCCTGACCCAGACCGCGTTGCACGCGTTCGAGGCGGTGCGCCAGCCGGTCATCACCAAGCCCTCGGCGTTTCTCGCGCTTACCATCATGCAGGCGCACAAGGCGATTTATGCGCGCGGCCAGGCGCAGGTGCCGCCGATCTCGCCGCGCACCACCTGCGTGCTGTGCCTGGTGCAAAACGGCTACGCCTACTGGGCGCATGTCGGCGACAGCCGTCTTTACCACTTTCGCAACGGCCGGGCATTGATCCGCACACTCGACCACACCGTCACCGAGCAAATGCACATCGACGGTCTGCTGAGCGAGGAAGACATGAAACGCCATCCGGACAAAGCGCGCCTGCTCAAGGCCGTGGGCGGGCCGCACACGCCGGGCGTGAGCCTCGGCGAGGAAACCGTGCTGCAACGAAACGATTCCCTGCTGCTGTGCACCGATGGTTTGTGGGAAGCGTTTTCCGCCGACGAACTGTACAGTTTCCTGAAATATTCGACGCTCGAAGAGGCCGTCGAAGAGATGTTGCTGGCCGCGGAGCACCGCATGAAGCAGCGCGCCGACAACCTGAGCGCCATCTGCCTGCGCTGGCAGGACAATGTCACCAGCGCGCTGCCGATACAATCGCGGACGATCCCGGAAACCAGCCACAAGTCGCTGGTCGAGGACGCGCGCATCCGCAATGCCGAAAAGAAACTGCGCGGAACCAAGGAAGTGCAGGACAGCACCCGCAAGACCCTGGAAAACACCATCGACGAACTTGAAGCATTCCTGGCGCACTTCGAGAAGAAGCCTTGAAAGAGGCTCTGGAAATTGAACATAAAAAACATTTGCAGCAAATAATCTTACACAAAAATATCTATGCTCCTGGCGCCGCACTCCGGTATCGTTGCGCCTCCCGAATTGTACTAAAACCGAGGATTTCCCATGCGTCCCAGTGGCCGCGCGCCTGACGAACTGCGTTCCATCCGTTTCACCCGCCGCTACACGAAGCACGCCGAAGGCTCGGTGCTGGTCGAGTTCGGCGACACACGCGTGCTGTGCAACGTGAGCATCGACGAGAAGGTGCCGAATTTCCTCAAGGGCAAGGGCCAGGGCTGGGTGACGGCCGAATACGGCATGCTGCCGCGCGCCACCGGCAGCCGCATGCAGCGCGAGGCCGCGGCCGGCAAGCAGGGCGGGCGCACCCAAGAAATCCAGCGGCTCATCGGCCGCAGCCTGCGCGCCGCCGTCGATTTGAAGCGCCTCGGCGAACGCACGCTTACGGTGGATTGCGACGTTATCCAGGCGGATGGTGGCACACGTACCGCCAGCATCACCGGTGCGTGTGTGGCGCTGCACGATGCGCTCGGCGCGTTGCGCGCGCGCAAACTGCTGACCACCGACCCGCTGCGACATTTCGTGGCCTCGGTGTCGGTCGGCATTGTGAAGGGTGTGCCGGTGCTCGATCTCGACTATGCCGAGGATTCCACCGCCGAGACCGACATGAACTTCGTCATGAACGAAACCGGCGGCTTCATCGAGATTCAGGGCACGGCGGAAGGAGAAACCTTCAGCGCCGCCGAAATGCAGGCCATGACCGCGCTCGCGCAGAATGGCATTGCCGAGCTGATCCGCCGGCAGCGCGCCGCACTCGAAACATGAAGCCCTGCTCCGCCTCGCTCGCTCGTCCTGTCAAACTATATACATGAGCAAGACCATCGTTCTGGCCAGCAGCAACGCCGGCAAGGTGCGCGAGTATAACCAGTTGCTCGCCGGCCTGCACCTTGAAGTCGTGCCACAGTCGCGGTTCAACGTGGCCGACGCCGAAGAGACCGGACTCACGTTCGTCGAGAACGCCATCCTCAAGGCACGCAACGCCGCGCAACACACCGGCCTGCCGGCACTGGCCGACGACTCCGGCCTGGAAGTGGATGCGCTGCACGGCGCGCCCGGCATCTACTCGGCACGCTACGCCGGTCCAAACGCGAGCGATGCCGAGAACCTGGAGAAGTTGCTCGGCATGTTGAAGGACGTGCCGGAGGAGACCCGTGGCGCGCGTTTCCAGTGTGTGCTCGTTTACCTGCGCCACGCCCTCGACCCAACGCCGCTCATCTGCCAGGGCACGTGGGAGGGGCGCATACTCACGGCGCCACGCGGCACCAGCGGTTTCGGCTATGACCCGGTGTTTTTTGTCCCAAGCCACAAAAGTAGTGCCGCCGAGTTGCCCGCCGAAACCAAGAATGCCCTGAGTCACCGCGGCCAGGCCCTGCGCCAGCTGCTGGCTACCCTGCCAGGCCGATCCTGACCATTTCGGTCATTTCAGCCCGATCCAGCGCCGTTTTTCCTGGCGGACCTGATTATCCTGCTTTTAATTCATATGGTTGGGGGAAAACCAAGGCCATGCGCCCCTCCCCCTGCGCGGCACGCTTTATGCATTTACCCGTATAACTTCAGCGTGGCTGAACGCTCGCCAGCGTCAGTCCATACGGGCCGGAATCATGCACCAGCACACGGAAACGACAGTGAGTCAGGACACGCGCCCCGGCTGGCGCGCGCGCGCCGTCGCCGTGGCGCGCGGCTGGTTCGGCATCAACACCCTGCGCGGTCGCTTCCTGTACATGGCCAGCTTGATGCTGGCACTGCTCGTGATCATCGCCTGGCTGGTCGGCAACCGGGTGTTCGAGGTGTCGAGCGACAATACCGCCAACCTCACGGATCGCCACCAGGTGTATGCGCTGACACGCGACATGAGCAACGATGTGTGGGAGGCGCAGCAGAATCTGCAGAATTTCATGCTCCAGCCCGCCGCCGTGAAACGCGAGCAATTCACCGCGATCCTCGCCGACCTGATCGACGATAGCGAACAACTCGCGCATACCCCCTGGGTGCGGCGTTCCGGCGACATGCGCGAGCGCATGGAGCGTCAGCTGCGCGATCTGCGCCGGCTGCGCGCCGAGGGGCTGCGTCTGATGGAAATCCGGAGTTCGCCGCTGCGCACCTTCCCGGCAATGCCCATCATGCTCGACGAGATGCAGCCGCACGCCGAATATTTCATCGCGGTCACGGCGCTCGCCATCGATGATGCCAAGGCGCACGTTTCCCGCCCTGGCCAGCTTGAGGCGTTGCAACTGTTCTACGATTCGCTGTATGCCTGGTCGCGCATGATCGATGCCTTCCGGCTGTTTGTGTCCAACCGCTTCGGAATTTTTGATACGTCGCCAGAAACGGCCATGGGTGCGCAAGCGGCGGCCACGGAGGAATTTTCAAAACGCATACTCGGCAATTTCACCCGCCTTGAGGAACTCGACCAGCGCGACCAGCTGACTTTCGAGCAGAGCACCGCGCTTGCGGACATGCAGGACATGCACCGGCAGTGGTACAAAGCGTGGCGCGGGGTGCGTGCGATCTGGTCTTCCGAAAGCTGGCGTCTCGATACCCAGTTGTTGCGCAATTCGGTCGAGCCGTTGGTAGCGGGCATCTGGACCAGCGTGCGCGACATCGAAAAACAGGTCGATTCCAATTCGGTACAGGATCTGTCGCTGCTGGCGCAGGTCGCGACGCGCATCTCCGATTCGCTCTGGCTGGTGGTGCTCCTCGGGCTGGCCGCCAGCATCGTCATGTTTGCGATTTTCGAGGCGCAGATCCGCCGGCCGATCGCGCGCGTGGTGGCCGCGCTCAAGGCCGAGGCCGCGGGCAAGGAAAACATCGTCGTGCCAGAAACGGTGCTGGCCGAGACCCGGGATCTGGCACAGGCCTTCGATCACATGCGCCGCGAAGTGCACATGCGCCAGGATCGTCTCAAGGCGGTGCTCAATTACTCGGTCGAGGCGATTGTCACCGTCGATGAGCAGGGCGTGATCGAGGGCTTCAATCCGGCCGCCGAAAAGCTGTTCGGATATGCCGCGGCGGAAGCCATTGGCCAGAAGATATCCCTGGTCATGCCGGCGCCCGCGCGCCAGGCGCATGATGCCTATTTACAACGTCATGGAAAAACCATCCTGAACCGCATGCTGGGCCGCGAATTCCAGGAGCTGGCGCTGCACAAGAACGGAACGGCATTCCCGGTCTCGCTGCATGTCAGCGAAATGTGGGTGGACGGCCGGCGCCTGTTCACCGGCATGATGACCGATATCAGCGAACGCCAGGCGATGCTGGAACAGCTCAATGCACGCGAGCAGCGCCTGCACACCATCCTCAACAACACCGCGGAGGGGATTATCACCTTCGACGAGCGGGGTAGCATCGAAGGTTTCAACCAGTCCGCCGAGAAGCTGTTCGGCTGGCTGGAGGCCGAAGTGATTGGCACCTCGATCGCCCAACTCATTTCGCCGGAGGCGCGCGAGGACCGCGATGGCTACATTGAGCACTTCATGCGCGCCGAGATCCAGCGTCTCATCGGCCACGAAGGCGAGGTGGCCGGACGACACAAGGACGGCAGCGGTTTCCCCATGGCGATCAAGATCAGTGGAATGCGGCTGGAAAACCGCCAGAAGTACATCGCCCTGGTATCGAACATCAGTGAGCGCAAGGCGCTCATGGAGGACCTGCGCAAACTTGCCGAACACGACGGTCTCACCGGCCTTTACAACCGAACCTATTTCCACGGCGAGCTGGAGCGCGTGGTGGAACGCGTGCGCCGCAGCGAGGTGGCGAACTGCGCGTTGCTGTACATCGATCTCGACCATTTCAAATACGTCAACGACACCCTCGGGCATGCCGCCGGCGACAAGCTGCTCATCGAAGTGGCGAGCATTCTCAACCGGCGCGCGCGCAAGAGCGATCTGGTGGCGCGTCTCGGCGGCGACGAGTTCATTATGCTGATGTACGACATCAAGCCGGAACTGATGGAAAAGATCGCCGATTCTTTCCGCCGGAAACTGGCCGACCACACCTTCAGTTTCGAAGGGCATCCGGTCACCATCGGCTGTTCAATCGGCGTGGCGATGGTCCTGCCGACCGTGAAGTCGCACGCCGAAGTCATGTCGCACGCCGATGTGGCCTGTCACATTGCGAAGCGCACCGGCCGCAATCAGGTGCATGTCTTCACGCCTGAAGACACCCAGGACGTCACCAGCATGTCGCTGGACATGGGCTGGTCGCGCCGCATCCATGAAGCGATCGAAAACAACCGCTTCGCGCTCGCCTGCCAGCCGATCGTCAGCACCCGGACGCGTGAGACCATGGTGTACGAAGTCCTGATCCGCATGCTGGACGACAAAGGCGGTCTCATCATGCCGGGCGGCTTCCTGCCGACTGCCGAGCGCTTTGGCCTGTCGCTGGACATCGATCGTTGGGTCATCACCCATGCCATCGAGACCCTGGCCGAACAACGCAAGACGCTGCCGGACCTGTGCTACACCATCAACCTGTCCGCACAGACGCTCAACACGCCCGCGATTTGCGACCTGATTCAACACCAACTGCGCGCGACCGGGATTGACCCGGCAGCGCTGATTTTTGAAGTGACCGAAACCGTCGCGATCACCGATCTGACCGCCGCCGCCACACTGCTGGGACGTCTGCGCGCGCTTGGTTGCCGCACCGCACTCGACGACTTCGGTTCCGGCATGTCGTCATTCGCCTACCTCAAGGAACTGCCGGTGGACATCGTCAAGATCGACGGCCGTTTCGTGAAGCACATCGCCACCAATGCGGTCGATCAGGCCATGGTGCGCGCCATGAACGACATCGCCCATGCCCTCGGCAAGGAAACCATCGCCGAGTTCGTCGAAGACGAAGCGGCATTCCAGGTATTGATCGAGCTCGGGGTCGATTACGGCCAGGGTTACCACCTCGGGCGACCGGACCTGGTACCGCCCTGCAGCGCGATTACCGCGCATGCCGGTATGCCCGGTTTCTGCCGCATCGCCTGATTTGCCGCGCTGCGGCGCGTACGCAAATCTGCCACAATCCTGTACTCGTGCATTCACCACTCGCTGTTTCGACGTTCGTCATCACACCGCATGCCGCAGAACCGCGCCTGGCGCCTGAAAATCATCGCCGCCTTTGCCATTGTCTACATGGTGTGGGGTTCGACCTATCTCGCGATCCGCGTCGGCGTGGCCACGCTTCCGCCGGCGTTGTTCGCCGGAACGCGCTTTCTCGCGGCCGGCCTGCTGCTCGCGGCCTACGCACGCCTCAACGGCCAGCAATTCCCGCGCCGTCGCCGTGAATGGATAACCATTACGGTGGCGGCCCTGCTCCTGCTGGTCGGCGCCAACGGTCTCGTGGTGTGGGGCGAACAATGGGTGCCGTCCAACCAGGCGGCCCTGATTGTCGCGACCCTGGCGCTGTGGCTGGCCGGGCTCGGTGCGCTCGGGCCACAGGGTGAATCGTTCTCGCGCCAGCGGCTGACCGGCCTGCTCATTGGGTTCGCTGGCGTGGTAGTGCTGATGTGGCCAACCGACGGTTTTGTGCTGGAACATTTCAGCGCGCAATTGGCGATCCTGCTCGCGGCGCTGTCCTGGGCGGCCGGCTCGATTTTCATGAAGCGCCGCCGGCCATCGACGCCGCCACTCATGGCCGCCGCGATGCAGTCGCTGGTAGCCGGCGTGTTGCTCGGTGCCATCGGTTTCGCCGCAGGCGAGGCCGGACGCTGGACCTGGGAAGGCAACGCCATGCTCGCCCTGCTCTATCTGATCGTGTTCGGTTCGTGCCTCGCCTATGCCGCCTACCTATGGCTGCTGCACGAGGTCAGCCCCGCGGCACTCGGCACCTATGCCTATATCAATCCGGCGGTGGCTGTGATGCTGGGCTGGTGGCTGCTGGGCGAATCCCTCAACGGCGCCCAGCTGGCCGGGATGCTGGTGATTCTGCTGGGCGTGTTGCTGGTGAGCCTGCCGGGCAAGACCGGCGAACATTGCGCCTGATTTCAATCACACGGCTGGCCATCCTCGCGCGATCTCCGCGCGGCGTCATCGGCCTCGCGCTGCGCCACCTCCCAGCCAAGCATCGCCTGTTTGCGCGCGCTGCCCCAGCGGTATTCGCCGAACATGCCGGTCTTGCGGATCACGCGATGACAGGGAATCAGAAACGCGACCGGGTTGCGCGCGATCGCGCTGGCGACGGCGCGGGTTGCCGCGGGTGCCCCGATGCGGGCGGCCATATCTTCATACGTGACGACCCGCCCCGGCGGGATGCGCAGCAGCGCCTCCCACACCTTCACCTGAAAATTACTGCCCTGCACATACAGGTCGCATCGATCGGCGGCGTGCGGCGCGGCGAATACCCGCACCGCCATCGGCCGCGTGGAGCGTGGCTGCAGGCGCAGAGTCGCACCCTGCCACTGCGACTTCAGGCGGGCAAGTGCCTTGGTGCGACTGCCGGTTTCCACGAACTCGAGGGCACAAATGCCGCGCCCGGTTATGGCGATCAGGCACTCGCCGAACGGACTGGGGTGGAAACCGTAGCGGATCACCAGGTCCGCACCCTGCGCCTTCCACTCGCCGGGAGTCACGGCATGCAGGCCGACCAGGAGATCGTGCAGGCGCCCGGCGCTCGACAGGCCGTTGGCATCGCTCACCTCCAGCACGCTGCGCGACTCGCGCAACAGGCGCCGGGAATGTTCCGCGGTCAGGTATTGCAGGAATCGCTTCGGAGTAATGCCGGCCCAGCGCCGGAAGAGCCGCTGGAAGTGGTATTCGCTCAAATGTACCTGGGCGGCAATCTCGGACAGCGAAGGCTGTTTACGGAAATTCGCGTCGAGGTAGCGAATCGCCGTTTCGATGCGCGCGTAATCCGATGTGGCCATGGCATTTCCTAAACATCCAGTACGGGGACCATCATAATCAGCCCACGCTGCCCGTCTCAACCCGGTTCTTGCGGTTGTGCGCGCCGGCGGTGGTAAGATGCCTGCCAGCCACGAAGTGTCCTCCACGATGTTTCATTTCACCGCCCTGCCGCCGCTTTCGCTCTACGTGCACTTTCCGTGGTGCGTGCGCAAGTGCCCGTACTGCGACTTCAACTCGCATGCCCTTCGACCTGGCACAGGACAGGCCGCGCGCGGTGAAGTTCCTGAGGCACAATATATTGAGGCCCTGCTCGCCGATCTCGAGGCCGACCTGCCGCGCGTCTGGGGCCGACCGGTGCGCTCGATATTTCTCGGTGGCGGCACGCCCAGCCTGTTTTCGCCCGAGGCGATCGAGCACCTGCTTGCCGGTGTGCGCGCACGCGTGCCGCTGGTTCCCGAAGCGGAGGTGACACTGGAGGCCAACCCCGGCACCGTTGAATCCGAGCGATTCCGTGGCTACCGCGCGGCCGGCGTGAACCGGCTGTCGATCGGCATTCAGAGCTTCGACCCGGAACAGCTGCAAAAACTCGGGCGCATCCACGGGCGCGACGAGGCGCTGACCGCGGCACAGGCGGCGCGCACTGCCGGCTTCGATAATTTCAACCTCGATCTGATGTTCGGCCTGCCGCAACAGACGCTCGATGAAGCGCTCGCCGATGTGCGCACGGCCCTGGCGCTGCAGCCCGCGCACCTTTCGGTTTACCAGCTCACGCTCGAACCGAACACGCTGTTTCATGCACAACCGCCGGAGTTGCCGGATGATGATGCGATTGCGGTCATGCAGGAAGCGCTGCAGACCGAGTTGACCGATGCGGGTTTTGTCCAGTACGAAGTCTCGGCGTACGCGCACGCCGGTCGCCGTTGCCGGCACAACCTCAATTACTGGCAGTTCGGCGACTACCTCGGCATCGGCGCCGGCGCGCACGCCAAGATCACGGATGCGGAAGGCGTAACGCGCCTGTGGAAAGTGAAACAGCCGCGCGCCTATCTTGAAACCGCCGGGACCCCGGCTGGACTCGGCGGCGTGCAGCGGCCGGGCCGTGACGATGTGGCGTTCGAATTCATGCTCAATGCCCTGCGCCTGACAGAGGGTGTGCCCGCCCTGCTTTTCAGCGAACGCACCGGACTCGATCCCTCCTGCATGCAGAAACCGCTGACCCAGGCCACGGCGCGCGGTTTGCTCGATCCCGGTCATGAACACTTCCGGCCGACGCCGCTCGGGCGGCGCTTCCTGAACGAACTCGTGGCATTGTTCCTCCCCGAGCCGGCGCGCTGACGAACGGGGCCCGCACTTCGATATGTGGTGCAGCGTAAATAATGCGCCGCTTTTTTCTGTTACGCTCGTTTTGCTACAATTGCCGCTGCACTGGCAGTTCCAGAATAAGCGGCCTGAACGCATTCCAACCCCTTCCACTCATTCACAAGCAAACAGGAGCGCCATGAAAAACAGGAACCTCATCATTTCTCTCGCGCTGCTCGGTAGTCTGACGGCTGTCGGTACCGCCCAGGCGGCAGGCAAGATCTACGTCGGCGCCAAGGCCGGTGTCGTGCAGGCCGATGCGCCGGGTTTTGACAACGCCTTCAACGCCGGTGTGTACGGCGGCTACAACATGCTCGGCAAGGATTCCCATTTCGCTGCCGACCTGAATGGCGGCACCCTCGCGGTCGAAGGCGAAGTCACCCTCAGCGTCGCCAAGGGCGACGCCCCCGTCGGCGAGTGGGACCTGACCAGCGTCGGCGCGTACGCCGCCTATCGTCATCCGCTCACCGACTACTTCTATCTCAAGGGCAAGCTCGGCCTGGTGCGCTACGATCTCGACACCACGGTCGCTTCAACGAGTTCAGGCACCGAGACCGCGCTGGCTGCTGGTATCGGCGCCGGCTGGAAGGTTGGACCCGGAAATATTGAAGCCGAAATTACCACCTACGAAAGCGACGTGCTGTTTGTGAGCGCCGGTTTCCACATGAGCTTCTGAGAACCTGCACACCCCGCAAAAAAACCCGGCCTTGTGCCGGGTTTTTTTTGTGTTGTCAGCGGAACACCTTTTTCAACAAGTCGGTGGTGCGCGCCAGCGGATTGCGGCGGATGCGCCGCTCTTCTTCGGTCATCAGCAGATAGAGTCCATCGAGCGCCGCGCGCGTGACATACGCATCGAGGTCGAGACTCCCCGGGTCCGCGGCCTTGTCCAGAAACGTGGCCTTCTTCATGAGTCGCTTGTAGGCCGCGGTGACATTGGCGCTGGCGGTGGCCTGCGCCACTATCGGCTCGAGGCGCGCGTGCAGTGCCGCGTCCGTGTGTAACCGGAAATAACGTGTGGCGGCATCCTCATCGCCGCGCACAATTCCCATCGCGTCGTCCAGGGATATGTCGCGGATCGCGGCCAGCAGTACGTGCTTGGCAGCCGGCATCGCCGCTTCGGCAGCGCGATTCAGGCTCTCGGCAAAATCGTCGGCATAGCGTTCGATACCATACCGGCGCAGCGTCTTCTCGACACGCCGCAATGACTCGGGCAGGGGAATACGCACTTGCGGGTTTGCCCAGTAGCCGTCTGCCCGCCCCAGGCGGTTAACGGCCACGTCCACGGATTGCGACAATGCCTGGCGGATCGCCTGTGCCTGGGTATCGGGATCAGTCGCGACCGGGTCACGCGCCGTCTGCCCGACCGGCGATCCGGCACAAGCGGACAGGGAGAGAACGAACAGGAGCACGCCCGGGAAAGTCTTCATAGAAATGAAGCATGGCACGAATCCGGTCCGGCATACACATAGGTCACGCTCCCCGGCGCCCGCCATGGGCGCGTCGGTGCGGGAATCGGCTAGAATAGTCGCGGCCCTCATCACAGGAAACGCCGCATGCTCTGGCTCAAGGCCCTGCACATCATTTTCATGGTCACCTGGTTCGCGGGGCTTTTTTATCTGCCGCGCCTGTTTGTCTACCATGCGCAGAGCACCGATCGCGTCAGCCTGGAACGTTTCAAGGTCATGGAGCGCAAGCTGTTTTTCGGCATCATGACCCCGGGCGCGGTGTTGACGATCTTGTTCGGCACGTGGCTGTGGCTGGGTTACGGCATCGGCGGCGGCTGGCTCATGGTCAAGCTCGCACTGGTCGCCGTCCTGGTCGCCTATCACCTGTATTGCGCCAAGTTGTTGCAGGATTTCAAACTCGACCGCAACCGTCATGGGCATGTTTTCTTTCGCTGGTTGAACGAATTTCCGGTGCTGATCCTGATTGCGGCGGTTTTGTTGGCGGTTCTCAAACCCTTCTGAGATGCGGGTGCCAGACCAGGTAATTATTGATTTGCAGCAAAGCCGCCCTTGATTATAGACGGCATAATTACAAAAACATGCAGGAGCCCTTGCCGATTATGGAGAGCAACAATGCCAAAAAAATCCCTGTCGCTGGCTCTTTGTGGAGTACTGGCATTTCCGTCGCTGGCTGCGGTCGCCGGTCCGTTGAGTCTCGATGAAGCGATTCGCCACGCCCTGAGTCAAAACCCGGAACTGCGCGCTTCCGACCGCCAGGTGCAGGCGGCGGATGCACGCGCCGATGCCGCCAGGGGTGCGTTCCTGCCGCAAGTCGGTGTGCGCTACCTGGTGCGGCGCAGCGACAACCCGCTCGACGCGTTTGCCGACAAGCTCAATACCCGTTCGGTGACCAGCGCGGATTTTGATCCGGCACGGCTCAACAACCCTGAAACCAGCACCCTGCACGCCACCCAGCTGTCGGTGGAGCTGCCGATCTACACCGGCGGACGTCTGGTCGCCGGCATGCGCGAGGCCGGCGCCTACGCGGAAGCGGCACGCCTCAGTTACGAACGTCGCCAACAGGCCACCGTCTATAACACCTTGCATGCCTATCGTGCCGCTCAGGCTGCGGCCATCGCGGTCACCATCGCGAATGACGCGGTCGAAGCAGCGCGCGAGCAGGCCGAAACCACCGCGCGCCTGGTCCGCCAGGGACGCATCGTGGCTTCCGACCGCATGACCGCCGAGCTCAACCTCGCGGCGGCGGAGAGCATGCGCGAACAGGCGGCACATCGTCAGCGCCTGGCGATCGAGGAGCTGCGGCTGGTGACGGGCCTGGCCGCGGATGCCGAGCTGGCGTTGCCGCCGTGGCAGAGCCAAAGTGAGCGGCCCGCGGCCGTCGTGCCCGCCAGCGCGGAGAGCGAACGGCGCGCGCTTGCCACGCGCAAAGACCTCAAGGCGAACGAGGCGTTGCTCACGGCCAGCCGCACCCGGATCACCGCGGCGCGCGCCGCCTTCCAGCCGCAGGTCGGGGTAGTCGCGGCTGACTCCTGGTACGACGACAACGCCGCGTTCAACAACAAGTCACAGAGCATCATGGG
>Ga0105101_10000298_pt1 | contig 19864 bp, 18 predicted proteins | sample PPLLak21cMay2015_2_FD_87037 | JGI IMG/M metagenome (GOLD analysis project Ga0105101, IMG submission 87037) | Freshwater sediment microbial communities from Prairie Pothole Lake near Jamestown, North Dakota, USA - PPLs Lake P8 Core (1) Depth... | ecosystem: Environmental > Aquatic > Freshwater >... | reverse complement strand
TCCGGCGGCAGCTCGGCGCCGGCGAGACGGAAATCCCGCAGCGTGTTCTCGATGATCTTTTTCTGCGCCTGGGTCAGCCCTGAAAACCCGGGGCTCGCGGCGATGGCCTTGTAACCGGCGTACAGCCGCCCATCCTGCGCCAGTTCCGTGAAATAGGCGGTGAGCTTCGGCAGACAGGCATTGTAGGCTGCGCGCCGCGCCTCGCTGTCCATGACCGCGTGCAGGTGCGACACCGGCGACCACATACGCACCAGGCGCTCGCGCATGTCCTCGATCGGCTGGGCGAAATTGTCCCAGGTATAAGGTCCACCGGACGCCAGCACCCGTTCCAGGTCGGCGCGGTTTTCCGCCAGTACCCGGTCCAGCGCCGGTTCGGCATGCTCCGGAAGGATGGCGCCAAAGCGGGGCGGTTGCGAGAGATCGAACAGCGGGTTGGAGGCTAGAGAGGTGTTTTCCATGGCGAACTATTATAACGTGCTGTAGTGCTAACTGAATTCCGAGCCGCCATCCATGGCGAAACATAATCGCTCATCAGATACCCCGGCCCGGCCATCCCTGGCCGGGCGTTCGCCGGGCGACGACACGTCAAGTGTCGTCGCTACTTCTCCGGCTCACCCATACGACAGCCTCACGCCCGAGGTCATTCTCGAGGCGGTGGAAATGTATGGCGGGCGCTGCACCGGCGGCCTGCTCGCGCTCAACAGCTACGAAAACCGCGTGTACCGCGTGGACACCGAGGACGGTCCGCCGTATGTGGCCAAGTTCTACCGCCCCGGCCGCTGGGACGAGGCCGCCATCCTGGAAGAACACGCCTTCGCGCTGCAGCTGGCCGAACACGAGATCCCGGCCGTGGCGCCGCTGGCGCGCCCGGGCGGCGGCACCCTCAGTCACCACGGGGGTTTTCGCTTCGCGGTGTTTCCGTGGCAGCCGGGACGCGCGCCCGAACTGAACTCGCGCGATGACCGCGCCCTGCTCGGCCGTTATCTCGGCCGCCTGCATCGGCTCGGCGCGGCCGAGCCGTTCCGGCATCGAGCGCGCCTGGGCATCGAGGAGTTCGGATACCGCTCGGTGCGCTATCTGAAAGAATACGGCATCGTGCCGGAAGAACTGCGCGCCTCGTTCTTCGCCATCACGGAATATCTGTTTCCGCCGATCGAGGCCGCCTTCCGCGCCGCCGGGGATGCCGCCTGGATTCGCCTGCACGGCGATTGCCACCTCGGCAATATCCTCTGGACCGGCACCGGCCCGCATCTGGTGGATTTCGACGACTGCCTGACCGGCCCGGCGGTGCAGGATTTATGGATGCTGCTGTCGGGCGACCGCGAAGATATGGAACTCCAGCTCGCCGACGTGCTGGCCGGCTACAGCGAGTTCATGGAGCTCAATCCCGCCGAGCTGCGCCTGATCGAGCCACTGCGCACCTTGCGCATGCTGCGCTACATGGCCTGGCTCGCGGAGCGCTGGGACGACCCCGCGTTCCCGCGCAACTTCCCGTGGTTCAATACGCGGCGCTACTGGGAGGAGCAGGTGCTCGCGCTCAAGCAGCAGGCGGCGGCGCTGGACGAACCGCCGCTGTCGTGGATGGCGTAGGCCGGCTTTTTCTTCCTATAATCGCGGCCATGGCCATACGCCCCTACAAAGGCATCCTGCCCACCATCGGCCCCCGGGTTTACATCGACGAAGCCGCGAGCATCATCGGCGACGTGGTCATCGGCGCGGATACCTCCATCTGGGCCATGTGCTCGGTGCGCGGCGACGTCAATTACATCCGCATCGGTGCGCGCACCAACATCCAGGACGGCAGCATTCTCCACGGCACGCACGACTATGAAGGGGTTCCGGGCGGCTGGGCCGTCATCGTCGGCGATGACGTCACCATCGGCCATCAGTGCATCATCCACGGCTGCACCGTCGAGTCGCGCTGCCTCATCGGCATGGGTTCCGCCATTCTCGACGGCGCGGTGCTGCGCAGCGGCGTGTTCCTCGGCGCCGGCAGCCTGGTCACGGAGGGCAAGGAACTGGAAGGCGGATACCTGTGGATGGGCCGGCCAGCCAAGCGGGTGCGCGAGCTGACGGACGAGGAAAAGGCCTGGTTCGAATACTCGGCCCAGCATTATGTCGACCTTAAAAACGACTACCTGAAGTAGGCGGGCTACTCCTTTTCTGCACGCGGATTTCCCTCAGCCTAGGGCTTTCTAGCTTCAGTACACCCTGATTAGCGCATCTACCAATTTACTACCAATTTGTACAGAATTGGTAGTTTAATACCCTTTTGCAGGTGTGTCTTCTAGTTACCAATTTGAAATAATTTGGTAGTTTGTGCGCGGATAGCATAAACTACCAATTAAGTACCAATTGCTACTGAATTGGTACTTAACTCAACGCAGGCTATATCAAAATGAAAATACCGCTCAAACCGCCCTCTTTCGAGGAACTGATTCGTAAAATTCGCGGCGCCAAAGGCAGCCCTGAAAGGATATTCGAGGTTCTCAAACGTGGTGGTGGCGCCATGCACCGCGGCGAATACATCCACTGGGACAAGATGCGCCACCTGGAGCCGCCTGAAGGTCTCTCCGTCGAAGAATGGTGGCTGACCGTTAAAACCGCACGACAGAGTCTGTACCGGACACTGCCATTCACAGATGCCCATAACCACCCTTTCCGCTTCGCCATGGCCGATCCGGTGTTACGGTTGCTGCATCAAGTGGACCGGGATGTTGGTGGCCAGATCCAAGCGCCGGAAATAATCGTGAACCCGCAGACACGCGATACCTATCTCATTAGTTCGCTGATCGAGGAAGCCATCACTTCAAGCCAGCTTGAAGGCGCTGCCACGACCCGCAAGGTAGCCAAGGAAATGCTGCGTGAAGGCCGTAAGCCACGCACGCGTGGGGAACAGATGATTTTCAATAATTACCATGCCATGCAATTCATCCGCACCATCACTGGTGAAAAACTGACGCCGGCTATCGTCCTCGAACTGCAACGTATTCTTACAAAGAATACGCTGGACGATCCCAAAGCGGTTGGGCGCTTCCGGAGAGAGGAAGACGACATACATGTGGTGGACACCCGGGACAGCGTCGTCTTGCATACACCTCCAAATGCGAGCGAGCTTGAAAAACGCGTGGACAAATTATGTCGTTTCGCGAATGAAATGGATGGAGATACCTTCATTCATCCGGTGGTTCGCGCCATCATTCTCCATTTCGCTATCGGATACGACCATCCGTTCGTGGATGGCAATGGCCGCACGGCACGGGCAGTGTTTTACTGGTCCATGCTCAGCCGGGGATATTGGCTGACGGAATATATTTCAATATCACGCATTCTCAAGGGGGCACCGAGTGAGTATGCGCGCGCCTTTCTTTACACAGAAACTGACGAAAATGATGTTACCTACTTCATCATTCATCAATTAAATGTGATCTTGCGCGCCATTCAGGACTTACAAAAATACCTGGCCAAAAAATCGACGGAAGTGCACGAAGTCGAAGCCATGATTCGCAAATCACCGCGTTTACGCGGGTTGCTTAACCACAGGCAAATCGCCTTGTTGGGTCATGCGCTTCGCCATCCCGGTACGGTATACAGGATTGAAGGCCATCGACAATCACACAAGGTCACCTACGATACAGCACGCACGGATTTGCTGAAGCTGGCGCGGTTGAAGTTATTGGAAAAACAGCGGGCCGGACGCGCGTTCGTATTTTTGTCACCGCCAAATCTGGCTGCTCGGCTCAGACAGGCAAACACTAAGTAAGTGCTTCGTTTAATTTCACTCAGGATTGATTCCGGTCAGTGGCGTCATGCGTGACTGACAGAGACATGCTACCTCTATGGTCTCGACTATAGAGCGCGGAGCCTCCTTGGAGGTCCCTGCTTTTTACGCAGGAGGAATGTGATGTGCGTATGTCCCAATTCCCAAGTGCTCGTACACGGCTTGCGCTTTCTTTACCTGCCTCTCATCGCCGGATAGAAACACATTACAGAATGACGCCATGCCAACATGAGTTATATCTTTCAGGTGGCCTTTTAACCGCCGTTCTTGGTTCATATTCTCGTCGCGCCAATAACCGAGAAAATTCAATTGATGATATGCGCTGTTGATCTGCTCGAGTTTTGTTATCGGGCGTTCATCCGTAACCCAGCGTGGACGCACCAAGCCGAATAATTCATCGAAAGTTATCGCTCCCTCCGGAATTTTTGGGGTAATTCGGTCCCATATTTGTTTCAGAATGCCGGGCCCCTCCAGATTGTTGAGATCTTTTGGACCAACACCAAGCTCAGCATCTATTGCCTGCACTCGATTCCGGGGTGTATCTGCATCAAACATCCGCCCCATCTCGGCACTCATTGCAGCAAACGCGCGTTTAATGTCTGGCAGTGCCTGCAAGAAAACATCCGTGTTGATCTCGGGCGGAATCTGGTTGGAAGCAAGCTCGTGAGCCAATGTATCAAGCAACCGGTCGAAATCTTGCTGGCCGAATTGCGCGATTTCTCCAAATGTCATATTTGCGTGACCGCCGTACAGTTTCTGAAGCAGATCACTTAAACCGAAGTCGCCGGTCGGCGAATCACGTTGGTTTATCAGGTAGGCGTCATAAGCGGCGGTGGGAGCTACGCTCTCAATAACAGCACGATCTGTATATCGCCACTGATCGTCTAGGACAAGACGCAAGTACTGTGCGCTATGCGCTAAGTGCCTCTAACAAGGATAGGAATTCCTGCTCCTTGCCAACCGAACGTGAAATCTCGTCAAGATTCGCATCCGAATAGACGACCTGCATGTTGTTTGTTGCGAATACCTCTACTAACTTCGACCGCCCTTTTTGTATCTGATTGAGGATGCTGTGGTCGAGATAGGCCAGCATCGGACCTCGTGGCTCAAGCGCCGTTTGGTCGATCACTGTGTTTCCTCAACAATCTTGATCTCCTCTCGGTGGCTCAGGCAGAGCGCAAATTACGACGGCGGGTACAGCAGCTATCTTGCTCATTCTAATGCGCATCTTTAGCGCTTTCGCCGCGGCCGTGCAGCCGGCTTTTTCGCCGTTTTGCCCTCCGCCGGTACCAGGGCCGCCACGATGGTTTGCGCCTGCGCGCGCTGGGGCGGCTTCAGACGGCGGTATTTCTCCAGCAACCGGTGTTCGTCCGGCGACAGGGCCGGCGGCCGTTTCGGCTCCACCCGGTAGCTGCCGGTCTCCTCCGCCACCCGGTTCAGGTTGCTGGAAGACACGCCGGTCACGATGTATTGCACGTCCATGCCGAGCCGGGAACAGGCGGAAAGCAGGTCCGCCGGGATCGGCGTCCCGCGCCCGCCGGTCCTTTCGTAATTGATGATGGTCCACTTGGTCACCCCCAGCGCCTGGCCCAGCGCCACCTGGCTCAGGCCGAGCCGGGTGCGCTCCGCCTTCAGCCGGGCTGAGGATGAATTTATTACACCATCCGTGTTGACAGGTGGAATTTTTCTACCCATACTCTGATCAAAGCAACATGGAAAGGTAAAGCTGATTATCTTCAGCTGCATCCTAACACAAGGAATCAAAGGGAATAACAAGAATGGATTATCTGGACCTGAAGTTCGCGCTCGCCAGGAAGGGTTACACCCTTACGCGCGTCGCCATGGAGCTGGGCCTGTTCGGACCGCAGTCGGTGCAACAGGTGCTGACGCGCAAGTACTTCAGCGCCCGCGTCGAGAAACGCGTTTCCGAGATCATCGGTATTCCGCTGGAAAAACTTTTTCCGGACCGCTACCTCGCGGCGAAACACCGGGCACGCACCAACGGCGAGAACACCCTCGAAAAAACACGCGATACCCGGCGCGTCTCGTAAAGTGCGCCGCTTGGCAAGTCACGCAGGGAACCGGCCTGAGGCAGGCAAAGGGGAGAAATCTTGGCCAAGTCATTCCGTAAGCTTGACCCGCAGAAAGTACGCAAACTGAAGCAACAGGGTTTGACCAACACCCAGATCGCCCAGCGGCTGGGCGTCACCCAGGGCGCCATTTACCACGTCTTGCGCAAGCTGGATACCGGTGAGACGGACTCAAGCGCACAGCAACCGGAGACCGTACGTCTGGCGCCTGATTTATCGTAACCAGATAAATACAGCTGACGCCTCGGCCTTGCGCCTCACGTTCATCCGCCCTTGCGCAGCGCCGCGATCACGTGCTTCGTATCCGGCCGCACGCCGCGCCACAGCAGGTACGACTCCGCCGCCTGCTCCACCAGCATGCCGAGGCCGTCGGCGGCGGTTTCCGCGCCGTGCAGCATGGCCCATTCGAGGAACGGCGTGGGCTTGTCGCCGTACATCATGTCGTAGGCCACCGCGTTGCTGGCGAAAACGTTCACCGGCAGCGGTGGCATTTCACCCTTGAGGCTGGCGCTGGTGCCGTTGATCACGACGTCGAAACGCTTGCCGACAAGTTCGTCATAACCGAAGGCCTCGACCTTGCCGAACGGCGCGAAGGTTTTGGCGAGTTCCTTGCCCTTGGACACGGTGCGGTTGGCGATGACGAGCACGGCCGGATTCTGCTTGAGCAGCGGCCCGAGCACGCCACGCACGGCACCGCCCGCGCCCAGCACCAGGATTTTCCTGCCGCGCAGGTGCATGTTCAGGTTTTTGGTAAGGTCGTGCACCAGGCCGGTGCCGTCGGTGTTGTCGCCGAAAATCTTGCCATCGGGCTCGAAACGAAGGGTGTTGACCGCGCCCGCCAGCTTGGCGCGGTCGCTCAGGTTGTCCGCGAGCCGGAAGGCCTCGAGCTTGAACGGCACGGTGACATTCAGCCCCTTGCCGCCCTCGGCGCGGAACTGCTGCACCGCCTCGGCAAACCCGTCGACATCCACCCACAGCGCGGTGTATTCAATGTTGTGGCCGAACTGGTGCGCGAACTGTTTGTGGATCACGGGCGATTTGCTGTGGGCCACGGGGTTGCCCATCACCGCGTAACGCGCCGGGGTCGTGTCTTTTTCCGCCTTGGTAGCCACTGGTCGATCCTGAACAGGCATGGGCGCCTATTCTAGGCCATTGACCGCACCGCAGCACGCGGCCTATATCAGAACGATAACGATGTAGGAGAGATAACAAAGGCCGTTGAAAAACAGATGCACCGGCCGCAGGTGGCCGCGGCGCGCCATGAGCAGCAGATAAGAACTCGCTACCAGCGTCAGGATCACGCCAGCCAGGATTTCCTGGCGCGGTGCCCACGGCGTAAGCAGGATGCCGAGCGCCGGCAGCAGCGAACCCTGGAACACCATGGCGCCGGTGATGTTGCCGAAGGCGAGCGTGTCCTTGCGCTTGCGGATCCAGAGGATGCTGTTCACCTTCTCCGGCAGCTCGGTGGCCACCGGCACGATCAGCATTGACAGCACCAGCGCCGAGAGGCCGAGCCAGACGGACAGCTGCTCGACCCCCTGCACGAAGCCGTGCGCGCCGAAGATGATCAGCGTCAGCCCGATGGCGAGCTGCAGCAGTATCGTGAACATGTTTTCCGGCACGCCGATACGGCCGAACAGCCGCACCAGGAACAGCGGCTCGCTGGCGGCGGTCCCGTGGCCGTCGGCGACGAGCTTGGCCGAGGCGCGGACAGTGAGCATGAGGTAGATGAAGTAAATCAGCACCAGCGAAAGGGCGATCACCGCGCGCGCCCACATGGACGTATGGGGAATGAAGATGGCGACCGTGCTGAAGCCGTACGCCAGCAGGAACCACGACAGATCGCGCCGCAGGCCGGTACGCTCGGGGCGCAGCTCGTCCGACCAGCCGCGCTTGTGGATGGCAAACAAGGCCATCAGAAACATCGTCAGCGTCGAGAGCATGAGCGGCGCGCCGAGGATCGCGCCCACGCCCACCTCCTCGCGCACCTGCTGCGTGCTCACGGTCGAGAGGATGGCCACCACCGGCACCATGGTCTCTGGCAGGGCAGTGCCCACCGCCGCGAAGATGGAGCCGGTCACCCCCTCGGAGATTTTGAGACGCTCGCCCAGATGTTCCAGGGCGTTGGTAAAAGTCTCCGCGCCGATCAGGATAACCAGCAGGGCAACGAGAAGAATGCCGATAGTCATTTGGTTCCAGTTTCAGGTTTCAGGTTTCAAGTCTCAGGTTTCAGTTTCTATGTGTCAGGTCTTCGGTTTTAACATGAAACCTTAAACCTGAAACATGAAACCATTCATTTCATTCCGGGGGGACGGGTTTCGATGAAGGACGGGCGGGCGCTGACGCCGGCCAGCCACTGTCCGAGCCGCGGATGCCGGCCGCGCCAGTCATGCGGGTAACGGAAATCGGTGTATTCCAGCGCGACCGCGACGGCCAGGTCCGCCAGCGTGAAACGGTCCGCGACAAACCAGGGGCCATTGCCCAGCCGGCGCGCCATGTAATCCAGCGAGCGCCCGATCTTCTCTTCCTGGCGCCGAAGGCTGTCCGCCGACTGCTGCGCTTCGGGACGGCGCGATTCCAGCAGGCGCGTCACCACCGCGTCCAGCACGCCGTCGGCCAGCGCCTCCCAGCGCAGCATGTCCCAGTGCGCTTCACCCGAGGCCGCCAGCAGCGCGGGCGCCTGGAGCGAATCGAGATATTCGACGATCACCGGGGAGTCGAACAGCACCTCGTTGTTGTCCAGTACCAGCACCGGCACCTTGCCGAGCGGATTGAGCGCGGGAATCGGGCTGTCCGCAGCCCAGGCGTCGGCCACGACGAACTCGCACGGCAGATGCTTCTCCCGGATCAGGATACGGGCCTTGCGTACGTAAGGCGAAGTGAGCGAACCGTAAAGTTTCATCGTAGGTTTCAGGTTTCAGGTTTCAGGTTTCAGGTTCCTGACATGAAACTTGAAACCTGAAACATGAAACTGTTCGATCGCAATAAACTTACCAATAATTCATCAATAAACCGGCGAACACCGCCGCGCCGAACCAGTTGTTGTTCAGGAACGCGCGGAAGCAGCCGTCACGATCGCGGTTCCGCATGAGCCGCTGCTGATAAAGCGCGAAACCCGACGCCGCCGTCAGGCCGGCATAATACCCCAAACCCAGACCGGCGAGCGCGCCGGTCAGCGCCAGCAGCGCGATTGTCACGATGTGAAAAACGAAAACCAGGGCGCGGTCATGGCGGCCGAACAGGATGGCGGTGGATTTCACCCCGACCTTGAGGTCGTCCTCCCGGTCCACCATGGCGTAGGCGGTGTCATAGGCCACGGCCCAGAAAATGTTGGCGGCGAACAAAATCCAGGCGAGACCCGGCACGCCGCCGGTCTGGGCGGCAAACGCCATGGGGATGCCCCAGCCGAATGCCATGCCGAGATAAAACTGCGGCAGATGGGAGTAACGCTTGAGGAAGGGGTAGGTCGCCGCCAGGAACGCACCGGCGAAGGAAAGCAGAATGGTCAGGCGATTGAGCGTGAGCACCAGCGCGAATGCGATCAGGCACAGCACGGCGAACAGCGCGAGCGCCTCGCGCGGGCTCACGCGCCCGGCGGCAATCGGGCGATCGCGCGTGCGTTCCACATGCGGGTCGAAATCCCGGTCGGCGTAATCGTTGATGACGCAACCGGCGGAACGCATCAGCACCACGCCCAGCACGAACACGACGAAGACGTATGGATCAGGCCGGCCCTGACCGGCGAGCCACAGCGCCCACAGCGTCGGCCACAACAGCAGCAGGATACCGATCGGCCGATGCAGCCGCATCAGCTGCGCGTAATCCCTGAACTTTACCGCCAAATTCATTGAACAGGAGTCCGTATCAAAGCGAAAATTAATAATTCAGTCACAGAGACCACAGGGCACACAGAGACAAAAAAGAAATGATATTACTCTGTGATCTCTGTGATCTCTGTGCGCTCTGTGGCCAGTTTTTATTTTATTGATCCTAAAACTCGGCGATGTCGGGCAGAAAAAACTCGCACACCAGCAACGGCTTGCCGCCGAGCCGGAACAGCGAGCGCCGGCCCCATATCGTTTCGGGTTTGTCGCGCACATCGCGCGTGACCAGATGATACAGCCGGTCCGATGGCGTGAGACGGGTAACCTCCACCTCGCCGCGCTTCATGGACGGGTCGGCAAACAGCATGGCGCCGAGGGAACGCGCCCCCAGGGTGGTGAAACGGTGGAGTTTCCTGGCGAAGGTCCGCGGCGGGATGATAGTGCGCGCGTATACCCAGGGCGTGTCGCCGCACAGGAGCTGCACCTGGCGCACGATGGCGCGGCTGCCGGCGCGCATGCCGAGGGCCTCGGCCTCGTTGCGCAGCGGACGGGCCCGGCGCTGATCCAGCAGCCGCACGCGAAAGTTTTCGCGGCACTGGTTGATGATGCGTTCCGTGAGCGACGCTGGATCGAGCAGCCATGGCAGGTATTTATCCGGAATGCCGGCGCGATTCAGCTGCCGCGCCGGCCGCCATAGCGGCTCCGCGCGCCAATGCCAGGCTGTGCTCGGGGTTGGCATGAAAATGCGGGTCGAGGATGTAAGGGAGCGGAATCGTAGCAGAAACGCCCAGGACGGTCAGTGCAACGATAAATCCGGCGCGGATTTTCCGGCCGCGATGCACCGGGTCTTGACATGATACCGCCCGGAGCGCGACAACCATGGCGCATGCGACACCTGCCCGTCCTGATGTTTGCGCTGGCGTTCGCCGTGGCCCCGGCGCGCGCCGACTTCTGGCGTTCGAGTCCGGGCGCGGCGTCCGCAACTCGCGAGGCAGCGACGCCTGGTTCCTGCGCTACCAGCACGACATGCTGCCGCTGTGGAAAACTACGGGCTTCATCGAATTCACCGGCGGATCCTGGGACGGGGACATCAAGAACCGGGTGGTCGGCGCCGGCGGCGGCCTGCGCTATGCGCTCACGAAGCGGAGTTACTTTAGCATCGCCGCGGGACTCGCCTACGTCACGGACCGCACGAAAAATCTGGGCACCCATCCGCAATTCCAGTGGCGCTATGCGCTCGGCTGGCGCGTTGGGCGCGTCGACCTCGCGCTGGCGCAGATCCACTATTCCAACGGCAAGAGCATCTTTCGCTGGGACCACCCGAACGTCGGCGACAACTTCCTCACGCTGCAGATCGGTTACGCACCGTGACCGCCTTCGCGCCGGGGTGCAGGCCTAGACCTTGCCGTATTCCTCTCCGCGTCCCAGCCAGCGCCGCACGATCGGCTCCACGCGTTCGGGGTATTCCTTCAATACCTGCTCGGCGACGCTTTGCACGCGTGCCAGCAGCGCGCGGTCGCGCAGCAGATCGGCGATATGAAATTGCGGCATGCCGGCCTGGCGCGTGCCGAGCATCTCGCCCGGACCGCGCATCTCGAGATCGCGCCGTGCGATCTCGAAACCGTCACTGGTCTCGCGCAGCGCCGCCAGCCGCGCCCGCGCCATCTCCGAGAGCGGCGGCTGGTACAGCAGCACGCAGTGGCTTTCCGCCGCGCCGCGGCCGACGCGCCCGCGCAGCTGGTGCAATTGCGACAGGCCCAGCCGCTCGGCGTTCTCGATGACCATGAGCGAGGCGTTGGGCACGTCCACGCCGACCTCGATGACGGTGGTGGCCACCAGCAGATGCACCTCACAGCGCTTGAACGACGCCATGATCTTTTCCTTTTCCAGCGGCTTCATGCGCCCGTGGATCAGCGCAATCGACAAATCGGGCAAGGCTTCGCGCAAGGCCTGCGCCGTATCCGTTGCCGTCTCGAGCTCCAGGGTCTCTGACTCTTCAATCAGCGGGCAAACCCAGTAGGCCTGCCGGCCCGCCGTACAGGCGTCGCGGATGCGGCTGACCACGTCGGCACGGCGCGCGGAAGGAAGCGCCACCGTCTCGATCGGCTTGCGCCCCGGTGGCAGCTCATCGATCACCGACACGTCCAGATCGGCATACAGGCTTTGCGCCAGCGTGCGCGGGATGGGCGTGGCGGTCATGATCAGCTGATGCGGCCGGCGCCGGCCCACGCGGCCCTTCTCGCGCAGCGCCAGCCGCTGGTGCACGCCGAAGCGATGCTGCTCGTCGACCACGATCAGCCCGAGGTCGGCGAACTCCACGCCTTCCTGAAACAGGGCCTGCGTGCCTATTATTATGTCGGCCCGTCCCGAGCCGATTTTTTCGAGCGCGTCCTGACGTGCGCGGCTGTTGAGCTTGCCGGAAAGGCCGACCACCGTGAGGCCAAGCGGTTCGAGCCAGCCGGAAAAATTGCGCAGGTGCTGGTCGGCCAGCAGCTCGGTCGGCGCCATGACGGCCACCTGCAGGCCGCTTTCGATGACGCCGAGGCCGGCACAGTCGGCAACGTTGGTCTTGCCCGAGCCGACGTCGCCCTGCACCAGGCGCTGCATCGGATGGCTCTGCTGCAAATCATGCAGAATTTCCCCGAGCACGCGCTGCTGGGCGCGCGTCAGCTGGAACGGCAGACGCGCCAGCAGCTGTTTCATGAGCTCACCCGTACCCGCCACGGGAGGCGCCTGTTCCGTCTGTACCCGTGCGCGCAGGCGCCGCAGGCTCAGGTGATGCGCCAGCAATTCCTCGAACGACAGGCGCAGCACCGCGGGATGTTTGCCCTCCGCCAGCAGCTCCACCGGCGTGTGCGGCGGCGGCTGGTGCACCAGCGCCAGCGCCGCGGTGAGCGTCGGCAGTTGCAGTTCCTGCAACACGGCGGGCGGCAGCCATTCGTGGATTTTTTCGAGATGTTTTTCGAGCGCCTGGCGCGCCAGCTTGCGCAGGCTCAGCTGGTGCACGCCCGTGGTCGTTGGATATACCGGTGTCAGGTTTTCCTCGGCCGGCGGCGCCTGCGCGCCATCGATGAATTCGTATTCGGGATGAACCATCTCGAGTCCGACCGGGCCGAAGCGCACCTCGCCGAACAGCCGCAGGCGCCGGCCACGCGCAAGATTCTGCTGCTGGATGGCGTTGAAATAGAAAAACCGCAGATGCAGATGGCCGGAGCCGTCGCTGACGCGGCAGATCAGGCTGCGCCGGCCGCGATAGACCACGTCCGCCAGCTCGATCTCGCCCTCCACCGCGGCCTCCATGCCGGGCCGCAGGCTGCCGATGCGCAACAGACGGGTGCGATCCTGGTAGCGCAGCGGAAGATGGAACAGGACGTCCTGCACGGTTTGCAGGCCGAGCCGCTTGAGCTTGTCCGCGAGCTTTGGCCCGACGCCCTTGAGGCTGGTCACCGGCAGCGAGGCGATATCCATATGAATTTTGAAACCGCAAATGAACGCCGATTAACGCAGATAGAAATAAAAACAGTTTCAGCTTTAATCCGCAATCCGCATGCATCTGTGCTGCACAGGGACATGCGAATGTCGCGAGCGCAGGATGCGCAGGAGCGACCTTTTATCTGCGGTTACGTTTTGCTTTTTTCTTCGCCTTTTTCGGTGAGCGTACGGATCCGAGCACCATGACCGCGTCCATCTCCACCGCCGCGCCCTTGGGCAGGGCGGCCACGCCCACGGCGGCGCGCGCCGGATAGGGCTCGCGGAAATACTGCGCCATCACCTCGTTCACCAGCGGGAAGTGTCCGAGATCGGTGAGGTACACATTGAGCTTCACAACGTCCTGCAGGCCGCCGCCGGACGCCTTGGCCACCGCCGCCAGGTTGTCGAACACACGCTTGATCTGCGCGCGCATGTCGCCGCTCTCCAGCGCCATGGTCTCCGGCACCAGCGGGATCTGGCCGGCGAGATAAACCGTGTCGCCGACCTTGACGGCCTGGGAGTAAGTGCCAATGGCCTGGGGGGCGTTGTTGGTTTTAATAACCGTTCTTGTCATGCGATCCTCATACAGTACAGAGTTCAGAGTACAAAGTTTAAAGTTCAAACGTCCATGGCTTCGAACACGGTACTCTAAACCCTGAACTTTGTACTTTAAACTCTGTACCCTGAACTATCCTTTCTTTCTGTTGATCCTCACCACCGACTCGAGCGCGCGGATGCGCCGCATGATTTGCGCCAGGTGCACGCGGTCGCGCACCTCGATGGTGAAGTCCATGGAGGTGTACTGGCTGTCGCGGTCGTCGAAGGAGACCGAATCGATGTTGGCCTCCTGTTCCGCGATGGCCGCGGCCACGGACGCCAGCACGCCGCGCTGGTTCCTGGCCTCGACCCGCACATACACCGGGTACACGCCCTTGATGTCGCGCTCCCATTGCACGTCGATCCATTGCTCCGGGTGCTTGCGGTAACGCACCACGTTCGGGCAATCCTCGGTATGCACCACGATGCCGCGCCCGGCGGTAAGGAACCCGAGGATGGGATCGCCGGGGATGGGACGGCAGCAGCGCGCGTACGTGACCACCACGCCCTCGGTGCCGTGGATCGCCAGTGCCGGCTCCTTCGACTTCGGGGTGCGCCGGAACAGCCGCAGGAAACGGCTGTGCTCTTCTTCCGCTTCGGTCGACGGCACCAGCTGGCGCGCCACCACCGAGGCCAGGCGGTTGCCGAGACCGATTTCGCTCATGAGCTCATTCCAGTTTTTCAGCTTCAGGGTCTTGAGCAGGACCTGGCGGCCGTCCGCGGAGATTTTCTGCAGATCGGCGTCGATGTCCTCGAGCGCCGTGGTCAGCAGGCGCTCGCCAAGTTTCGCCGATTCGTCGACTTTCTGGTTCTTGAGGAAATTGCGGATATGCGCGCGGGACTTGCTGGTCACCACGTAATTGAGCCAGGACGGGCTGGGGCGGCCCCATTCGGCGGTGATGATCTCGACGTGATCGCCGTTGCGCAGCGTGGTGCGCAACGGCACCAGCTGGTGATTGATCTTGGCGCCGACGCAGCGGTTGCCGATGTCGGTGTGCACGTCATAGGCGAAATCGATGACGGTGGCGTCGCGCGGCAGTTTCTTGATCTCGCCGTTGGGGGTGAACACGTAGACCTCGTCCGGGAACAGGTCCACCTTGAGGTGTTCCAGGAACTCGCGCGGGTTGCCCGCCTTCTGCTGGGTGTCGAGCAGGTCCTTGAGCCACTGCAGCGCGCGCTGCTGGGTCGGATCGGCCACGCTGTCGCCGCTCTTGTACAGCCAGTGCGAGGCCACGCCGGCCTCGGCCACGCGGTCCATGTCGTGCGTGCGGATCTGCACCTCGAGCGAAACCCCGAACGGGCCGAACACCACGGTGTGCAGCGACTGGTAACCGTTGGCCTTGGGGATGGCGATGTAGTCCTTGAAGCGGCCAGGGATGGGCTTGTAAAGGTTGTGGATCACGCCCAGCGCCCGGTAGCAGGTGTCGGCCTTGTCCACGATCACGCGGAAACCGTAGATGTCATACACCTGGTCGAACGACAGGTGCTTCTGCTGCATCTTGCGGTACACGCCGTACAGGCTTTTTTCGCGCCCGGTCACTTCCGCATGCAATCCCTCGCGTTCCAGCTGGGCGACGATGGCGGAGCGGATCTTCTCGACGATGGCCTTGCGGTTGCCGTGACGCTTGCGCACCGCCTCGTCGATGATGCGGTAGCGCAGCGGGTAGAGCGCGGCGAACCCGAGATTGCTCAGCTCCGCCGCCCACTGGCGCACGCCGAGGCGGTTGGCGATCGGCGCGTAGATGTCGAGCGTCTCGCGCGCGATGGCGCGGCGGCGCTCGGGCTTGAGTGCGGCGATGGTGCGCATGTTGTGCAGGCGGTCGGCAAGCTTGATCAGGATGACGCGGATGTCGCTCGCCATGGCGAGCAGCATCTTGCGGAAATTCTCCGCCTGCGCCTCTTCCTGCGACTGGAACTCGATGCGGGTGATCTTGGAAACGCCGTCCACCAGTGCGGCCACGTCCTCGCCGAACTGCTCGGCGATTTTTTCCTTCGCCGTGGGCGTGTCCTCGATGACGTCGTGCAGGATCGCGGCGGAGATGCTTTTGGCGTCGAGGTGCATCTCCGCCAGGATGCGCGCGACCTCGATCGGATGGTAGATGTAGGGTTCGCCGCTGACGCGCCGTTGGCCCTCGTGGGCCTCGGCGCCGAACAGGTAGGCCGAATAAACGTCAGCGACGTCCCGGGGCTCGAGATAGGATTCGAGTAGGTGACACAGGTCGCTGATCTGGAACCGCTCCCCGGGTTTGCCGGGCGACGGCTCAGACCTCGGTTCCGCCCTCTTTGCCGGCGGCCGGGCTGATGTCGAGCCCGCCTGTTTGGGGTTGGTCGGCTGTGTTTTCATCGGCCTCAAGTACGGCTGGCGGTGCTTCCTCGTCCAGGATGGCGTTGGTCACGAAACCGGCGGCGATCTCGCGCAGGGCGAGCACCGTGGGCTTGTCGTTTTCCCGCGGCACGTGGGCGTCCGCGCCATTGATCAGCTGGCGCGCGCGGCGCGTGGCCACCAGCACCAGTTGGAAGCGGTTATCGACGTTGTCCAGACAATCTTCTACCGTGATACGGGCCATACCTAATACCTCAATCTTGAATGAGAAAACGCGGTTTTGCCGCGGGGTTCAACACTTAAACTAAAGCACGCACCCCGGGCAGCTGTTGGCGCCGGGGCGGTCAGGGATAAGCGCTGTATTGCATCTTACTGATATAGGGCGGTTTTTGCCACTTGGCCCTGCGGCTAGCTCCCGGAAAGCAAGGTGTCCATGTCTACCTGCACCGGCCGGGGGCTGCCGTCCCCGCGGATTATGGCCTTCAGGTCGGCCAAGGCGGCGTTGAAGTCGTCGTTCACGACCAGATGGTCGAATTCCTTATAGTGGCTCATCTCCGATACCGCCTCGCGCATGCGGCGCGCGATCACCTCGGGCGCGTCCTGGCCGCGGCCGGTCAGGCGCTCCTCCAACGCCGCGCGCGAGGGCGGCAGGATGAAGATGCTGACCGCCTCCGGCATCTTTTCCTTGATGGCGCGCGCGCCCTGCCAGTCGATGTCGAAAATGACGCTCTTGCCCTGGCGCAGCAGGTTCTCGGTCACGGCGCGCGAGGTGCCGTAGGAATTGCCGAACACCCTGGCGTGCTCCAGGAACCGGTCGGCCGCCACCATCTCGTCGAACTGCTGCGGGGTGACGAAATAATAATGCACGCCATTCTGCTCGCCCGGCCGCGGCGCGCGCGTGGTGTGCGATACCGAAAATGCCACGTCGGGCATCTGCTCCACCAGCGCCTTGGCGAGGCTGGTCTTGCCGGTGCCGGAGGCAGCCGAGAATATGAACAATTTGCCTTTCATGGGGCCGCCGTTTCAGGTTTCAGGTTTCAAGTTTCAAGTTTCAGGTGAAAACCTGAAACATGAAACGTGCAACCTGAAACTATTCGATGTTTTGCACCTGCTCGCGCATCTGCTCGATCAGCACCTTGAGCTCGACCGCGACGTTGGTCAGGCGCGTGTCGGTGGACTTGGACGACAGGGTGTTGGCCTCGCGGTTGAGTTCCTGCATCAGAAAGTCGAGGCGTCGGCCGGCGGGGCCGGGCTGGGTGAACACGCGGCGGATTTCGGCGAAGTGCGCCGTGAGCCGGTCGATCTCCTCGGTGACATCCGCCTTTTGCGCGAACAGCACGATCTCCTGTTCCAGGCGCGCAGGGTCAAGTTGCTGTTTGAGCTCCTTCAGACGCGCCTCCAGCCGTTCGCGGAACAGCCGTGTCGCCTCCGGCAACAGCACCTTGGCCTTGGCCACCTCCTCGTCCATGGACTGCAGGCGCGCCAGCATGAACTCCTGCAGGCGCGCGCCTTCGCGGTTGCGCGTGGCGGCCAGCTCCGCGAGTGCGGCCGCCAACGATTCGAGGGCCGCCGCACCCAGGCTCTCGACGTCCAGCGCTGCCGCCTTGATAACGCCCGGCCAGCGCAGCACGTCGATGGCGCGCAGGGCCGCGACATCCGGCGTATGGCTGCGCAGCTGGTCGGCGGCGGCGAGCAGGCGCTGCACCTGGTCCGCATTCATCTCGATCGGCCCGGCCGCGGCCTCGTTCGGCTGGAAGCGCAGGGTGCCATCTACCTTGCCGCGGGCGAGGCGCGCGTTGATCAGCTCCCGGCAGCGCGGTTCCAGCGAACGCAGCTCCTCCGGCAGGCGCAGGGCGATGTCGAGATAGCGGTGATTGACCGAGCGCAGCTCCCAGGTGAGCGCGCCCCAGGGCGTACCCGCCTCGTGCCGGGCGAAGGCGGTCATACTGGCGGTCGGGGACGGGGATTTTCCGGCTTTCATGGGCGGCACGGATGGTAAACCTATTCATTAAACGGTGAAACCCGGTCCCTGCCGGTTGAATCCGGGCATATATACTCTGTAGAGATGGAAACGCCGAGCGCGGGGCCCGCCCGCCGGCCAGGAACAAACCGGAAGTCATGAAGATCGAGAACGCCCTGCCCGTGGGCTACCAACTGCACCAGTACAGCATCGCCAAGACCATCGGCGGTGGCGGTTTCAGCATTGTCTACCTGGCACGCAACGGCCAGACCGGCCAGTGGGTGGTGATCAAGGAATACCTGCCGGACAAGCAGGCCGCGCGCGTCGACGGCGAGACCGTTGAGAGCCTGTCGCACCAGACCGCCAGCACCTTCAACACCGGCATGAAGCGCTTCTTCGACGAGGCCATGGCGCTGTCGAAAATCAATCATCCGAACATCGTGCGCGTGGTGGATTTCTTCCGCGAGAACAACACCGTGTACATGGTGATGAACTATGAGGACGGCAAAGACCTGCGCTGGTACATCAAGCGCCACAACGGCCGCATGACGGAAAAATTCATCCGCACGGTTTTCCCCAAGTTGCTGGACGGGCTGCGCGAGCTGCACAACAACCACCTGCTGCACCTCGACATCAAGCCGGCCAACGTGTACCTGCGGCCGGGCGGTTCGCCACTGCTGCTCGATTTCGGCGCCGCGCAATCGTCCTTCGTCAATGAACGGCGCGCGCTGCCGCACACGCTGACGCGCGGCTTCGCGCCCATCGAACAGCACACGCGCGGGCACATCGGCCCGTGGACCGATATCTACGCGGTGGGCGCCACCATGTGGGCCTGCCTGTGCGGCAAAGCCCCGCCTACCGCCACCAAGCGCGCCGAGAAGGACAGCTACAAGCCGGCGGTGCGCCAGTTTGCCTCGTATTATTCGCGCGAGCTGCTCGAGGCCATCGACTGGTGCCTGCAGATGGACCAGATCTCGCGCCCGCAGAACGTGGACGCCCTGCTCGAAGCCCTCAACAGGCCGCCTTCCGCACCACCGGAGCCGGAACCGCTGATCGAGCGCCTGAAGCAGAAACTGCCGTGGGGCGGATAGCACGACGATGAAATATCAAATCACCCAATACAGCCTGCGCGGCGCGCGCCCGCACAACGAGGACCGCGTCGGTTACGCCGAGCGCGACAACGCCGTGCTCATGGCCGTGGCCGACGGTCTCGGCGGACATCGCGGCGGCGAGGTGGCGGCGGAGGTGCTGGTACAGACGCTGATGCACAGTTTCCAGTCGCTGCGCCAGCCCGTGATCCAGCGGCCGTCGGCGTTCCTCGCGCTCGGCATCCTGCAGGCGCACCACGCCATCATCGCGCGCGGCCAGGCGAACACGCCCCCGATCGAACCGCGCACCACCTGCGTCGTCTGCCTGGTACAGAACGGTTACGCCTACTGGGCGCATGTGGGCGACAGCCGGCTTTATCTCATCCGCCAGAATCACGTGCTGCTGCGCACCCAGGACCACACCGCCATAGAGGAAATGCACCAGGGCGGCCTGCTCACGGAACAGGAAATGCTGGATCACCCACAGAAGAGCCACCTGCTCAACTGCCTCGGCGGCGGGGTCAAGCCCACCATCAGCGTGGGTGAGGAAACCCTGCTGCAACCCGGCGACATGCTGCTCGCCTGCACCGACGGCCTGTGGGAGGCCTTCGCGCCGGAGGAGATCACGCGCTACCTGAACGCGCCGGCGCTGGATGAAGGCCTGGAGGAAATGCTGTTCGCCGCGGTGCGCAAGATGAAGCACGGTTGCGACAACGTCAGCGCCGTGTGC
>Ga0105101_10000297_pt1 | contig 19897 bp, 15 predicted proteins | sample PPLLak21cMay2015_2_FD_87037 | JGI IMG/M metagenome (GOLD analysis project Ga0105101, IMG submission 87037) | Freshwater sediment microbial communities from Prairie Pothole Lake near Jamestown, North Dakota, USA - PPLs Lake P8 Core (1) Depth... | ecosystem: Environmental > Aquatic > Freshwater >... | reverse complement strand
CAGGATCGGAAGGTAGCAAGGGTAGGCAGTTGTAGCGGTGCGATGTAAGGAACTTACCCTTTTTTTTACCCCCCAACCCCCTAAAGGGACGAGAAACCCCCGGCCAGCTAAAGCTGGCCGGGGGTATTCTTACTCCAGACACTCAGGCTCACTTTAGGCACTTTTAACTATCTTTACAGTACCTTTTTAAACTGGTTATGTTACTCAAAATATACCCCGAAAATCCCAATTCAAAACACATCCGAAAGGTGGTAGATACCCTTGAGGATGGAGGTATTATAATATACCCGACCGATACGGTTTATGCCATGGGATGTGATATTAAGTCTCACAAGGCAATTGAAAGGATTGCTCAGCTGAAAGGTCTGAATCCTGAAAATCCTGATTTGTCGATCATCTTTAATGATATGAGTCAGCTCTCTGAGTATACAATAATCAGGGATAACAATATCTTCAGATTATTAAAACGCAACCTTCCCGGACCTTTCACATTCATTGTTAAAGCAAATAACCTGATCCCGAAGTTGTTCAAGAATAAAAAGAAAACAGTTGGTATCAGGATTCCCGACAACAGTATCGTCCATGAAATTTTGAAGGAGTTTGGACGACCGATAATGACAACTTCTATCCACGATCCTGATGAAATTATAGAGTACACAACCGATCCTGAACTTATCTGGGAGAAACACCGCGACTTTGCTGATATAGTCATTGACGGCGGATACGGAAACAATGAAGCTTCCACCATCGTCGACTGCACCGGCGATGAAATCCGGGTTGTCCGGCAGGGTCTGGGAATTCTTGAATGGTAAATCAGGATTTCAGTCTGCTTCAATCTGCACTGATTTTAGCAGATTTTGGATCATTATCTTTTATAAAAGCTTCTGGTAAACAGAACAAGGACAGAAATAATCTCGAGCCTTCCAAGAAGCATCAGAAAAGCAAAGAACCATTTGCCTCCAACCGGCAGTAATGCAAAAGTGTCAAATGGCCCCAATGAACCAGGAGCCGGACCTGCATTTCCCAGCATCGCTGCCGAAGTACTGAACGAAGTGATCAGATCATACCCCATTAAGGAGATCCCGAGAGCCGAAATACAAATAACAATGAGATATAATGTAATGAATATAAGCAAGTTATAGTGCATGCTCTGAGGAATGACCTTTTCATCCAGCCGGGCAGGTATAACTGCATTGGGATGCACCATTCTCTTCGCTTCGTGACGGGCATTCTTACCAGCCAGCAGTATCCGGATCATCTTTAGTCCGCCACTGGCGGAACCCGATGTTCCACCCGCTATCATAAGGATGAAAATGAGAAGTATCAGAAAACCACCCCACATGTTGTAGTCCGTATAATAAAATCCGGTCGTAGTTATTGCTGAGATACTCTGAAATGCACCCTGCAGAATTGATTGTCCAACAGGATAAACCTGTTTCTGCCAGAGAGTCAGAGAGAATATTACTATAAAAATGAAACAAAGAACTGAATAGAAAATGAATTCGCTGTTGCCTTTGAGTTTCCTGAAATTACCCTTGTACGCGTAGTAAATAAGGGACAGATTAGTTCCGGCAAGGAACATGAAAACAGTCAATGTAATAAGAATGAAAGGGGATCCCAGGAAAGCGATACTGTAATTCTTTGGCGAGAATCCACCTGTTGATATTGTTGAAAGTGAGATACATATCGCATCAAAGATATTCATCCCCCCAATGATTAGCGTTACTGATTCAACCAGGGTGAGAATGATATATATCGACACAAGCATTTTTGAAGTTTCCCTGGTCCTCGGATTTAATTTGTCAGTTGCCTGTCCGGTAAAGTCGGTTATGGTAAGCTGAATATTTATCGTTTTTACAATCGGCAATACAGATAGCGAAATAAGGATGAACCCGATTCCTCCGATCCATTGGGTAAGACTTCTCCAGAAAATAATACCGTGTGGCAGGGATTCAATATTCTCCAGAATCGTTGCACCTGTTGTTGTAAATCCCGAAATCGATTCGAAAAATGCGTCACTGAAATTTTTTATGGAACCTGTTAATAAAAAAGGAATTGTGCCAAACAAGCTCAGTATCAGCCATATGCCTACAGTAAGAATATAACCTTCCTTAAATCCGTATATTTTTTCTTCATTACGCAGGGGGGTAAACACCAGAATACCTGTTACAATTGTAATAATACCGGATAGGAAAAGTCGGGTTGTGACGGATTCCTTAAATAAATACGAGACTGCAGCGGAAAGTAGAATAAAAAGACCTTCCACTATTAACACAAGACTGAAAACTCTGGCGATGATCCTGAAATTGACCATACCTTATCAGGTGAAGAATTTTGTCAGCTGGTCGTAGGCTGACGGCAAGGTAAAAACAACCACTTTATCGTTTGCCCTTATTATGGTATCACCGGTCGCAATAAACGGGACACCATCCCTGGTTCCGCCACCTACTATTGCATCTTTGGGAAAATCAAGGCTTCTGAGGGTACCTCTTGTAATCTTTGCGTCAAGAGGAACATTGAACTCAATTATCTCAGCTTCGGTTCCGGCCATGTATTTTACCTGAGTCACATTAAGGCTTGTTGTATGGCGGAAGATTCTGCTGGCAGCGGAAATCTTTTTATTGATTATTGTATCGATTCCTGAATTTTCAGCAAGATTGATATACTCCATATTCTCAACCTCTGCAATGGTCTTCTTGACACCCAGATTCTTTGCCAGGAGACATGAAAGAATATTTAACTCTGAGTTGCCTGTAACAGCAATAAATACATCCATGTTTGAAACACCCTCCTGTTCGAGCAATTCAGCATCCCGGCAATCACCATTGATAATGAGTGTATTGTCAAGAATTTCTGCAAGGTCCTCACACCTTTCCGGGTCGGAGTCAATAAGCTTCACCTCACAGTTTCTCTGCATATATAATGCGACATGTTTGCCTATCCTGCTTCCTCCGAGTATCATTATACTTTTTACTTCATGGCTCTCCCATCCCGATGTCTTCATCATCTCATCAACCCCTTCATTGGTGGATATCACAAAAACGAGGTCACCCTCCTGGAATTTCTCATTGCCCCTGGGGATGATTGTCTTATCCTTCCGTTTGATTGCAACTGCCCTGTATTGATCCGACTTCTGCGTAAGCGCTATTTCCCGAAGGCTTTTATTTATGATTGGCGCATCCTCATCAAGTCTCTGAACAAACATGGAGAGTTTACCACCCGAGAACTCACTATATTCAGTTGTACCCGTCTCCTGAAGCAACCCGAGCACCTCACGGGCTGCAATAAGTTCCGGATAAATCAGTGAATCCACACCAAGCGCTTTGAAAAATTCAAGTGTCGATTGTTCAAGATAATTAAGATTATCTATCCGGGCAATGGTTTTTAAAGCACCAAATCGCTTTGCCAGAATCGATGAGGTTATGTTCGTATCCTCATAATGAGTGACGGCAATGAACAGATCAGTTTTTTTCTGAAGTATTTCCTGAAGTATATTTGTTGATGTAGCTGAATCATGATATGTAAGTACATCAAGAGTCGACTCTATTGGTTTAAGACGGTCATCGTCAGGATCGATCAGAATAATTTCATGATTTTCATTCGAAAGCATCTTGGCCAGATGCGAACCTACTTCGCCTGCACCGGCAATTACGATTCTCATAAATATTAATGAAAAAACAGCACAAAATAAGAGATAAATACCGTAATACTCAAGTTTTCACAAAATTATTTTATAATGAACTCATAGTCTGATGTTAAAAGCGCCCTTTTTTCTTACAAAATGTACGGTATCGGTTGTCAGGGAGGTGATCCCCTGGGGAAATCTGAATCGCACCGGGGCCTGAGGAGATACAACAAGTGCTCCCAATGGTTTATCAGGCCGGATGTTTCTATCAATACCGGGTTTTACTCCTGTCATGATCAATATATCGGGGGATACATCATTCAGAAGCGAACCCGTAAGATAGCTGGTGATCAGGATATTCTCATTTCCGGTTTTTATCCAGATGGGGTTTCCTGAAATAACATTTCTTCTTTCCTTCAGGTTAAGCATGGCACAATGCCTGTCCACGTCAGGAATTGATGAAGCTGTGTCAGAAAAGATGTTCAGGATCTTACCTGTTCTGACCCCGACAGTTGTGTATCCTATTGTATTATAAACAATTAGTTCATTGGATTTTCTGAAAGGGATCTCTTTTACTGTGCCTGCCGCAACAAAAAGCAGTAGAGCCGTCAGAGGGTAAAGTACAGAAATTGATTTCCGCGAAAGGAGATAGCGTGCAAACAGGAAGATAGTGATGGACAGAAAGATGCATTCATCGACCTGAAGACCTATGTTTTCAATTGTGGAGAATGGGAGGGAGGATGCTTTTTCAGTCAGCATTTCAGTCAGTCCGGTCAGAAAATCAAGTACCCGGGCAAAAATCTGAGATAAAAACCTGATAGGAAAGGTCATAGGTACGAGCACCCCGGTTATCACGACAAGTGAGGAGAGGGGCACTATTATTATATTTGAAAGTATAAACCATGTGGGGAATCTGTTGAAAAGCATTATTGTCAGCGGCAGCGTGCCAGCCTGTGCAATAATTGTAACAGCTGCCGATTGCCAGATCAGGTCGGAAATCCGGTGTTTGAAAATAATCTTAAGATACAGATCGCGGTAGAAGCAGATAATAAAGATGACAGCCGAATATGAGAGGAGGAATCCTGCATCGAATATCACCGAAGGCCTTATAAGTATGAGTATGAATGCTGAAGCGAGAACCGAATTTACCCCGTTGACAGGCCTTTTCATCAGGTTCCCTGCCTGAAGGAACGAAAACATAAGCGTTGCCCTCAGTACGGAAGGAGTGAGCCCGGTAATAAATGCAAATGCCCATAGGATAACTATCGTTAAAATAACCCTTACTATATTTAATCTACCCTTGAGGAAGAAAAGTAACTTGAAAACGAAAATACTCAGTATAACTGCATGAAGTCCCGATACTGCCATAATATGCATCACTCCGGCTTTAATGAAATGTTGCTTCTGTTCCGGATCAAGCATGTTCTTTTGTCCCAGGGTCAATGCTGCGACCAGAGCCAGTCTTTCTCCCTTTATACCCCTTTCATGGAACATATCGATTATCTTTTCCCTGATAATCAATGAACTGTGAACCAATTTCCTTCTTTCGGGTACAGATCGGCTTACAATATCACTGCTGTCGGTAAAGGCATAGTATTTTATACCCCTGGTTTCCATATAAAACCGGTAATCGAACTCATGAGGATTTCCTTTGCTGGTTATCTTCATTGGAACGCATCTGATAACAAGCCGGTCGCCCGGGAGAAATGATGAAACCTCATCGTCTTTCCTGTGATACAGGACAAGAGATCCTCCGGCAGGTATCTGACTGTATTCTCCTGCAGTACTGTTCAGCTGGTAAGTGAGCTTGAAGGTATTCTCTTTTTCCTCCGGGAAATCATCAAGAATACCAGTGAATATCGTTTCAGTTTGTTCAAGAATTGAAACCCGGTTTTTTTCTTCAGTGTAAAGGAGCAGGCCGGCAAGATATAATGCCAGATTTAATGAAATTCCATAAACAATATTAATAAGGTACCGGTTGAATAACAGGCTTATACAAAAACAGATTAACAGAAGCGAAAGTGAAATAATATAGAATCCCTTTCCAGGACTGATGTATAGTCCCGATACTATTCCGGCACACAAAGGCAGGCCGATACGAAGGAATGGAATTTCCTTATGTAGCACAGTCCGCAGCGTTTGAGACTGTATAAAGATAAGAAAAAGTTTTGGAGTGAGCTATAGAGAACTAGGCACTTTTCCTCCTCTGATTGAATAACACGGTTCTGTATTCAGCCTCGAATTTCCCTTTACTGATTGCAGCGAGTTTGCCCTTAAGGAGCCGCTTTCTCAGCGGGCTCACCCTGTCGGTGAACAGAATGCCATCGATATGATCATATTCATGCTGGATGATCCTGGCCATGTATTCCTCATAAACCTCATCGTGGAAAACCCAGTTCTCGTCATAGTATTCTATCCGGATATGTGATTCTCTGCTCACCTCCTCCCTCAGGTTCGGAATGCTGAGGCAACCCTCTGACATAGGCTGTAATTTCCCCGATCTTTCAGTCAGATGAGCATTTATGAAAACCTTTTTAAAATCAGCCAGTGCAGGTACATCATCTGCCAGCGGAGCTCCGTCAATTACAAAGATCCTTATCGATTTACCGATCTGCGGAGCAGCAATACCAATCCCCTCCGATATGTACATCGTCTCAAAAAGGTCTGTAATAATCTGCTGAAGATCAGGATAGTCCTTGTCAATCTCTTCTGTGACCTTCCTCAGAGTCGGATGTCCATATATTAAAATGGGGTAAGTCATTTATGTTTTATGTTTCCTTTATTGGCTGATCTGCTTTCAAGCCATGACTGCAGTATTATGGAAGCACTTATTCTGTCGACCATCGACTTATTCCGTCGTTCCATCTTTTTTACTCCTCCTTCTATCATTGCCTTAAATGCCATTTGCGATGTGAATCTCTCATCAACCAGGTGTACCTCTTTATCAGGAAATCTCTTTTTAAGTTTTCTTATAAACGGATCGATGTATTTAACAGATTCGCTTGGTTTATTGTTCAACTGAACCGGATACCCGATTACGAATGCATCCAACTCTTCTGACTGAAGGTATTCGCCAATGAAATCATCAAATTCCTGCGTCCCCACAGTCTTTAGGGGTGATGCTATTATCTGAAGTGGATCTGTTACTGCCAGGCCCACACGTTTCTTACCGTAATCTATTCCTAATATCCGGCCCACTTGTCTACTCCACCTTCGCGAACTCCATCACAGCCAGCCGTTGGTACGATTTAAACCTCCACATTGCATTCTCCTCGGCAGCCTTAAAAAGTATTTCAGATTCAGCAGGGAAAGACTTGACAAGTGAAGTGTAACGAACTTCTGATTTGAGGAAATCCTGGAATCTGCTCCAGTCAGGCTCTTTTGAATCAAGGGTGAAAGGATTCTTTCCTTCCTTTTCAAGTAACGGATTATAGCGGTAGAGATGCCAGTAACCCGATTCCACTGCAAATTTTTCCTGGGCTTGTGTTTTGCCCATACCATCGCTTATCCCGTGGTTGATACAAGGTGAATATGCAATTATGAGGGATGGTCCGTGAAAAGCTTCAGCTTCTTTTATTGCCTTAAGATACTGAGAGTTACTTGCACCCATGGCAACCTGTGCAACATAAACATAGCCATAACTCATTGCCATCTGCCCAAGGTCTTTCTTCCGGATCTTTTTACCTGATGCTGCAAATTTGGCTACTGCGCCTGCAGGGGTTGACTTTGAAGCCTGCCCTCCCGTATTGGAATAAACCTCAGTATCGAGCACAATAACATTTACATCTTCACCACTGGCAAGAACATGATCAAGTCCTCCGTAACCTATATCATATGCCCATCCATCGCCACCGATAATCCAGTGTGATTTCTTGATAAGATATTGTTTAAGGCTAAGGATCTCTTCTGAAACTTCCGACTTATCTTTTTCACAGGCTGCAATAACTTTTGCTGACGCAATTCTTGAAGGTTCCGCATTATCTTTTTCAATCAACCATTCTTCAAAAGCAGCCTTAGACTCAGCTTTGACTGATCCGTTCTCAATTGCATCCTTCATTCTCAACGCAATCCGGTCTCTGAGTTTATTTGCACCAAGCGATAAACCAAGGCCATATTCAGCATTATCCTCAAAAAGTGAGTTTGCCCATGCCGGTCCGTATCCGTCTTTATTGTGTGTATACGGCATTGATGGTGCCGATCCGCTATAGATTGATGAACAACCTGTGGCATTTGACGCAATCATCCGGTCACCAAAAAGCTGTGTTATTGCCTTGAGATAAGGTGTCTCACCGCAACCCGCACATGCTCCGGAAAATTCAAACAGAGGTTGTGCGAACTGGCTGTTCTTCACATTGACAAATTTATCAACGATATTGTCCTTGTAACCAACCTTTTCATGCATGTATGTCCAGCGGTCAACCTCACCAAGCTGGGTTTCAAGCGGTTTCATGATGAGAGCTTTTTTCTTTGAAGGACAAACATCTGCGCAATTACCGCATCCTGTGCAGTCTAACACGCTGACCTGCATTTTGAATTTATATTGCTTGAGGACGCCGGGAATACCCTGGATGGTCTTCGTACCTGCCGGTGCATTGGTTGCCTCTTCCTCTGTAAGGAGGAAAGGGCGGATAACTGCATGAGGGCAGATATATGAACACTGGTTGCACTGAATACATTCATCGGGTTGCCATTCAGGAACATTTACTGCAATGCCACGTTTTTCGTATGCTGCTGTACCTGAAGGGAATGTCCCATCCTCTCTGCCTATAAAAGCACTTACAGGAAGGTCATCACCTTTCATTGCATTCATCGGCTCCATAATTTCACGGACGAAATCGGGAATATCACGGGTATCTTTTTCTTTTACAACCTTTATATTTGCCCATTCTGCCGGTATTTCAACCTTATGTACTTCGCTGCCTTTGTCGACAGCTGCATAGTTCATATTAACCACTTCTTCCCCTTTACGGCCATAACTCTTCAGAATTGCTGTTTTCATCTGGGACTCGGCTTTTTCATAAGGGATCACATTGGCTACCTTGAAGAAAGCTGCCTGCATGATGGTATTTGTCCGGGTGCCCAGACCAAGCTCCTCTGCTATGGCTGTAGCATTTATTGTGTAGAATTTAATTTTGTTCTCAGCAAGATACTTCTTCATATGGTCAGGAAGGCGTTTTTTTGTCTCTTCTGCATCCCATATTGAATTCAGCAGGAATGTACCCCCTTGTTTTAAGCCTTTCAGCATATCATATTTATTAAGATATGATGGTACATGGCAGGCAACAAAATCAGGAGTATTGACAAGGTATGGTGAACGGATCGGTGAATCGCCAAAACGTAAATGTGATGTCGTGACACCACCCGATTTTTTTGAGTCGTAAGCAAAATATGCCTGGCAATATTTATCGGTTGAATCACCAATGATCTTTATTGAGTTTTTATTTGCTCCCACAGTTCCATCCGAACCAAGACCGTAAAACTTGGCTGAATATGTTCCGGGAAGAGCAACATTTATTTCAGGAAGTACCGGTAACGAGGTGAATGTAACATCGTCCACAATCCCTACAGTGAACAGGTTCCTGGGTTCTTTAAGTTTCATGTTCTCAAATACAGAAAGAATCTGGCCTGGTGTAGTGTCTTTTGAACTCAGTCCGAAACGGCCGCCGATTATAACCGGTCTGTCGGCTTTATCATAAAACATATCTTTAATATCAAGATAAAGAGGCTCTCCTGGTGATCCGGCTTCTTTTGTCATGTCGAGAACAGTAATCTTTTTCACTGACTTCGGGTAGACATTAAAGAAATATTTTGAAGAAAAAGGACGATACAGATGAACACTTATCAGCCCGATCTTTTCTCCCTTAGCTCGCATGAAATCAATAACTTCTTTCGTGGTATCTGTCACGGAACCCATTGCCACGATAATATTTTCAGCATCAGGTGCACCGTAATATGAGAAAGGATGATATTCTCTTCCCGTAAGCTTCGTAATTTCAGCCATGTAAGAGTTTACTATATCGGGTACCGGTTCATAGAACTTGTTGATAGATTCTTTTGCCTGAAAGAAAATATCAGGGTTCTGAGCAGTACCTCTCATTACAGGATGTTCGGGATTGAGAGAGTTATTACGGAATCTGTTCAATGCATCCCAGTCGAGCAGATTTTTCATGTCATCCATTTCAAGACTTTCGATCTTCTGTACTTCATGTGAAGAACGGAAACCATCGAAGAAATGCAGGAAGGGTATCCTTGATTTGATAGCTGAAAGATGTGCAACACCTGCAAGGTCCATTATTTCCTGGACACTTCCGCTTGCCAGCAATGCAAATCCGGTCTGACGTGTAGCATAAATATCGCTGTGATCGCCGAATATGGAAAGAGAGTGAGCAGCTAAAGTACGGGCACTAACGTGGAATACACCCGGAAGAAGCTCTCCGGCTATTTTGTACATGTTGGGTATCATTAGCAAAAGTCCCTGCGAGGCAGTGAAAGTTGAGCAGAGTGCGCCGGTCTGGAGTACACCGTGGAGTGCTCCGGCAGCCCCGCCTTCTGATTGCATCTCAACAACTTTTACCTGTTCTCCGAAAATATTTTTCAGTCCGTTTGCCGACCATTCGTCAACATATTCTGCCATTGTTGATGAAGGTGTAATGGGATATATGCAGGCGACTTCGCTGAACATATATGCAATGTGCGATGCGGCCTGGTTACCGTCGCATGTTATAAATTTTTTTGTTGCCATTTTTGAATATATAGTATTAGAATTGTTAATTTATTAACAGAACGCAAATTTACGGAATTTTCAGATTGGTTATCCGCCATTCATTGAAATGAGGAACTCTTCGTTCGACTTGCTCTGCATCAGCCTGTCGCGCAGGAATTCCATTGCTTCAACTGCGTTCATATCTGCAAGATAATTACGCAATACCCATATTTTCTGCATAATGTTCTTGTTCAGAAGGAGGTCTTCACGGCGTGTGCTGGAAGCCGGTATATCGATAGAAGGGAATATTCTCCTGTTTGAAAGCTTGCGGTCGAGCTGAAGTTCCATATTACCCGTACCCTTGAATTCCTCAAAGATCACATCATCCATCTTTGAACCTGTTTCCGTAAGTGCAGTCGCAAGTATTGTCAGCGAACCTCCATCCTCAATATTCCTGGCCGCTCCAAAAAACCTCTTGGGTTTATGAAGGGCGTTCGAGTCAACACCGCCTGAAAGGACCTTCCCTGATGCAGGTGCTGTTGTATTGAATGCCCTTGCCAGACGGGTAATTGAGTCGAGGAGAATAACCACATCATGTCCGCATTCAACAAGCCGTTTTGCTTTTTCCAGAACGATATTGGCTACACGGCAATGCCTCTCGGCCGGTTCATCGAAGGTAGAGGCAATAACCTCAGCATTTACGTTCCGTGCCATGTCGGTTACTTCTTCAGGTCTTTCATCAATGAGAAGGATCATCAGGTAGACTTCCGGATGATATTTTGCTATTGCATTAGCAATCTCCTGAAGAAGAATAGTCTTACCCGTTTTTGGCTGAGCTACGATCAGTCCGCGCTGTCCTTTGCCAAGCGGAGTGAACATATCGATAACTCTTACCGACAAGCTTCCTTCACCAGGTGTACATAACGTAAATTTCTCATTAGGGAACAGGGGAGTAAGAAAATCAAATGGAACCCTGTCCCTGATGAAATCCGGACTTCTCCCGTTGATCTCATCCACTTTGATAAGAGGAAAATATTTTTCACCCTCTTTCGGGGGACGGATTGTCCCTCTTATGGTGTCACCCGTTTTCAGTCCGAACAGCTTTATTTGTGATTGTGAAACGTAAATATCATCAGGAGAATTGAGGTAGTTGTAATCGGCTGATCTCAGAAAACCGTAACCGTCAGGCATAATTTCCAGAACACCTGTATTAAATATTATTCCTTCAAACTCGTAAGGTCTCTCTTTCTTCTCTTCCTTCTGAGGAGCAGGTTCCACAGCCGTCGGCAGGTCAACAACTATTGGAGTTTCAACAACTGGTGGTGGTTCAATAATTATATCCATCGGAAGAGGAACCTCTTCGGATTTATGCTCATTGAATTGGGTATCTCCGTCATTGTTGTTAAAGACAACCGGACTTTCATCAGGTGGTTCAGGAATTAATTCCGGTACTACTTCTTTATAATGATCCTCTGCCTTCACTTCCGGTACAATTGTCTTTTCCCTCTCTTCTTCGGGTTTCGGTTCAGGGCTCCACGTTGGAAGGATAGTTTTGTCTTCAGTCAAAGGTTCACGAGGTTTGAACAGATCCGGCTTTTCTTCAGGTTTCTCAGAGTTCTTTGAATTTTCTTTCCAATCTTCTCCGCCTGGTGTGCCAATATATTTCAGGTCATCAGGGGATACTGAGATGACTGACTCACCGGGCCGGTTGATTACCGGTTTGGTAGTCCTTGGCCTTTTACCGCGCCTGTGACCGGATTCGTGTTCCTGTCCGGTTTTGTTATCTGAGAGATGCTCCTTCCTTTGGGCATTTTTTATCTCAGTTGCTTCAATTGCCTGCTGATCAAGGATTTTATAAACAAGGTCCTGTTTTTTTAATGATTCGGCCCTTTTTATTTTAAGTTCTTTTGCTATCTCCCTTAATTCAGGCAGGAGCTTCTTACTTAACTCAAGAATGTCGTACATAAGTCAATAATAAAAATATGGAATTTAACTGATCAAAACGATTTTGCTTTTGGAAACCCGGATCAAGATTGATGATGAGCCGGATGGATTATGCAACGCTTATTCTACATATTCCGAAAAACGGTACAATTATAGTTAAAAAGTATGATTCTAAACGTCAAATCTTGTTAAAATGCAACGATTTTTTCTCAAATTGAATTAATAATTTGATATTCAATATGTAAAATACTACGGCAATATACAAAAAATATTATTCATTTCCCAAAAAAAATAGTCAATCTGTCGGGGGAATCTTATTTTTTATTAAAATTGTACTTCTTGAGCTTGATTTCCCGGGAAACTAATTATTGCCTGTAAATGCGTCAGTTAAAGATAACAAAACAGGTAACCAACCGTGATACTCCCTCTCTTGATAAATATCTTCAGGAGATTGGGAGAGTCGATTTAATTTCGCCTGAGGACGAGGTTGCACTGGCGCGAAGAATAAGAACAGGAGATGCAGATGCTCTACGGCAGTTAGTTAAAGCCAACCTCCGCTTTGTTGTATCCGTTGCAAAACAATATCAGAATCAGGGAATGAGTCTTCCTGACCTTATAAATGAGGGGAATCTCGGACTGATGAAGGCTGCCCAGCGTTTTGATGAGACCCGTGGCTTTAAATTTATTTCTTATGCAGTCTGGTGGATACGTCAGTCAATTCTACAGTCACTGGCCGAACAGGCCAGGATCGTCAGACTTCCGGTTAACAAAATCGGATCGATAAACCGGATCAACAAAGCCTTTGCAAGGCTTGAACAGTCATTTGAACGTGAACCATCCGCCCAGGAGATAGCTGATTTGCTTGAAATGATTCCTGAAGATGTCAAGGAATCCCTTAAAACAAACGGCAGGACTGTCAGCATGGATGCACCTCTCAGCTCCGAGGAAGATAACAATATGTACGATGTGCTCCAGAGCAATGATACACCAAGTCCCGATAAGAATCTTATAAATGAATCGCTTGCATATGAGATTGAACGCGCTCTCGCAACCCTTTCGCCACGCGAGGCAAAAGTTCTGAAGCTATACTTCGGACTTGGAATGAAGCATCCGTACACTCTTGAGGAAATCGGAGAGGAGCTGAACCTTACACGCGAGCGGGTGCGTCAGATAAAAGAAAAAGCAATAAAAAGGATCCAGTTTACAACCAGGTGTAAAATCCTTAAAACTTATCTGGGTTAGCTTTTTGTTTTTATCTTTGAATAAAACAATCATAAATGGATCATCTTGTTTCTCCTTCCATTCTGGCTGCCGATTTTGGTAATCTGGAAGATGCCATCAGGCTTGTGAACAGAAGCGAAGCCGACTGGATCCACTGCGATATAATGGATGGTGTTTTTGTCCCAAATATATCATTCGGATTTCCGGTTATAGAATATGTGAAGAAAATCGCAGAGAAACCGCTCGATGTCCACCTGATGATCATCGACCCCGACAGGTACCTGACGCGCTGGAAGGAAACAGGTGCTGATAACCTTACAGTCCAGTACGAAGCATGCACTCATCTGCACAGAACCGTAACAGAGATCCGCAGACTTGGAATGAAAGCCAGTATTGCACTTAATCCGCATACACCCGTAAGTCTTTTAAAGAACATTCTGCCTTATATCGACATGGTACTGATCATGACTGTCAATCCGGGTTTCGGCGGACAGTCTTTCATTATGGAAAGTTATAATAAGATTGCTGACCTGAGGGAGATGATTGACAGGAGTAGTTATGACGTTCTGATAGAGGTTGATGGCGGAATCGATACCGGCAACGCCCGTAAGTTAATAGAAACCGGTGTAAATGTACTCGTGGCAGGAAACTCAGTCTTCAGCTCTAAGGATCCGGCAGAAACCATCAGGAGGTTAAAAAATCCTGATTAATTATTTCATACCTCAAGATCTTCAAGCCTTAAAAACATAATACCGTAATACCGTAAAGCCTTAATATCCTAATCTCGTAACTTACTTTCAATCAATCTTATAATCTCGTCCAATTTATAAGGATCGAACCAGATTATCGCCTCATCCTTCCCCCACCACGTCATCTGTCGTTTTGCGAACCTGCGGGTATTCCGCTTTATAAGTTCAATGGTTTTTTCCATGGATATCTTACCTTCGAAAAAATCGAAGAACTCCCTGTAACCTACACTGTTCAGTGCATTCACGTGCCTGAGATCAAATAGCTTCCTTGCTTCTTCCTCCAGTCCATCACGTATCATCTGGTCAACCCTCAGGTTTATCCTTTCGAACAATTCTTCTCTCGGTCGTTGCAATCCGGTCTTTATTATCTTAAAATCCCTTTTGCGTTTTTGTTTTGTAAGAAATGCTGAATATGGCTGTCCTGTGGATTCACATATTTCGAGAGCTCTCATGATCCTCCTTGGATTCTTCAGGTCTACTTTATCATAATGTTCAGGATCGAGCAGCTTCAATGCGATTCTTAATCCTTCAATACCTTCTTCGTCATATTTTGTTATTAATTTCTCCCTTATCCCGGGATCAACATCAGGGATATCATCAACACCATCACAAACAGCATCGATATACATTCCCGATCCGCCGGTCATTAATACAACACCGTTTTTACTGAAGAGCCAGGGAAGGATTTTAAGAACGTCCCTTTCAAAAAGACTTGAGCTGTAGTACTCTTTTACAGAGAGGAAACCGACAAAGTGATGTTTTATTTCTGTTAGCTGTTCAGGGGAAGGAACCGCAGTACCGATTCTCATTTCACTGTAAAACTGCCGTGAATCAGCTGATATGATCTCGCATCCGAAGTGGCGGGCTATAGCAATTGAAAGATCTGTCTTCCCGACCCCGGTCGGACCAAGAAGGACTATCATTGTATTTTTCATTGGAATTATCCCTGAACTGCTATTCTTCTTCTTCGCTCAGAGGTTCTTCATTTTCGAAATCGGGAAGTGATTCCTCATCTTCACTGTTCAGGAAAAGGTCGTCGACTTCAGTTTCGTCTTCATCATCGTCCTCATCCTCATCTGACAATACAATATTATTATAGAGCTTTCTTGAACTGCTCCCGAAAATAACCTGCTTGGGGGGTACTCCTTTTGAATTGGTGCATAACGGATACTCCTGGCCGGATATCTCCTTGAACTCTCCGGTATATTCAACAAACAGACCTCTTTCGTTGAAAAAGTCAAAAACGTAGAGTAGTTTCTGGTTCTTCCTGAAAATAATATCTTCCAGAACTGCCACCTCCATTGTTGAAGAGCCAGTTCCCATATCGAATAGCGTAAACTCTTCCTCCTTTTCCCAGTTGTCTGTTGCCAGATAAAATGAAGCCATCTGGGATTTATCAAACTCAAGTTCCTCCTGGATTGTGTTGTGGAAATCCATCAATGTGTGCGAGTCAAGGAATTCAAATTCTCTCACAAACGACTCATCCTCATCCGATAACACTACAAATTTGTAAACCATAACTACATCTGATTCGATGGGTGCAATATAATATTTTTTATATTACAATATTCCGGGCTAAATTTTTTTTAAAAGAAACTCTAATGTGTCAATACCATCTGCATAATCCCACAGGTAAGGCACCTGCGCTCTTCCGAAAGGAATATAATTGTGCCCTGTAATGCACTGGATTTTATCCCTGAGAATTTCTATCTGCCCATTCAACTGGTCAGGTGAATTGTAATATTCATAATGAAGAACCGCAACAGGAGAGGAGATGGATTTATCTTCCCTGAGAAGCACATATCCTGTTTCAGTGAAACTCTCTTTGTTGATAAGAAAGATTGTCTTGCTGAAGTCATAGTTATTTGCGTATTTACTATGGTTTATCAGTCCTGAGAAGCAATCCCAATTGCTGATAATTTTACGAAGATCGTATCCCTCAGGAAGATAAAGCTTTGAGATGCTTCTGCAGCCAAGACCAAAATAGGTAAAAACATCTTCACCGAGATCCTGCAGTTCCAGGTCAGTCTCCGATCCATCTATAACTGAAATGCTGTTCCTGTTCTTCCGGATGATATTAGGGTATTTTCCGAAGTAATATTCAAAATACCGTGAACTGTTGTCGCTTCCGGTCGCGATAATAGCGTCGAATCCGGAAAGAGTTTTATCGGTAATATAGATTAGTTTCTTAAAGTCGGAATTGATTGAGCAAAGGATTGCTGTTAACGTCACAATCAGGTCGGGATCCTTTGAACTTGTCTTTGCAATAACCCTGTTGCCCGAGATGAGGACAGAAAGAAAGTCATGAAATCCTGCAAGCGGGATATTGCCTGCCATAATTATACCTGTATTGGAAGGTTTCGAATCCTTTCTCAGATCCGGGTAAGCTGATATCCACTTTGTGAGGTTTTCGAAAGTCAGCTCCTCAGCAATTGCCCTGATCGCCAACCGTACATTTTCGGGAGTGAACCATGGATTTTTCAGATACTGGCTTTCAATAAGATGGTTGACCAGTGAGAGATGTTTTACAGGTTCACCGGCAATGCAATTTCTTAGAATAGCACCTAGTTCGGAAAAAGCTTTGATACGTTCAGTGAGGTTCATGATTATGTGTTCAGGGTACAAATTTAGAAATAAAAAAACTGACCCTCTTCTGAAGGTCAGTTTCAACTTATATGACAAGCCTTTATTATCTATTTGAGCGAAAAGGTTATCGGTACCATATACCACACCGGAACCGCTTTCCCCTTTTCAATTCCCGGTGATTCAAATTTCGGGAGCAAGGATACGACCCTGACTGATTCAGCATCAATCTCGGGGCTGACTCCTTTCATGATACTGATATTAGAGACACTTCCATCCGGTTCAACAATAAACTTAACAATTACCCTTCCCATTATTCCGTTCTTTTTTGCAACATCGGGATAGCGAGTATTTGTCATAATGAACTTGAGAAGTTCGGCATCACCACCGGCGAACACCGGCATTTTATCAACATAACTCCAGGTTGTATCGCCGTCTTTCACATTGAATTTAGCCGGGGGTGGAGGTGGAGGCGGCGCATCAGGAGAGACCTGGTCTCCCAGAACAACCTTTTTGTCAGCTTCAGGCATCTGGGCTGAAGCGCTGCCCTTGTCTCCGCAGGAAGAGAACGCAAACAGCACAATTGCAATTACAGGCATTACCAGAAGAAGTTTCAGGTTTGCCATTGTAGTGGAACGTTTTTTTGTCATCATGATCATTCGTTTTTTAATAAGTGTAGGATTTGAGAAACTATTTGTTATATATAAGTTTTTTGATCCGAAAACCTGACTCAAAAGAAGCTGCTGATAGCTGGCAGCACATACTCCGTTTTTCAGACATCCCTCATCTGCCTGGTACTCATGAATAGCCCGCAGGGATCTGTCGAACATATGGATGAAGGGATTGAACCACTGAAGAGTTTTAATAATTTCCATGAACAGTATATCAAAAAAATGGAAGCGGGCCAGATGATTCTGTTCGTGTTTAAGTATCTCTTCAGCATCTTCTTTGGATAGTCTGGAGTTTATGAATACATATCCTATAGCTGTAAAACCTGCTGTGTTCAAACCCTGAAATCTTATAATATTTGATCCTGATTCATCCCTGTTTCTTATAAGGATCAAGAGCTCTGCCAGATTCATAATTAGTCCGGCAGTGAACAGGAGCACACCGGCTGCGTAAATGATAAAGAGTATCTTCGGCCAATTGATCGCAGCAATAACAACGGCTCCTGCAAGATTAACATTGGATGTAGTTGTGATAAGAACATCAGATAGAGTCTTTCCAAAAAACAAAAAACTGACCGGCTCATTTGTCTCGATCGTGATTAACGGGAAGATCAGTGAGGATAATACTGCAAAGAGTATAAAAAACCTGTTCCGTCCGTACATAGTATCCTTACTGAGCAGGAATGTAAATACCAGGTAAAATACTGCGATGCTGAATGCAGCTTTGATCATATATATAAGGAGTGGATTCATACTTCGGTTTTTTGTTTTTTGACTTCATTTTTCATGATCTTCATAATCTCCTCCATCTCCCTGACAGAAATGTTGTTCTCCCTGGTAAAGAAGCTGACCATTTTTCCAAAGGAGTTTGAGAAGTAGTCATTTACAAAGTTGCTTAGATGCGATTTCGAATATTCATCCTTTGTAACCAGTGGGAAGTATTCATGTGTCCGGCCATATGCCTTATGACCGACAAAACCTTTGTCCTGCAGGATACGAACAATGGTACTTACGGTGTTATATGCAGGTTTGGGATCATCGAAATGCTCCAGGATATCCTTTACAAATCCCTTTTCCAGCTTCCAGAGCACCTGCATTACCTGTTCTTCTGCCCTTGTTAACTCTCTCATAATATTATAGTTCTTGGTTCTTACTTCGTTTGTTCAAATGTTCTTATTTCTAACCTGTAACATCTTGTCAATAGAATCATATAGCAAATATACAACGAACTTTTTAGTTATGCAACTAAATTCTTAATTATTTTCAGTTTTTCTGCAATTTTTTTATTAACAAAGCTCATTCCGATCGAATGAAAAAAAAACATTACCTTTATTTTTTTAGTCCTGGTATATTCTGAAATCTGCCGGGAAATGGAGTTGATGGGAATATGAAAAAAGGTATTGTAAAGGAGAATCTGAGGGTTGCAATAAAAGCAATCAGGTCGAACAGGGTCAGGGCTTTTCTTACAATCTGCATAATTGCATTCGGTATAATGGCATTGATCGGGATACTGACGGCCATTGATGCAATAAAAACATCGCTTACCAGTCAGTTCACAATGATGGGCGCCAATTCCTTCACCATCACTTCCCGTGGAATGAACATTCAGATAGGAGAACAGAAGTACAGGGCAAAAAATTATTCACGTATTTCATACAGGGAGGCAACTCAGTTTAAGGAGATGTTCACTGAACCGGCGTGGGTCGCGATCTCATTCTATGCAACAAGTCTTGCTACTGTAAAATACGCATCAGAAGAAACCAATCCGAATGTCAACCTTCAGGGTGTTGATGAGAACTATCTTGCTGTCTCAGGATATGAAATAGAATCAGGAAGGAATTTCACAAAGGATGAAATACAGCTAAACAGAAGACTTGTTCTGCTTGGAGCTGAAATTGCCAGGGACCTTTTTCATACTGGTGTTGATCCCCTGGGGAAAGAAGTTTCGATAGCAGGGCTTAAACTACGGGTTGCCGGAGTATTGAAAAGCAAAGGGGCAAGTGCCGTCAATGACGATAATGTATGTTTCATACCGATAACGGCAGCAAGGCAATACTATTCACGGCCCAATATGAATTACCGGATTGCGGTAATGCCACTGGATCCTGTGAATCTTAACATTCTGGCAGGCGAAGCTGAAGGTGTCTTCAGGATTGTCAGGAACCTGGATCCGCGCGATGAATCGGATTTCAACATCTCAAAAAGCGATACAATTGTTGCCCTGCTTTTGAAAAATATCAGGTTTGTTACCCTGGCAGCAACAATAATCGGGATCATCACTTTATTCGGAGCGGCTGTAGGCCTAATGAATATTATGCTTGTGTCGGTCACGGAGCGAACCAGGGAGATCGGAGTAAGGAAAGCTATCGGAGCCAAACCCAGCACAATTAAATATCAGTTTCTT
>Ga0105101_10000295_pt1 | contig 19967 bp, 15 predicted proteins | sample PPLLak21cMay2015_2_FD_87037 | JGI IMG/M metagenome (GOLD analysis project Ga0105101, IMG submission 87037) | Freshwater sediment microbial communities from Prairie Pothole Lake near Jamestown, North Dakota, USA - PPLs Lake P8 Core (1) Depth... | ecosystem: Environmental > Aquatic > Freshwater >... | reverse complement strand
CTCCCCGGCAATATTCTGCACTTGCTGAACCGGCCTTTCCGTCACTTAAGGATTATACCCTTATTTATGATGATACCGACCTGCCGACACATTATTCATTCAAAGTTTCTGGTGCACCAATTGCCAGAATCAAAGCTGATTACAACCGGATAAAGGAGCACGACCGGAATATTTTGCTGGCAGAACGTAACAAGATTCCAACTATCGAATGGGAAATGGTAAGTGGGATTATTGAAAGTCTTGATGAACAGGGTCGCTGGTTAGAAAAAGGCAGGTTAAAAACGACTGATTCATCCAGACCATTTATTGAATCTGAAATTATTTCATGCGATACATTTATAAGGAATCTTTCAATGCTGACAAATTTCCTTAAAATTCAAAAAAAATAACTGAATACCATGATATTAACGCGTTGAGCAGTTAACCATCTTTTCTGGCCGCATGTACTCATCTCCTTTTATCCCCCTCTTTGCGGAGCAGAGAGCGGGCAGAACATAAAAAAAGCTCCTTTCGGAGCCTTTTAACAGATAATCTCTGATTTCAGAATTACTTTTTAGTATAAACAAATCTGGTTTCTTCGTCACCACTCGAACCCATAATTGTGCATACAACTGAAAGAGTGTGCGAATCGATCAGAGTCCACACATCCTGGTCTGTTTTTTCCTCATCATTTTCATATGTAACGGAGAGGATTGTCAGCGCCTTTCCGTCACTTGAGAGTTTTGCAGTTGATTTGCTTTTGATCGAGCCGAATTTGTTTACGCTCTCTTTCCCGTCGAGAGTGTACTTTGTCACCACAGCCATGCCATCTTTGTCGGTTGTGGTTGTAATAAAGCTGTTCCCCTCATGTTTCACAATCATTTCACTGCTGCTGCTTAAGGCTGCCGGGCTGCTTTCCATTTTATTAAGCGTCCAGGTACCTGAGAAGTTAACTTTATCACCACGTGCCTGCATCATTAATGGAGCAATAAAAGCCAGCACAGCCATTAATGATAACATCTTCACTAAATTCATTGACTTTCTTTTCATAATGATGATTTTAATTAGTTAGCATGAGATAATACAAATCATCTGAAGAAATGTTCAATATGTTTAAAGAATTAAAACCGGTAATTGGTTATTATTTAGTTTGAATAAGTCAGTAAAATAATTGTTCCACTCCTGAACAATAAATCTTCTTGCGTGTTCTATTATTACCTATTTGACGAATTGACTAACAGCATCTTTTTTGATGTGTTTCTGTGGCACGGTAAGAAGATGCAAAATCCCCCGGATGACGACCGGGGGATTTTTCTTTTATTGTATGGGTTTACTTTCCGGCAAATTCAGATAAAGGTCTCTCCTTCCTGTTATATCTTCGTACAATAAAAGCATCCCGTTTTTCAGTCCGATCAGGTCCGTATGCCTGTGAACATCAAATTCCGACATGCTGATAATTTCATTTTCAGCATAATAGGGATATAATTCAGCATATGTGTTCTCAAAAACCTTTATTAAAACCCCGGGGGAGAGCTGAGTCAGCACTTCCCTGAACTGAATGAGATATAAATTATACAGAAAAGCATCTGAGGCTATCTTTTTATCCAGCATGTCTTCAGCCGAAAAGATAAGTTTACCCCCAAGAACTTTTTTGTTTTCAATATTTCCTTCATGCGGGGCCGGCGCAAATAAATCATCATAATCCCAGGGAATGATCCTGAATTTATTTACACCCCTGTCAATATAGAAATATACTTCATCAGTATAGTCACTGTTCCGGACTAAGAAGTTGAAGGCAAGCCATCTCATATAGGTTTCCATATCAAGGTAACCTGAAAGCACCTTATAAAGCTCTTCACCTTCATATTTGTTTAATGAGCTGTAAATTTGCCTGAAAGAATTGCGGTATTTTTTAATTTCGTCCTTCCCGGTTTTTTTATCTGCCTCTATTTTATCAATGGCGTGATCATAACCCCTGCGTATGAACAAAGGAGAATCTTTCTTTTTCATTGCCCAGTCCTCAGGTCGTTCAATGATCATATATATCCCTTCACTCTGATCGTTTATCCTCAATTCACAAAAAGAATAAAACAGATCAAAAAGCTGTGAAGCCTCCATCATTTCGAATGCCAGACGGTTATTGCAATAATTTCTGTCCATTGTAAGACTCAGGGCAAAGAACTTTTTTAATGATTCCGTCCTTTCGCCATGGCAGAACAAAGCCTGGGATTTCAGCTTGAAACTAAAGCTTTTTCTTCGGAGATAAAGAGTGGTATGACCCCTGGTTTCTATTCCCTCAGGTTCCAGTGTATCTCCATTAATTATCAGAATTGCAGCCTTTAGAAAGGTCCTTATTCCGGTAGCAGTTTTTAAGTTCTCGTAACCTGATCCGGTGGTATATAAACTGATGGTATTTTCAATTTTTCTGCCTGTATCTGTCAGATTTGGTTTGTCTTCATCTGATTTAATTTGTTGAATCCCTGATCCTGTGTTAACAGGATGGAAATATAAAAACAGCGCTATTAAAAATGCTATTTTTAGATTCATATAAATTTCTTCGATTTATGGCTCCATTTTATGTACTTCCTGGTAAAGTTATGAAAGTGAAAAAGATAAGTCAAGCTTTTTGTTATATTATTCCATATTACTTTCTGACATAGTTAAGGTTGTCATCGAGCGGCGTCATTTTCGGCATGAGAAGATGTACAAATCCAAGAATAAGTATATAGGAGAATCCTGCAATAATAAATGCCCACAGATATCCCGAATTATCAGCGGTATCCAATACTGCACCAAGTGCAAGATCAGCAATTATCGATACCACGACTCCGATCATTTTTCCGATCCCGATAACAGAAGCAGTTGCTTTTTTTGGAAAAACGTCAGGCACCAGGGTATAGCTGTTGATCGACCACGACTGATGCCCCATCGCACCCAATCCGATCAAAACTACAGCGACCCATTTGCTGGCCATTAACGGTACAAGTGCAACAGGTAAAATAAGCAGGGCGTTAACCAGAAGGGTTATTTTTCGCGACTTGTTTATGGTCCATCCTCTTCTTATCAGGGCACCGGATGCTAATCCGCCAAGCAGGCTTCCCGCATCAGCCATTATAAAAATAACCAGGAATGGCAATCCTATATTGTTGATATCGACACCGAACTGCTCAAAAAGGAATTTAGCGCCCCAGAACAGATAGAACCACCAGACGCCATCAGTTATTGTTGTGATGGCGAAAGCCCAGGTTTCTCTTCGTGGCAGAAGTTTCAGCCAGGGGATCCTTTCAGTTGTTTCCGGTTCCGAATCGCTGTTGATATATGCCAGTTCCTTTTTGGATAACCGGGGATGCAATTCAGGCTTTTTATAAGTTCTCCACCACAGAAAAACCCAGATTGCACTTAGCACACCTGTAAACAGGAATGGTATCTGCCAGTGCTCACCTTCGACAGTAACAATTGCCCCTACTATGAAAGGGGCCAGTATTGCTCCAACACTTGTTGAGGCATCAAAAATACCCGTGGCAAATGCCCTGTCTTTTTTCGGGAACCACTCAGCAACAGTTTTGATCGCAGCAGGAAAATTACCGGATTCGCCAAGACCCAGTCCGAAACGGGCAACAATGAATCCTATCAGGCTGAAGGCCGGTTTAATGGCAGCATGAAGCATTCCAAACAAACTCCAGACCGCAATTGAAATAGTATAACCTATTTTGGTACCGAGTTTGTCAATCAAACCACCCATAAACAGCAACCCTGCTCCATAAGCTATTTTAAATGAGACCATTATAGCTGCGTAATCCTTGTTCGACCAGTCAAAAAGCTTCTGTAGTGTTGGTGCCATAACACCCACAATACTACGGTCAAAATAATTTATTGTTGTAGCAATAAAAACCAGGGCAAGGATCCTGTAACGGAAATGGCCGATTGTTCCGGGTTGTTCTGTCATGAATTTCAGATTATGATGTCCGGTATAAAAATAATTAATTATCGGAATCAATGAAGTTTAATTGTTATTAAAACAAGTCAGCTTTCAGGGTTTATTCCAGGTATTCTTCAGCCATCTGACAGTTTCATCGATTTCGATGGTCTCTGCGAACTCGACCATAAAAGGAATCTTTTTGATGTCGTCCATTGGTACGGTATCACCAGCAGGGAAGACGGGCGCCAGCCGATGGTACCTTTTGCCCAGAAATTGGTAACACTGGTAGTCGGCAATCCCTGCGGTTCCGTCGAACATCAGGTTTATTATTGGTTTTATCCACTGAAAGGAACCCCAGTCATGCGAATTCCCGGTGATGTATTGCAGGCTGGTACCGGTTCCAAGAGACAGCAGATTAATTCCATTAATATCCGGCACAGGTTTATATCGTTTATCCTGTGTCTGGGCCAGTGCACATACAGAAGGATTTGTTGCATATACTCCGCCGTCAATATACCCGTCGACAGAGGGGAAGTAAGTTGGAGCAGCGCTTGTATAAAGACCAACATTGACAGCAGGGAATGCTTTGTCAGTATTAGGTCCGGGAAAGTTGTGGAAGAGCTTTGGTTTCCATGTTCTCCTGCCGGGCCTGGGATCCTCGTTATCAAGATCGAAAGCTGTGATAAGGACCTTTTTTTTCAGATCACCGAGCGTGGTGTTGCCAAAGAGCTTCTTCAGTACTGTGCGCAAGGGATTAATGCTATAATCAGCACCCCTTAGTTTGCCCAGATCACGAAGGTCATCAAGCCAGGAATCATCAAAGATCACCGGACCTTTATTGATGTACAGATCGCGGATCTCTGCCAGATCTACCCCATGCGCAATACCAAGCGCCAGAAGGCCGCCTGTTGATGTGCCGGCAACAAAATCGATTGATTCAAGAAAGTTCTCAAGTCCTCTGGTTGCTGTTATCCTCTGTAGAAGTATGGTCGTGACCAGACCACGCACCCCTCCTCCGTCAATGGAGACAACACGGTACTTTGCCATAAATATCCTCCTTTATAAATTTTGAAAAACATGTGACATGTATTCCACGTAATCCCGTTTCTTCGTAAAATTAGAATTTCTGACTGCCAAAATCAAATAAATCACTCCGGCTGTGCACCTCCCTCCTTTCACCTACCTGCTGGCGCCACATGGCGTAATAGAGGCCCTTCTGCGTGAGAAGTGTTTCGTGGGAACCGGTTTCAACAATTTTTCCTTTTTCGAGCACATAAATCACATCGGCATGCATAATTGTTGATAACCGGTGCGCTATCAAAATTGTTATCTGTTCCTTGTTTGCGGAAATGGTCCGGATGGTATTTGTAATATCTTCCTCTGTCAGGGAATCGAGAGATGAGGTCGCTTCATCAAAGATCAATAACCGTGGATTACGCAACAGCGCTCTTGCAATGGAAATACGTTGTTTTTCACCACCTGACAGTTTCATCCCTCCTTCCCCAAGAACCGTATTTATTCCTTCGTGGGTGTTCTTAAGTAACTGTTCACATGAAGCTTCGTACAGAGCTTTTAAAATCTCATCATCCGTAGCATCGGCTTTTACGAACAGAAGGTTTTCCTTTATAGAACCGGCAAATAACTGAGTCTCCTGCGTCACAAAGCCGAGTTGCCTGCGCAATTCATTATATCTTATTACAGTTGAAGAGTTTCCGTTAAAAAAAATCTCACCGCTTACCGGTTTGTAGAGTCCGACAAGTAATTTCACCAGTGTTGATTTACCTGAACCTGAAGGTCCGGCAAATGCTATGGTATCCCCTGTCTGAACACGGAATGAGATTTCATCAATGGCATTGGATTTCGCCGTTTTATGACGAAACACAACATTTCTGAAGGAGATATCCCGTAAATTGCCAATTTCAACAGGACTCTCAGGCCGCCTTTCAATCGGCCTTTGCATCAGATGGTCAAAGCTGGTGAGGGAAGCTTCCACCTCACGGTAACTCAGAATGATATTCCCCAGGTCCTGCAGGGGACCGAATATAGAGGTGGATATGAACTGCATCGCTATAAGTTCTCCTGTTGTAAGGACTTTCCTGAAAATGAGCCAGAGAAGAATGAACAGGATAGATTGTTTCAGAATGCTGAGCAACGTACCCTGCAGAAAGGAAAGTGTCCTCACTTTTCTGACTTTCACCATCTCCAGGCTAAATATTTTTAAAGTCTGCTCTCTAAGACGCTTTATTTCAGGATATGTAAGACCCAGGCTTTTAACCAGTTCAATGTTCCTTAATGATTCGGTAATAACTCCTGCCATCTTATTTGTTTCCCGGTTAATGGATCGCTGAGTGGTTTTAATCTTTTTGCTAAGAAGACCGGTAAGCGATCCCAGGAATAAAATTCCGATAACAAATACAGGGATAAGCATCCAGTTCTTTGTAACGGAATACCAGATAAGGAATCCGATTCCGACAATCGATGAGAATAAGATGTTAATGAAAGAATTCATGAATTGCTGGGTGTCGGCTCTCACTTTTTGAAGTACTGACAATGTTTCCCCGCTCCGCTGTTCTTCAAACTCCTGAAATGAGAGACGGAGTGTCTGTTTAAGGCCGTCATTGAAAATCTGCATCCCGAATTTCTGAACTGCCAGACGTGTAAAATAATCCTGGAATGATCTGGCAACCCGGGCAAGCAATGCTATGGCAATAGCCAGTCCAAGCCACATCATTACCCCGGTAATTAATTCATTTTCAGTGCGACTTCCGGGTTTAATGGCATAATCATCAATGATCTTCCCAAAGATCAGCGGATCAACAAGGCTCAGCAACTGGCTGATTCCTGCAAGTGACAGAGAAACTAATATCAGCCATTGTTGCGGTTTAAAGTATTTCCAGATAATCTTCATTTTGTTTCAGAAACTATAATCTGATAGTTTAAATTTTGATTTCAATCTGCCCGCCAATGGCCACTTTATCATCCTTGATAATGACAACAGAAAGAATAACATCTTTTTGTAATGCCATTTCTGTTACCTTCTGAACCATCTCTTTGCTCTTCACCTCATTGCAGAAGGCAGTTGCGTAAGCATCGGCCAGTGCACCCGAATGGCAGACGATCATGCAGGCATCTGCAACTCCAAAGCTGAGGGAATGACCTATGGTTCCGGATGAGCAGCATATTGAAAGAGGTGTCTCCTCAGGCTTTATTACAAGGTTTATTTTTTCTGACAGAGGAGATGTTCCGGCATAGACCGAAATTGTTGCCGGGGAGGCGAGTTTCATAAAGATATCTCCTCCGTTCTCTATTATTACCTCCTGAAATCTGAATTTTGCAAGCAGATCGCTGCAGATAAATTCAGCTATAGTACCGGCAACTGCGCTCATTGGTCCCGTACCTGCAGCCTGTGCTGCATCAATCATCGAGCTGATAAGAGGGTGAGCGCTGCCGGGGTTCATCACCGGAACCAAGGAATCCCTGAACTCCGGATTTTGCTCAATATACATCTCCAGGATATTCCTGTAATGTATTATGCGATCCAGAGTAAATGGTTCCGTTTCCTTATTAAATCCTGGGGAATCAACAGCCACCCACAGGTCGGTTTCGCGGAAGGCACTCGTGAAGCTCTGCCATCGCTCATTGCCCATAGATTCCCTGTAGAAGCGCGGCTGATATGTTACGCTCTTAGCCAAGATCGATGGAAAACAACTTAAGTGGACAAGCTTTCAGGCAGAGTTCGCACACAACGCATTTCTCCGGTTTGAATGAAAGCCCGGCAGACTTTCGTTCCATTGTAAGTGCGCCGGCAAAGCAAACAGCCGAACAGGCGCCGCAATGAATGCAGAGTTCATCACGGCAGGTTATGTTCTTTTCAATATGGTCGCACTCAACATTCTGCTGTCTGATATATTCCATTCCCTCTTTAAGAACTTTGGCAGGAGCTGTCATTTCCATTACAAGGTGCCCTATTTTCCCGGGAGAAACGTCAGCTTTTACAATATTGACCTTTATGTCGTATTTCTTTATCAAATTGTATGTTATAGGTTCACCCGTAGCTTCCGGAGAGAATGTCAGAACGAATCTTTTGCTTGTCATTGTTTCTTTGTTAAAGGTTTAAAATCAGAGCCTTACTTCAAGTTTATTCAACCCCGTTGTTTTCGGGAACAATTCAACAGGTTCGGTGAGATAAAACCGTCCGGCAATAATATCCTTTTTAAGGAGTTCGGCAATTTCGCGAGCCACTTTAACACTTGAAAGAGGCGCTGTCCGGATTTTCTTCCCGTTAAGTGAGATCTCACCTGAAAAGAGTGAGTCGTAATTGATGCGTCCAAGGACCTCAAAATTTCCTGATCCGTAATCCACAATATTGGTTTCAATCTGTCTGTTCGTGACGGAGACCTTTTTCGCCAGATCTTCATCCAGTACAGGTACCGGTATACCTATTCCCACGAACATCGACACTCCGTATTTTTCGAAGTATGCCGCCCTGATAAACTTCGTGCTCATCTGTTTTGCATCTCCGATCACAGCAAGTGTTGCAGAATTGCCAACAGGAATACCATGCTCGTTAAGCGGTTTCCCTGTGTTGAACTGGGTACCATACCATGCCACATAACCAATTGTGCCACCGATAAAGATCCTCGTTCCTATGCCTATTGTGCGAAGGTCCGGATCGTTAAGAAGAGGGCTTAGTTCACCTGAGGTTGAGAAATTGGCATTCCCAAAGGCAGGCAGCAATGTACCCATATATGTATATTTTATCTTCGAAGTGCTGTTAACGGCAACATTGTAATTCTGGTAGGCATTACGCGGATTGAACATTATGAACTCATTTATTGAGTTTTTATTGATCAGCGTTTTAACTTCCGTCCGCGGATAACAGTCGGTACCCTTCGCTGATGCCTGAAGCAGCACATCCTTACCTGCAATCAGCTCTTCTATCACATGAGCTCCTCCGTACTCATCATGAGGCATTGCGGTTTCGGTAGCGCCCAGGTATGCATCGACAGCTGCAACTCCGCCATAAGCCGGGACATTGTTCAGTGTGAGCCTCTCCATCCGCATAGGCGGTGTCGTATGACCAAAATTTATAAATACTCCCGACGAGCACATTGGCCCGAACGTGGCAGTGGTCACTACATCTACCCTGTCAAAAACTTCGGAAGGGGTCATCTTCTCTCCCATCATTGAAACCTGTCCGGCAGTCAGAACAACCGCTTTACCGCTGCGGATCTTTTGATTTATCTCCTCAATGCTTCTTTTCTTAACCATTTTTATATTTTTGGAGTAAAATTTACGGAGGAACCTATTTTATGTATCCGAACAAATACAAGTGTGCAAAAATACTAAAATTAAATATAAACACACATGCTAAGGATTATCGAATTAAACATAAATGCTGATAATCAACTTATTACCACCCGGTTCTGGAATTTATGCTTTTAATCAGACTCTACATCAAACAAATACAGATTTTTCCCGTTTTCAGTGAAATGACCAGGATGGCCGGATTTCTGTCAGCAAAAGGAGATGTCATGAACCTGAAATGTAATTTCAGACCGATCCGGCATCTCATCCCTGCATGTACATCAGCACAGAGAATCAGGATATTCATATTATTAATATCCGGCTTGCTGATTTTAAATATCCCTGCATATTCACAAATCCGGGGACCTTACAAGACCCTGTTTGAAACAGATCTGGGATTCGGATTCCCCGAGTCAATATGCCTGAAACTTAAAATCGGTAATGAGATCCAGGTCGGTTTATCCCAGTCATTCGACACACATGGTTTTGGAACGACCGCTTTGGAGATCTTTTACCGCTTTGGTTATAAACCCAGACTTCTGGATTTGAAACCATGGTATGTTTTGGTTGGAATCGACGGTTATATTTTTGATGTAGATTATTTGAAAGAGTATAAATTATTAGTTTACCCCAGGATCGGAAGGTCATTGTTTTTCACAAAAAATACCGGGATCAATCTTGAAATTGGTCTGGGCTTTCCGCTAGGGCGAAGTTCGAACGGCAGTCACCTGATATCTCCGGTCGTTCCCACAGGGAATATGGGTCTTTTCTTCAGATTCTGAAATGTCTCAAACCCGACTGGTGATCCCTGCATGAAAAAAGGCGCCTTTTCCGGGACGCCTTCAGTTTAAAAGACAACAATACTAAATCAGTTGCCAGCTTTCTTATACCACATAAACCATGCGAGCTTATAATATCCTTCAGGCACAACTTCCGGCTGGGCCGGATCGACCTTGGGAAGGAAAGGTACGAGGACATCATCACCGGCACGCCAGTCTGCCGGAGTCATCAAATCCTTCTTATAAGTGGTCTGAAGAGCTGTGAGGGTTCTTAAAAGTTCATCGGTGCTTCTTCCGACCTGCGTGGGATAAAAATAGATGGCTCTGATAACATCATCAGGGTCAATAATAAATACACCCCGCACATCCTTTGTGGTGTTTGTCGGGGCATGGATCATTCCGTACTTCATTGAAATTGCAAGCTTATCATCATCAATGATCGGGAACTTAATCTTTACCCCGGATCTGTCCTTGTATTCAATTTCTTCCATAGCTTTCTTCCACTGATGATGCATGTCGAGCGGATCCGTAGAGATCACTGCGAGCTTCACATTGAAATCCTTGAATTTTTCCTGCAGGTTTGCAAGTTCAAGTATTTCTGAAGTACAAACGGGCGTAAAATCCTGAGGATGGCTGAATAATACTTTCCAGCTCCTGCCGTAATCGGTTGGGAAATTTAGTGTCCCTTCGGTCGATTCTGCTGTAAATGATGGTGCTGTTTCCCCAAGGAGGGGAATTCGGAAAGTTCTTTTTGCTTCCTCCGATTGAGATTCCGGCGCAGGACGTAAATCCTGTGACCATAACTGGGTTACCATAAATACCAGTACAACTGATAACATTGCTTTTTTCATCGTGAGTTATTATTTTATTTTGCTTAATAAACAGAACAAAGTGAATTAAGTTCATTAAAATTTGCTGATTTCTTCCCTGAATGAAGCGTCCCCGGGAAATGGATCTGAGGGATAGATTTATCCTATTCTGCCGGGCTCTGGGCCTTATTTTTATTATATGGAATTGTAAAGTAAAATGCAGTTCCCACTCCGGGTGTTGAATTAAGCCAAATGCTTCCGCCAAGCAAACCGACAAAAGCCTTGCACAGCGAAAGGCCGAGTCCGGTACCCGTATACTGTCTTGAAACATTGCTGTCGACCTGATAGAATCTCTCAAAAACGAGCGAATGATATTCGGCCGGGATGCCGATTCCGGTATCTTTTACAAAAAACTCAATAAATCCATCATTAAGGCCGTATCCAAAATCAATTCTTCCCTTTTTGGTGAACTTGAATGCATTATTGATAAGGTTGGACAATATCTGAACCAGCCTCGTCCCATCGGTCATAATATCTGCTTCATTACCGGGCAGGGTGGTCTTGAGGTGCAAACTTACATGTTCTGACCTGGTTTTATACTTGTATTGTTCATTCAGGTCTTTCAGAACTGTGTTTATATTTATTTCCTTTATTGAAATCTTTATCTGGCCGCTCTCAATCCCTGCAAGGTCAACGATATCATTAATTATTGACAGCAGCTGGTTTCCGCTCTGGAAGATTATATCAACATACTGGTTCCGGTCAGCCTCGGTAAGACCCGGCTCGCTAAGAAGGGATGAGAATCCCAGAATCGCATTCATCGGTGTCCTGATCTCATGTGAGACGTTATGAAGAAAAGCAGTTTTCAGCTTGTCGCTCTCTTCAGCTTTTTCCTTGGCAGCTATCAGTTCAGCTTCTGCTATTTTCCGTGAACTGATATCCTCTATCATTGCAATGAAGAACTGAACTTCGTCTTTATTGTTCCGGATTATACTGACTGTTGTCGAACCCCAGATGATTTTGCCATCACTTCGGAAATATCTTTTTTCGGTATGATAGACCGGAATATCATCTGCGACAAGTCTCAGTAATTCAACTTCATCACGGCTGATGTATTCAGGGTATGTAAAACTCCTGAAAGTCAGGCTCTGCAGTTCTTCTTCAGTATATCCCAGCATTTTGCATAAAGCAGAATTTGCCCTTAAAATGCCAAAATCCTTGTCGGACATCAGCATACCATACGGACCATCTTCAAATATTTTCCTGAATTTTTCCTCACTCTCTCTCAGTATTTCTTCGGATAATTTCTTCAGTGTAAGCTGTTCAAGCTCTGCCTCGTATTGGCTCCGGTAAAAATGTACACGCTGATTCCACCAGAAGCCTCCAAGAAGCAGACCGATTGTCAGAAGGAACAGGACAGTGATGGCCAGAACCTGTCTGATCTGGGTATCAAGAGAACTAAGTATTTCATCACGATCGACCTTGGCAACCATAAACCAGGGTAATTCCGGTACTTTTTTTACAGCTGCAATTACCGGGACACCCCGATAATCGACAGCGTGTGTTGTCTCACGTATCCCTCTGAATGCCAGTACATCAGCCTGGTTTTGCCGGGTGGCTGATCTTCGGATTATCGTTTCCGAATAATCCGAAAACAACGGATCAAAGAGAAAAGCTATTTCGTCACCGTCGCGACGGATAAGGTATGCCTCGGATGTTTTGGTTGTCAGTGGCCACGACCGGACAAGGGGGAACAGGACCTTCTGGGGATCGATCCTGAGGATAACTATCCCGAAAACCGGACCGTTTGCCCTATCCGGGTTCCTCAATGGTACCAGAAGATCGAGGTGCAGGTAACTCACTTTTTCCGACTGATGAAGGTCGGTAATAACAATCTCACCCTCCTTTATAATATCGGGCAACCTTGGCTTGAGATAATCACCGATAAGTGAATCCTGATAGGGATAAGATATTCTCACCCGGAGATTGAGGTCGATAAAAAGCGCAGATCTGTAATCGTAACTTTCAACAAGTGATCTGAGATCCCTGGTAAGATCAGATCGTAACTGGTTGCTTTCCCCTTCTGCCAGAAACTTTGAAAATTGTCTCATAAACGAAACATTTTCACTGAAAGACTTCCCGTCAGCAATACGCTCCCGCCTCCACTGGGAGATCTGTCTGACTTTCATATCAGCTATTGCGGAAAGTTGTTTTGTGCCGTCAGTCAGAATGGTGTTCTTCTGACTTTTATAGTATAGGAATCCGGTAACGATCCCCCCGATTGACAGGATGAAAAAAATTATGATCAGAGGCCAAGGATTAGCCAGTATCTGTTTCTGAGAATTCATTATTCTCCCGTTAATGCCATATTTTGTCATAATCCCTGACTTTCATCAAGAATGTAAATTTAGTAATTTCCGGAAAACCAATTTCCCTTATATCAGAAAGCGGACTTGTCAGGCGATTCTTTTTTTGGAATTAACAATGATGCAACTACCGAGATCAGGAGGATAGCAACGATCACTGACAGGGAAATGAAAATCGGTATTTCAAAGTTGAAATAGGATACAAGCATCTTCAACCCTACAAATACCAGAATAATAGAGAGGCCGACTTTAAGATAGCGGAAATAGCCCATTATCCCTGCAACTGCAAAGTAGAGGGATCGCAAACCAAGAATAGCAAATATATTTGAAGTATAAACTATGAACCTGTCATGACTTATCGCCAGGATAGCAGGAATTGAGTCGACTGCAAATATCAGGTCAGTTGACTCAATTACAAGCAGGACCAGGAATAATGGTGTAGCATAATTCCGGTTATTCTGTCTTATTAATAACCTGCCGCCATGAAGCTCCCTGGTTATCGGCAGGAACTTCCTGGCGAACCTGACTATAGGATTCTTTTCAGGATCTACATGAACTCCCTTCGAGAAAAGCATTTTGAACCCGGTGAAAACAAGAAAAGATCCGAAAATCAGTACGATCCAGTGAAAACGGTTAATAAGAGCTATACCTGCAAAGATAAAAATGCCTCTCATCACCAGAGCTCCGAGAATTCCCCAGAATAATATTTTGTGCTGATACTGGTCAGGGACAGCAAAATAGGTGAAGATGAGGATGAAGACAAATATATTGTCAACACTCAGGGAATATTCAATTAAATACCCTGTAAGAAATTCAAGGGCTTTGGTTTCTCCAAACTCGAAAAAAATAAAAAGGTTGAAAAGCAAGGCCAGGGTTATCCAGGCTCCCACCCAGGCAAGAGCCTCCTTAACAGGTATTCTATGTGCTTTTTTGTTGAAAACGCCCAGATCCAAAGCAAGCATTATAAAAATAAGGGCATTAAAACCAATCCAGAAATATATGCTGACTTCCATCTAAGATTAAATTGAGCGCAAACTTAAAAAAAAAATCTTCATCATTGAGAAAATAACTGAAATTCAGACCGGAAATAATTTAGAATTCCAATTTCAGCTTTAGTTCTGATTATTGATCATTATTTGAAAACTTTTTTACCTTTACGGCTCAATTATTGCATACAAATTCCTCTGATGAATCATATTAGAAACTGCCTTATCATCGCAATCCTGCTGATAACAATAATTGATAATGCCTTGGCCCAAAAAAGAGCTACCGGCGCTGATGCAATAACATCGGGGGACCTTGAAAGCTATGTGACATTCCTTGCATCACCCCTGCTCAGGGGAAGGGTAAATGGTGGCCCGGAACTGGAGATAGCACAAGAGTTTATTGCCACAAATGCAAGGTTACTTGGCCTGAAACCTGCAAATGGTACAAGTTTTTTTCAACCTTATACGGTTCTGCGCCAAAGTGTCGATCCCGGGAAAACCATGATACAGGTGATTCCGGAAGGACAGGATACAATAACTATAAAGGACCCGGTTGTTCAGCTATTTCCCCGTAGTCCGTCGGATTTTAAACTTGATGGAGAGGTTGTTTTTGCAGGTTATGGAATAAAGGATGAAAACCAGGGCTACAATGACTTTGAATTTATAACAACCGAAGGTAAGATACTTCTGGTCATGACCGGATCGCCGGCTGCAGAAGAGGGCAAGATCTCCCTGCCTGAAGAAGCCGACCCGGCCGGATTCAAAAGCATGATGGAAAGAATAAGAACACTCATGTTTTCTAAAGCCCGGGCGGTTCTCATTGTTATGGGCCCCCGATCAGGTTATTCAACCATTGAAGAAGCCTATCCGGGTATTACCGACGAACTTAACTCAACCAAAACCCTTAAGGGTGATAAGCCGCTGACGTATAATTTTCCGGGTAGTGTGAAAATTCTTTTTGTAAGCACAGTTGTTGCCGATGAATTGTTCAAAGGGTCAGGTACTTCACTGGCTGAACTTCAGAAAAAAATAGACACTACCCGTAAACCGCAATCATTTTCAGTTACCGGGAAAAGAATTATGATCACTGAAGCGGTCAGATCCGATGAGCTGACACTTAAGAATGTGGTGGCTTATGTTGAGGGCAGTGATCCGGTCCTCAGGGATGAATTTATCATTTTTTCAAGCCATGCTGATCATATTGGCACATCGGGAGGAAAAGTAAACCCCGGTGCAGACGATGATGCTTCGGGATGTGCTGCCCTTCTTTCAATTGCCGAAGCTTTCCAGAGTCTGGAGAATAAACCAAAGAGGTCAATCCTGTTCTTATGGGTTTCGGGTGAAGAGATAGGTCTTTTTGGCTCTAAATCTTATGTCAGGGACCCGGTTGTTCCACTTGAAAAAACAATTGTCGACCTGAACATGGATATGATAGGCAGGGTAAAGGGAGTTGCTGATTCCACATCTGAAACTCCCATGACAGGACCTGGAGAAGTGTTCGTTATTACGGGGAAACAGAGCAGGGAATTGCTCTCGATTGCTGAAGATGTTGATGGGGATATTAACCTCAACTTCGATTACTCCCTTAGCGGAAGGGATCATCCCCTTCAGCTTTTCGCCCGTAGCGATCATTATAATTTTGTATTAAATGATATTCCGGTGTTGTTCTTTACAACCGGACTTCATTCCGACTATCACAGCCCGGAAGATGTTGCTGAAAGACTTGATTTTAACAAGATGGAACAGATAACGAAAGCAATGTTCAGTATAGGATATATTGTGGCTGACAAAAAAGTAAGACTGAAAGTAAATAATCCCTACAGCAAATGGCAAAAAAACTGATATCAAGAAAGAGATTCATTACAAACACCCTGGGTGGAATTGCCGGGATCGGCCTGGTTAACAAGACTTTAGGTTCCGGTATACCTGTATCTCCGGTGTTGAGGAATATAGGCGATACCGGGATTGGTATTACGCCTGTTGGTTTTGGAGCTCCCCGTACCAACGAGGAATCCCTGATCAGATATGCCATTGAGAAAGGCATCAATTTTATTGATACGGGAAGGTCGTATGGTAACGGGAACAATGAACGGCTTGTGGGCCGGGCAGTGGCCGGCACAAGAAAGAATTTAATCATCCAGTCAAAGATAAGGCTTGATGCAGATGAATTACCGTCAAAGGGAAAAGGGAAAAAAGGTGCAGAGGAAATAAGGGATTTGCTCAATTCAAGGATAGAAGCAAGTCTGAAGGCTCTGAATACCGATTATATCGATGTCCTGCTTTACCATGATGCCGCAGAGGAAGAACTGGCTTTCCATTCTGAGACAATGAAATTTTTCTCCGGATTAAAAGAATCGGGGACCATTAAGGCCTGCGGATTTTCAACCCATAATGACCGCATGAACCTGCCGTCTCTTAACAATGCTGAAAAATTCTACGATATAATAATGGTGCCGTTCAATCACAAGGGATCATTCATCCATTCTGTAAACAAGAGGTACTCAGAGTGGGACCAGGCAAAGCTGATCAGCATCCTTGAGGAAGCCGGCAGGAAAGGTATTGGCGTTGTCGCAATGAAAACCTGCTCAGGAGGGCAATACGCCCCTGCACAAGGTGTGGATCCGAGTTACAGAGAGGCCGTAAAATGGGTTCTGCAGCATGATTTCATTTCATCGGCGGCAATTGCAATGGCCAATTTTGAACAGGTCGATGAATTTCTGGCCTGCCTGGGAGAAAGGTGAAAAATAAAGCATTGCGGCAGATCAGCGGTCGCCCGTAAGTTTAAAAGTCCGGAGAGCCACTTTATATTTACTGTCAATATCGGGAATTCCGTTTCCGTTGCTATCCTTCATTGAAGATAGATATTCCATCAGGGCGAGCCACTCTTTCCCTTCCTGAATACCATCCCTGTTTTCATCAAAATCGATAACCGCCGTGCTCATATCTATGATGGGATTCCCACCGGCATCCTTCGGTACAACATTTATAAGTCCGAAACTCATTTTTTTTATTATGCCGACAAATTCGAGCATATATGAGTTGGCAGTTATGGAATAAAGGGTTTTTGCCTTCTTTGAGAAATCAACAGTTCTGTTACCCCATGGTTTAACGATCTCAACATTAATTATCTTTTTAAACAAACCTTTTTCCGGATCAAATTCAGCTTTGAGGCCGGAATAATAACAATAGTTGGCGGGGGTCGACTTATATGCAACCTGAAGGATCTCGAGAATACTCTTAAGCTCTTTGCCGGTGACATAAACTCTTGAGAGCGGATAACCCGGCACAGCATCATTCCCGGATCCCATTGACATAATCCTGAAGATGTCAGGTGCAGTCTGTATCCCGGGTAATATCCGGTCGCGTATAACACCTACGGCTACCATGCTGACATCTGTCCCTGTTTTTACATTGGAGTTTACATAACTGTGAATTGCATCGGCGACAAGCGGACCCAGATTACTATCCTTAATATTGCCCAGCTCAATACATTCCAGGGTGAAATCCGTTTCAACAACAGGTTTGTTATAATCCATACCCAGAGGATTGAGTATATCATCAGTTACTATCTTTTTCTGCTCCTCGATGAGCTTATGGATCTCCCGGTCACCTGCAGTCCTGTCATCTACCGGAATAAGGGAATACCCGGTTGTCTTTAGTATACCATTTCCATATGTCAGAGATAGTTTCCCGACATTAACCCCGTATTCACCGGTTTGCACTATAGGAATACCATTCACTACAACAGGTGTATCAAGGTAGGTATGAGTATGGCCGCTGACAATAATGTCGATCCCTTTTACTTTTTGTGCAAGCTCTGCATCTTCACCTGCCCATTCTCCTTTTTTATTTTTTGAGATACCTGAATGTGAAAGACAGATTATAATGTCGCACTTTTCTACCTGAAGCTTTTTAACCATTTCGCGGGCTGTAGCAACCTGTTTTGAGAATGTCACCGGCGTCGCATAAGCAGCATTATCTTCAGCAACCTTGCCAAGAAGCGAAAAGAAGCCGAATTTAATTCCACCCCTGCTCACGACAACCGTTCTTCCAAGTATTTTGTCTTTAAAAAGTTTTTCGAGAGCATCATCCAGTGGATCATCATCATCGAGGACTGCATTGCTGAGTAACAATGAAGGAATCTCCCCTCCTTTTACCGAGGAATTTATTATTTCTGCCAGTCTTGCAGGGCCATAATCAAATTCATGATTTCCCATACATGCGACATCATATCCCATCTTCTTCATTAAACGCAGCTGAAACCCGGTTTTGGTTTCGGTTCCCTGGAAGAGTGTCCCCATCAGAAAATCACCGGCATCAACTACGAGGGTTATACCTTCATTCTGTTCTTTTTCATTTTTAATTATTGAAGCTATCCTGGCAAATCCTCCTACTGTACTATCATCGTTAACAGTCAGCGGTGTATAGTTTGATTCCGGTGCGAAACCGGTAAGCTGCGAATGGAGATCGTTGGTATGGATTATAACGATTTTCTGTCCGGGCTGAGCAGTTATCCGCAGCAGAAGGAATATGAAAAGAAAAATTGAGATTGCTTTCTTCATAAAAAAAGTGTTATAACCTTAAATATACGAATTTTAAACCAGATCTGCAACAATAAATGTACTGCCGCCCACAAAGACAAGGCCGTCGGGTAATGCATCTGCCACAGCTGCTTCAAGCGCCTTTTTAACCGAGGAAAAACATTCGCCTGCAAGTCCGTAAACTGCGGCCGTATTCTGAAGTCTCCTTTCGTCAAGTGCACGTGGTACGGAAGCTCTTGTAAAATAATACTTCGCATCTTTTGGAAAAAGCGGAAGGATCAGGCTTAGATCCTTGTCACTGACAAATCCGAGTACATAATGCAGGCTCCCTGCATGTATTTTCCGTGTCTGACGGATCACATATTCAAGTCCTTCACGGTTATGTCCGGTGTCGCATATCACTAACGGATTATGTCTCAAAATCTGCCACCTTCCACGGAATCCTGTATTAATTATGACTCTTTTTATTCCATCAATAAGGTTATGCTCTGATATTTTAAAGGAGTCTTTCAGGCATTCATATACCTGGAAAAGTGTCTGGAGGTTTTTAGCCTGGTAGTCTCCTCCCAGTGGTATTATACCTGAGATTTCCCGGCCCGCTTTCAGATCTTTCAAAATATATCGCCTTTTGCCTGTCCTCGCTGTAGTATCCCCGAGGCTGCAGATAACCCTGGTATCTGCAAAAAATATAGCAGAATCCGTTTCATTTGCTCTGGCAGTGAAAACATCGGTGGTTTCCTGCTGAGTTTCACCTATTACCACAGGAATATTCTCCTTTATGATCCCCGCTTTTTCCACTGCAATTTTTTCCAGTGAATCTCCCAGGAGATCCATATGATCATGCCCGATATTTGTAATGACCGAGATCACGGGAGTGAGGATGTTAGTCGAATCGAGCCTTCCTCCCAGCCCTGTTTCAAAAACTGCAACCTCGACATTTTCACGGGCGAAATAATCAAATGCCAGTGCGGCAGTCATTTCAAAAAATGATGGAGATACCGATTCTATTATCCCTTTATTTTCCCTAACAAAGGATGTCACCTCACCTTTTGGAATCATTTTCCCGTTAATCCTGATCCTTTCCCTGAAATCCTTCAGATGCGGGGAAGTAAAGAGTCCGGTCCGGTATCCTGCCTCCTGTAAAACTGAAGCTAGCAGATGCGAAACCGATCCTTTACCGTTTGTTCCGGCGATATGGATTGTCCGGTACTTTATATGGGGGTGTCCGAAGTATTCATCAAGCGCAATGGTGTTATCAAGATTATCCTTATATGCAGCTTT
>Ga0105101_10000293_pt1 | contig 20013 bp, 12 predicted proteins | sample PPLLak21cMay2015_2_FD_87037 | JGI IMG/M metagenome (GOLD analysis project Ga0105101, IMG submission 87037) | Freshwater sediment microbial communities from Prairie Pothole Lake near Jamestown, North Dakota, USA - PPLs Lake P8 Core (1) Depth... | ecosystem: Environmental > Aquatic > Freshwater >... | reverse complement strand
TTGCGGAAAATACGGAGGACACGGTGCGTACTGCCATTGTCACGATCAGATCCGGAGCCACAGTGAGAGAAATCACCATCACACAGAAAAGCGCTGCCGGCACCATTGATCCTTCTACTATCGACGTGAGTAAAATATATGTTCCTATGGAATTGCGGAGCATGGACCTGTACAGCAGCTCCAGCACCTGGTTCTACGGACGAAGCAGGCAGTCTGAACATTTCATTGTTTTCTGGGGAAAGGGCTATGACGAATACGGGATTGTCACCCCTACAGATTATCCGAGTGCAACCTACCGGGTTGACATTGATAATTTACTGGAAAGGGCCGAGGAATTTTATGACATCAATGTCAATACCCTGAAATTCATAACACCGGGTGCTTCAAAAACCGACAATTACAAAATGATGATTTTCCTGTTATACCAGACCGAATGGCTGGCGACGGGTGCCGGTTATGACGATGTCATCGGAGCCTTATGGGTAAGCCCGAATACCTGTCAACCTGTTGGTTCTACCATTGCCCACGAAATCGGCCACAGTTTCCAATACCAGGTGTATTGTGATCATGGTGGCAATTCCGGCTGGCGTTACGGTTTTGGTGGAAATGGCGGAAATGGATTCTGGGAACAGACTGCTCAGTGGCAATCATACCAAAGTTATCCTGAAGAGGTTTTTACCTCATACAACTTTAACGTTTACCTTGATAATTGTTACCATTCAACCTTCCACGAATGGCAGCGTTATGCCAGTTACTTCATTCACTATTACTGGACCGAAAAACACGGTATTGATTTTATTGGAAATCTGTGGCAACAATCCGGATCTGCGGGACAGGAAGATCCGGCGCAGGCTTATATGCGCATTACAGGCATCAGCCTGGAAGAATACAATAATGAGCAATTCGACTATGCCCGTAAAATGGTTACCTGGGATCTGGATGCTATTCGTGACAACGGAAGCGACTATATAGGGGCTCATAGCTGTTCTATGGATAGAGTGGAAGATGATTATTGGCAGGTCTCTGCTGATAATTGTCCTGAAAACCACGGATACAATGCCATTCGCCTGAATGTTCCGGATGCCGGGACCACCATTACAGCGAACTTTGCAGGCCTTGCAGGTGCTGCCGGTTATAATGCCATCAACGTTGCTTCTGCCGGTTGGCGATACGGATATGTTGCACTGCTGAATGACGGAACCCGTGTATACAGTGATATGTATTCGGCAAAAACAGGTACGGCAGGTTTTACCTGCCCCGGGAACTGCAGCAAACTGTGGTTTGTGGTGAGTGGTGCACCAACTTCCTATTGGATGCACGGATGGGATGAAGATGCAAGCAACGATGAACAATGGCCTTATAAGATTAAATTCGATGGTACAAACATCTATGGCGTCATAGATTTTACAGCTGAAGACCTGCCTCATGATGAAACTTTTGTATATAATCTTTCCTTCCCTGCCGATGCCAGTGCATACAGCGGAACAACGGTTTCCATTGATGTTGTCAAACTGTGCTATGCTTTCGTCTTGAGCACAACTGAGATAACATCAAATATCGGACTGCCGGGTTCTTCCAAGAAAATAAAGTTCTATGGAGTCAACAGCGATGGCTCTCTGGTAACCACAAAAACGGCAAATAATCTGGGCCATTAGTTTGATGCAAGCGGTACTATGTGCAGCTAGAATTCGGTAACCACCGGGACCAATAATGTTTTTTCCGAATTTGATCAGACTAGCTTTGTCTTCTCCCTGGGACAGCATCCGGGAAGATGTGCTGCCGGAGATGCCTATAAAATCAAACAGGCTGTGGTCTTTTCACCGGCTACAGGTCAGTACTATACGGCAACTTTCGAATTCAATATCACCATTACGAATTAGCTATTGGATCAGTATACTATTATATTAAAATAATGAAAATTCCAGGCAGCAAGGTTTTTGGAATCTTTGAATAAGGTCTTGCTGTATTGGCAAATATTTACACAGGAAAATCACATACAGCATTGGGAAAAAAAGCATTGTTCAAGGCAAAGGGGCTGTTGCTCATGGCTGCAGCATTGGGTTTAATCATGTCTTGCGAACCACCTGAGCCGGATCCGGAAGATCAGGAGGAAACAAATACGGTTTCTGAAGCCTTTGAGGTTTATGAAATGAATATTCAGGTGGTGGATAATGCACCGGTTGTATCCAAGGAAAATGAGGACTACCTGAGCTGCACCATCAGCGTGAACGGGAAAAGCATCGTGAGTGACTACCTGGGAACCGCACGTATCCGGGGCAGAGGCAATTCCTCCTGGTTGTGGTACGACAAGAAACCCTACCGCATAAAACTGGACGAAAAAATCGGCCTTCTTGGCCTGGGCAGTAATCGCGATTGGGTCTTGCTGGCAAACTACCGCGACCCGACCGACCTGATGAACGTATTTGGTTTTGAAGTATCCGGCTGGCTGGGACTGCCTTTCACCAACCACAGCCGTTTTGTGGAAGTCACCCTGAATGGCGATTTCATTGGCTTGTATCAGCTGACCGAACAGGTTGAGCAAGGAGGGAACCGTGTTGATGTGGATAATGTCGATGGATTGCTGATATGCCTTGATGCAGATGACGGACCTTATTACAGCCCCAATGCCGGTGATAATTTCTGGTCAACCGTGTTTGAGGTGCCGGTATGCGTAAAATATCCAGGGGAACCGACGGCATATCAACTGACTGCCATCCGGAATGACTTTGCAAAACTCGAGGAAGCGATCAACCGCTATGATTACAATGCAGTAGCTGAGTTGATGGATATTCAGTCCTTTATTAATTACCTGATTGTCCAGGAACTGGTATATAATGTTGAGATTGATGCACCCAGAAGCGTCTTTATTCACAAAGACGCGGGAGAAAAATATGTGATGGGCCCGGTCTGGGATTTCGACGCCGGATTTGATTTCGACTGGAGCACCATGTATACGGGACACAACTTCTTCGATGAACAGGAACTGGTCCTTGGAACCAATCCGGTCAATCATACAAACGGATACAGGATCTCAAACTTTTTCACGCAGATGTTCCGTAACCAGCAGTTTGTTTTGGAATATAAAGCACGGTGGAATGAGGTAAAGGACTCCATTTTCGAACATGCCTGGGAGGTGATGGAAAAATATGAACTCAGCCTGCAGGAGGCCATGGCAAGGGACCTTCAGCGCTGGCCGATTGACAGGAATTATACAACCGAAACGGGCAGGATGGAAGCCTGGCTCTCACAACGGGTTACCTATCTGACAACGGTTATCACCAACTATCCCGCGGGAACAGTACCTACTACAAAAAAAGATTGCGGAACGATTACCTGCGATGTGACAATGTCCTACGCATCAGGCTATCATCAGACGACCACGGTGATGATTGATGAAGGCCCGCTGCTTTCGATGCTGGGAATAACCAAAGAACAGCTCAATAGCGGCGCCCTGCTCATCGTACCCTTAAAAACCGACGGCTCAGAAGGGCTTAATAATACCAACGGGATATACGGAGGTTGGTTCGAAGCTGACAACAATCCCGGATTCTGGGCAAACGGGCATGTATATATTGAGATCAGCGATGACCTGACAAACTGGAGTTGTGGATTAAGGGCCGAAGATGGATATTGTGCTGCTGGCGAACAACACACTGTACGCATGCAATATCAGTATACACAGGGAACAGAGACCAGGACTGTAACGGTAATCGTGAACTTCACCATTGCTGCCTGAAGATATTTCATACCCAACGGAAAGTCTTTTATTATTTCAATCGGGCACTATTGATTTTTTGAAGAACCATATTTCATCCATTGATAGAATATGAAATATATTAATAATCTGTTAATTACTGTATTTTTATTCTGCTCATGCAGCAGATATAACAGTCAGATCTCACAAAGTATTATCCGGAATCCATCTGCAGAAGAGATCCTGTTAGACGAAGTGCAAGGCTGGACCGCAGAAACATGGTCGAGGGATATCATCGCTGCCTATGATTACAACAGCCACGAGGGGAAAAGAAGCCTGTTGTTGTATGCCGACAGACCTGCTGCCGGACGCTGGATGACGAAGGTTAACCTGAAGCCATGGTCAAAGTACCGTTTCACAGGATGGATTAAAACAGAAAACCTGGTGATTAGTGAGGGTAAGGGAGCGGGATTCGGATTCGATGCTTTCAGTATCGACTATCCCGCATTGACAGGCACCCATGACTGGACAAAAATTGAGTTTGAATTTGAAACCGGTTATGATGACTCCTCCGTGCTGTCATGCCTGATGAATAGCGAAGGACCTGCCTCGGGCAGGGCATGGTTTGATGATGTATCCCTGGAACTTATTTCGTCCGAAAAGATCGCTCCTTCCATAAAGATTGATCTTGCAGGATTGAAGGAACCGATGTCAGCATACATATACGGTCAGTTTATCGAGCATCTTGGAAAATGTATCTATGGTGGAATCTGGGCTGAAATGCTAGACGACAGGAAATTCTGGTATGTGCCCGGCGACAGGGAGTCTCCCTGGCGAATTAGCGGTAACAGGGAATTGTTTTCTGTTGACAGGGTTGCACCGTTTACGGGGGATAAAACACCTGTCCTGACCGCTGGTAATGATAGCGCTGTTTCCATTCAGCAGTCCGGGCTGGGTCTTAAGCCTGACCTTGATTACACCGGCAGGATTATACTGAAAGCCACGCCCGGGATAGAGGGAGTAAGCCTCACACTCAACCGGGCTGATGCATCCGACAAAGTTACTATAACAGGCCTGACCGGCAATTATTGCAGCTATCCGTTCACTTTTCACGCAGGAGATCTGACTCACAATGCCTCACTCGAAATTAAGCCTTACGGTAACGGTAAAATATGGATAGGAACTGTCAGCCTTATGCCGTCGGATAATATCGAAGGCTTCCGGTCTGATGTCCTGGCACTCCTGAAAGAGCTCGATGCACCGGTCTACCGGTGGCCGGGAGGTAATTTCGTCAGCGGCTATAACTGGAAAGATGGCATTGGTGATCGCGATAAGAGGCCTCCGAGGAAAAATCCTGCCTGGAGGGGTATCGAACACAATGATGTTGGAATACATGAGTTCATGACATTCTGCAGGCTGCTTAATACAGAGCCTTATATTGCTGTCAATGCAGGATTGGGTGATGCAGAACAGGCACGGCAGGAGGTTGAATATTGCAACGGCTCTGCCGGTACGCCAATGGGAAAACTCAGGGCTGCCAATGGCCATATAGAACCATGGAAGGTAAAGTGGTGGTCAATAGGCAATGAGATGTACGGCGACTGGCAGCTCGGGCACATGTCAATGGAAGATTTTGTCAGCAAACATAATGCTTTTGCTGACGCCATGAAGGCAATTGATCCTGAAATTAAGCTCATTGCCGTTGGTGACCTGGGTGAATGGGACCGGATGGTGCTGGCGAATTGTTCCGGGAGCATGGATCTCATCAGTGAGCATTTCTATCGCCAGGACTGGCATGGCGGAGGACTTATGACCCATGTGAAACAGATACCGGATGCCATCAGGGAAAAGGCTGAGGCACATCGCCAATACCGGAATGAAATACCTGCCCTTGAAGGTAAAGATATACGCATATGTATGGATGAATGGAATTATTGGTATGGTCCGCATATCTATGGCGAACTGGGGACCCGCTATTTCATGAGAGATGCCATGGGAATCGCTGCCGGCATCAACGAGTACTCCAGGCAGAGCGAACTGATCTTTATGGCTAATTATGCCCAGACGGTCAACGTTATAGGCTGTATAAAGACCAATACCACCAGCTCGGTATTGGATGCTACAGGGCAGGTACTGAAACTCTACCGTCAGGTGTTCGGCACCATACCTGTGACCATAACGGGCGATACCAGGCCGCTGGATATTGCAGCCACGCTGAATGCGGCAAAAGATAAGCTCATTGTTTCCATTGTCAACCCGACATGGGACAACGTGATGTTACCGGTTGAATTGCTGAATGGCTCTGTCGCCGGCGAAACAGAACTTTGGCAGGTTACAGCCCCGGATGATATGGCATTCAATGAACCAGGCAGACCTGAGAATGTTAAGATTAAGGGACCTGTGACATTAACCACGGGTAAGACACTTCATATAAGTCCTGCCAGTATAAATATTTTTGTGTTTTCTGTAAAATAGGAAGTTATGAAAAACACCATAAGCCTTACTTTTCTATTATTGTCATGCTGTCTTGCAGAATCAGCATCGCAGTCCTTTGAACAGCTCGCCCCCACCCCTCCCATGGGCTGGAACAGCTGGAATAAGTTTGGCTGTAACGTAAGTGAAAGTCTGATAAAAGAAATGGCCGATGCCATGGTGAAGAGCGGCATGAGGGATGCAGGTTATCAGTACATCGTTATCGATGATTGCTGGCAGATCAGCCGGGACAGTGCCGGCAGCATTGTGGCGGACCCGGAAAGATTTCCATCCGGGATGAGGGCACTGGCCGACTATATCCATTCGAAAGGACTGAAATTCGGGCTTTACTCATGCGCCGGATCAGCTACTTGCCAGGGCAGACCGGGAAGCCGTGGTTATCAATTCCAGGATGCCCGGCAGTATGCTGTCTGGGGAGTTGACTATTTGAAATACGACTGGTGCAATGATGAAGGTCAGGATGCGAAGGCAGCCTACAAAACAATGCATGAAGCCTTGCAGGCGTGCGGAAGGCCAATCGTCTTCAGCATCTGCGAATGGGGTGATAACAAACCGTGGGAATGGGGAAATGGTATCGGACATCTATGGAGGACAACGGCGGATATCAGAGATTGTTTCGATTGCACGATAAACTGGGGGGGACTGGGAGTGCTCCAGATACTGGATAAACAGACCGGACTTGAAGAATATGCAGGGCCCGGACACTGGAATGATCCTGACATGCTTGAAATAGGCAATGGCGGCCAGACCATAACGGAATACCGCACGCATTTCAGCTTGTGGTGCATGCTTGCCGCACCGCTGATGGCCGGGAATGATCTCCGAAGCATGCCGGACAGTATCACGGATATAGTGCTGAACCCGGATGCCATTGCTGTAAATCAGGATACATTGGGTTATCAGGGATTTAAGTTTATTGATTATGGTGATCTTGAGGTATGGGTGAAAGCCCTTTCTGGCGGTGATGCTGCTTTTTGTTTCCTTAACCGCAGCAGTCAGCCTGTTGATCTGAATTTCAACTGGAAGAAAATGGGCCTTTATCATTTTTCAATAGCCGGGAACGGGTTCAACCTGTGGAAAAACAATTATGCGGTGAAAGATCTGTGGAGTCATAAACAAATTGGCACAACAAAAGAAAACCTGACAGCAAAACTGGCGCCACACGAGGCCTTGCTCGTAAGGCTGTCTGTGATCAGAAACCCGTAGGGGCGATCCCTATGATCGCCCTTATGAAGGTCAGGACGAGGATTTGAAAGGTTCGTTTAAAAGATTATGATTAATTTAAACCAAAAATAAGCCGATGAAACTATCTTTTATAACATTTGTCTGCCTCCTTTCCCTGCCCTTGATGGCCCAGGACAAGATTGATTTCAACCGGTATTTTCATGACCAGACCTTACGCATTGACTATTACCATTCAGGCCATGGTTCGGACGAAACCATAACCCTGGACAACCTTTATATCCAGGGAATCTGGGCCGGGAATCCCGCCAACCTGTTGGCTCCATATGACATGGGCAAATATTCCGCCAAAATATATGACTTGTTTTCCAACCGGCTCATCTATTCAGTCGGTTACAGTACTACTTTCAGCGAATACCAGACTACGGCCCCGGCTATCGACGGGATCAGCCGTACCTATCATGAATCCGTACTTTTTCCGCGTCCGAAAAATAAATTCCTGTTCATAATTGAAAAAAGAGACCGGTATAATATACTCTGTCCTGTTTATAAACTGGTTATTGATCCCAATGATTATCATATAATTACAGAATCACCGAAAAGAGCTGATGATGAATTGGTAGCCATTGTTAATAACGATAATCCGCATAAAACCGTTGATCTTGTCATTGTTGGTGAAGGGTATACCGAAGGTGATAAAAAGACTTTTAAAAAGGACCTTGAATATTTTTCAGCAGTTTTTTTCTCAATCGAACCCTATGCCGGCATGCAGGATAAATTCAATATCACGGGTATTTACACGCCCTCCAATGAAAGCGGTACCGACGAGCCACGGCAGGGAAAGTACCGGAATACGCCGCTGGGCAGTTCTTTTAACACTTTTGATTCCGACCGGTACCTGCTGGCCGACGACAACAAGGTATTGCGTGATGTGGCTGCGCAGGTTCCCTATGATGCCGTTCTTGTGATGGTTAACATCGACCGTTACGGCGGCGGGGGCATTTTCAACTGGCAGACGGTATTTGCCACAGGCTAACCGCTCCGCGACTATGTTTTCCTGCATGAATTCGGCCATGCTTTTACCGGTGTGGGTGATGAATATTATACATCCGATGTTTCCTACGAAGATTTCTATCCGGCCGGAATCGAGCCCACCGATCCCAATATCACTGCCTTACTTGATCCAGGAAATCTTAAGTGGAAGGATCTTGTTTCTCCTGGCCTTGAGATCCCCACCGCATGGGGCAAGGAGAAGTTTGACAGCTTAAACCAGTCAATGGGTAAGCTTACCAGGGAGAAGGAAGATACGCTTCATTACTTAAAAAAATCTGGGACTGATGCAGAAGTCATCAGGCGCATGGAAAGCCTTTATAACAACAAGCTTTACTCACTCCGTGCCGCTGCTGATTCCTTCCTGTTTAACCATCCGCTGAAGGGCAAGGTAGGCGCCTTTGAGGGTGCAGGTTATCAGTCTGAAGGACTATACCGTCCCACGGTCAATTCGATGATGCATCATTTTGATGCCGGGGAACGCTCATACGGCATAGTAAATGAAAGAGCCATTATAGAGATGATAAAACATTATACAGAATAATACACCCTCGCAGGGTGTTCAAAACTAAAAACCAAGAATATGAAAACCGGATGCAGAAAGAAAACCGTTTTATTTTTATTGGGGACTTCCCTGATATTTGGCTGTACCACCAGGGAACAAACAAACACGCAGCCTATCATGCCGGTGCCCTTTACGGCGGTAAAGCTTACCGATAACTTTTGGGCCCCGAAAATCAAAACAAACTTCGAAGTCACCATACCCATTGCTATCGGTCAATGTTACAGCACAGGGCGGGTCGATAATTTTAAAGTTGCAGGAAAACTGAAGAAAGGAAAATTCGCAACAGAATATCCCTTTGATGACACCGATATTTACAAGCTCATTGAAGCCGCCAGTTATTCGCTCCAGACTATTCCGGATAAACAGCTTGAGGCACAGCTCGACACGCTGATTTATTATGTCGGCAAAGCGCAGGAACCTGACGGTTATCTGTATACAAACCGTACCATCGATTCGGTTCATACGCATCCATGGGCAGGCAACAAGAGATGGGAAAAAGATCCCGAGCTCAGCCATGAACTGTACAACTGCGGCCACCTCTACGAAGCCGCTGTAGCTCATTATCAGGCCACGGAGAAACGGGAGCTCCTTGATATTGCTATAAAGAATGCTAACCTCCTGTTAAAAGATTTCGGACCGGACAAACTTCATATTTATCCCGGGCACCAGGTTGTTGAAATGGGACTGGTAAAACTATACAACGTTACCGGAAAGAAGGAATACCTGGAACTGGCAAAATTCTTTCTCGACGTTCGCGGTCCCGGAGGTGATGAATACAACCAGGCACACCAGAAAGTGGTCGAGCAAAGTGAGCCCGTGGGTCATGCCGTAAGAGCAACCTATATGTATTCCGGGATGGCTGACATAGCAGCTATTTATAACGATACGTCCTATTATAATGCTACACAGCGCATTTGGAAAAACCTGGTGACCCAGAAGATGTATATAACCGGAGGTATCGGTTCGGGCGGCGGAAACGAAGGATTTGACCCTCCGTATGTCTTACCGAACATGTCGGCTTATTGTGAAACCTGTGCCTCAGTGGGTGATATTTTCTGGAACCAGCGCATGTTTTTGCACGACGGCGACGGCAAATTCTACGATGTTCTTGAACGTACGCTTTTCAACTCACTGCTTTCAGGTGTCTCGCTGTCAGGTGATCGTTTTTTCTATCCCAATGTCCTTGAATCTTTTGGACAGCACCAGCGCAGTGCGTGGTTTGGATGCGCCTGTTGCCCGCCAAATGTTGCCCGTTTGCTTCCCTCGGTTCCGGGCTACATTTACGCAACTACAGAGAAGGATATCTATGTCAATCTCTTTATGGATAACACAGCAAAATTTGCGTTCGGAGGCTCGGATATAGAAATGGTGCAGAAAACGAATTACCCCTGGGACGGAAGTGTTGAAGTATCCGTAAATCCTGTTGAAAAAAAGAAATTCACATTAAGGATCCGGATCCCTGGCTGGGCACGAAACGAAGTGCTTCCGGGAAACCTCTACACATACAGCGACGGCCTGAAACCGAAGGCCGTACTTAAAGTAAACGGGAAAGCAGTTAAACCCAAAATCGAAAAGGGATATGCCGTTATCAGCCGCAGCTGGCAGAAAGGTGACAAGGTTACGATAGAACTACCCATGGACGTGAGGAAGGTGGTTGCAGACAACAGGGTGCAGGCCGATAAGGGCAAAATTGCTATCGAACGGGGACCCTTGGTGTACTGTGCTGAATGGCCTTACACTTCAGGCGGCCGTGTTCTCAACCTGCTTTTCGACGAAAAGGCGGATTTTACAGCCGCATTTAACGATACCCTGCTTCGCGGCATTGAGGTAGTAAAAACAACGGCAAAGCCGGCAAAATACAATCTGAAAAAGGAAATCGAAAAAGGCGAATCTCAGGAGATTACGCTTATCCCCTATTATGCGTGGAACAACAAGGGAGCCGGTGAAATGGCCGTTTGGCTGCCGGTGAGCGACAGCAGCGTAAGGCCTTCCCCTGCCCCAACCGTAGCAAGCAGGAGTAAAATCACGGCCAGTACGCCAACGAAAGCCCTCATGGCGATCAATGATCAGTATGAGCCGAAAAATTCCATCGACAGGGAATGGCCTTTCTACCACTGGTGGCCAAAAAACAATTCCCTGGAATGGGTGCAATATGACTTCGGGGAGGAAGCCACGGTTTCATCTGCAAAGGTATACTGGTTTGATGATGAGCCCTTTGGTGGTTGCCGTATTCCTGAAAAGTGGTTCATTGAATACCAGGCCGGTAATGACTGGAAACAGGTTAAGGACAAGGGAGACTACCTGATTGCCAAAGACAAATGGAACGTAATAGAATTTGAACCTGTAAAAACAACGGCAATGCGGTTGAAAGTTAAGCTTCCGAAAGAATTCTCGGCCGGTGTGCATGAGTGGGTGGTGGAATAATATCCCGGCTTTATTTTGAGTTATAATGCAGAAGGTCATAAATGACTTTCTGCTTTTTTTTTGCATTCTAAATCTTAAATACCAATTTTTTTATTCTATATATTTGGAAATTCTAATACAGTTCATACAAAAAAAGACCAGTTGAATCATGAAAAAATTGTCATCGATTGCATTAACCTTGTGTTTTACCGTTATAAACCTTTTCCTGAACGCTCAGGAATACAAAGTCAGCTCCCCCGATAACCGGCTGATCATAAATGTCTCTTTCAGTGAGAAAATAATGTGGACAGCCAGGTACAAGGGCAAAGTCATTTTGGAAAACTGCCCCGTTTCCATGACCGTCAACAATAAACATCTGGGGATAGAACCGAAGGCCACAAAAAAGAACACACGTTTTATCAGTCGTGAAATCAGACCGGTTGTTCCAACCAAAAAGGCCGTGATCATGGACAGATTCTCAGAGCTTTCTGTCAACTGTAAAGAAGGATATACTATAACCTTCAGGGTATATAACCAGGGCGTTGCATACCGCTTTGAGACCTCCATGGAGGGCAATCTTGAAGTTCAGGCAGAAGAAATGGAGATCCATTTCAGGGATAATGTAATTTCCTATTTCCCTGAAGAAGATAGCTACATATCGCATTATGAAAGACTGTATAAGAAAGTTGCCCCGGCTGACATCTCTCCGACACAATTTTGCTCCCTGCCTGTATTTTTCAGGAATCCGGACCATGTAAATATATTATTCACAGAAGCTGATTTGTATGACTACCCGGGAATGTTCCTCTTTGGATGTGGGAGTAACGCACTGAGAGCGGATTTCCCCAAGTTTGTACTGGAAACTTCCGCACCGGAAAGAAGTAAAGACAGGGATGAGATCATTACCAAAGAAGCAAATTATATCGCCAGCGTAAAGGGACCGAGGACTTTTCCCTGGAGGGTTTTTTATATTTCCGATAATTTTGCTGACCTGTTGGAAAATGACCTGGTGCACCAGCTGTCCACCCCGCTGAAGCTTGAGGAAACGGACTGGATTAAACCGGGCAAGATAGCCTGGGACTGGTGGAATGCCAACAATATATATGGTGTCGATTTCGAGTCGGGGATCAATACGCAAACCTATAAATATTATATTGACTTTGCTTCAGCCTATGGACTGGAATACGTCATCCTGGATGAAGGGTGGACAAAAACCAGCACCAACGTACTGGAATGCAATCCCAACCTTGATGTTAAAGAGCTGATCCGTTATGGAAAAGAAAAAAACGTTGGCATTATCCTATGGCTATTATGGAAACCGCTTGACCAGAATATGGAACAAATCCTGGATACCTACGCACAATGGGGAGCAAAAGGCGTCAAAGTGGATTTTATGCAGCGCACGGATCAGTATATGGTAAAGTATTATGAACGTGTTGCCATTGAGGCAGCCAAAAGAAAGCTGCTGGTCGATTTCCACGGAGCCTTTAAGCCGGCAGGGCTCAGCAGGGCATACCCTAACGTGATGTCACATGAAGGGGTTAAAGGATTGGAAAACTGCAAATGGTCGAAGGACATTACTCCCGAGCATGATGTGACACTTCCCTTTATCAGGATGGTTGCCGGACCCATGGATTTCACGCCGGGCGCCATGAACAACGCACAGGAGAGTGATTTCTTCCCGCGGTTTATGGTTCCCATGAGCCAGGGCACACGTTGCCATCAGGTGGCCATGTATGTTGTTTATGAAAGTCCGCTGCAGATGCTCTGCGATAATCCGTCAAATTATTACCGGGAAAAGGAATGCACGGAATTTATGGCCAGAATTCCAACTGTATGGGACACTACTGTGGTATTACAGGCTGAGATTGCCGACTATATTGCCATTGCCAGGAGAAAAGCAGATCAATGGTACATCGGGGCTATGACAGACTGGACAGCACGCGAACTGGAAATTAATTTCTCCTTTCTGGGGGAAGGAACATACAACATTGAAATCATGCAGGATGGCGTAAATGCGGGCAAAAATGCCGTGGATTATAAGAAAATTGTCTCAACCGTTACCAGCAAGACCCGGATGAAAATCAACCTGGCAAAAGGAGGAGGCTGGGCGGCGATTATTTCGAAATGATCAATCCTTTTCTTATTTTGAGAAAAAAGGTTAATTCTAATAACGGGCCCATTGTGGATTTTCCTCGTTATAATGTTAATATTAAATCTTTTACAGGCATTATATTCTCTCCTTGAAAATATCTGGCACGTTATTGGAAAAACATGGATGAATGATAAAACCATTTCACCATGAAAAAAACAATCAATGTACTGGTCGTTGAGGACAATGAATATTTCAATAACCTGCTTTCCAAAGTCCTGCAACAAAGCGTCAATGCTGTTCAGCCCGGAAGAAATTATAAACTGGTTTTGCATTCCTTTACAGATTCACTGGAATGTGTTAAAAAAATCAAATCTCGCGAACTGGAGAACAAGGATACTATTGCATTTGTGGATTACTATATGGGCAACGGCATCAATGGCGCTCACATAATCAAACTGCTGAAAGAACAGAACCATGATGCTATGACTGTATTATTGTCCCAGTCGAAAGCCATCGAAGAAAAGAGCAACCTGAATCATCCCGATTATATCGTTATGAAAGATGCGTTGGCTCCTGCTCTATGCCGACTTTATCTCGAACAATTTATTGAAAATAAAATTTCGTAGATTTGGCTCAACTTGTCACTTGTCACTTGTCCACTTTTTGTTGATCATTGCCGAATCTATAAACGTAACATGGCCTTCAAAAAACCCTCCCTTCAGGTCAAGATCGGATTGCTGATGATACTGGCCATCATCCTGCTTTCAGCCACCGGTTATTTATCTTACCGAAGTCTATCTTCCATTGTTACGTCGATTCAGGTAGATGCAAAACCCGACCTGAGGCTGCTTGGCATCAAGGAACTATCCATGGATCTTGAGAAGGCAGAGAACAGCATTCGCATCTACTCAGTTACCCGGGATGTACAGGATTTAAAACCATACTATACCGTCATTTCAGGCATTGATGGGAAAGTAGATGCTTTGCGTACCGAATGCATAAATGATTCACTGCTTCTCAGGCAGGTTGATATCATCACCGGGCTGATTGAAGAAAACATTGTTATTTGGAACCAATTGCTTTTTCTCAGTAATAATCACAATGTTAACGATTATCTGAAACAATTGTCGGCACATCTCGACAGCGCTTCTTTAAATAACAGGGAAGCTGAAAAAGGCATTCTGAAAAGAGTTTTCAGCCGAAGTAAAAAGAACACCATAAATGAGCAGGTATTGATTGATGATCTTAACCGGATAGAAAAGCAGGACAGTATGGCCAATAAAGAGCGGATGAGACGGGAGGCTCAGTTAGCCAGCACCGGCAGTAAGATCAAGATACAGTTTTATGACCTGATTGCCAGGATGGAGGGAGAAATCAATGCCCTCATGCAGGAAAAAGCCTCCGCAGCCAGCAAACTGGCGGGTAAAACATATCGCTGGCTGGCTATGTTCTCTTTGCTGGGCACATTAATGGTAATAATAGTATTGTTCATTATTGTCCGTTATGTAAGAAAAACACGTGCCTACCAGGTAGCCCTTGAGAATTCAAAGGACGAGGCAGAAAAACTGGCGAGGACCAAGGAAATGTTTATGGCCAATATGAGTCACGAGATACGGACTCCGGTAACGGCTATTTCTGGGTTTACAGAACAGCTTTTGCATGAATCTCTGGATGAACAAACCAACCGCACGCTCAGGGTCATTAAATCGTCTTCAGATCATCTGGCCAGGATAATTGATGATATTCTTGATTTTTCCAAACTACAGAACGGTAAGGTAGCCCTTGAAAAAGTGCATTTCAGCATAAGGCAGGTTCTTGAAGATGTATATGCCCTGTTTGAAAAGCAGGCACGGCAAAACAATACCCGTCTGCATTACACGTTGAGTCCTGATGTCCCCCCGGTGCTGCTGGGTGACCCTTACCGCCTGCGGCAGATTATGATCAACCTGGTTGGCAATTCCATCAAATTCACCCGGGAAGGTGATGTTCATTTTGCCGTGAGTTGCAAGAAAAAAGAATCCACAGCCGTTATCCTGATCATGGAGTTCATTGACACAGGCATCGGCATTGACGAGGCCAAACTGAATACGATCTTTGAGGATTTTACACAGGCAGAGATGAGTACGACCCGGAAGTATGGAGGTACAGGACTGGGATTATCCATTGTCAGGAAGATTGTTGAATTGCACAACGGAAGCATCCATTGCGCAAGCCGGAAAAACGAGGGTACAAAAATAACCTGCCGTATCCCCTACCTCACCGGTGATGAAAAACAACTCAAAAGAGATGTTGAACCTCCCCTGACGGTTCCTGAAGAAATAAAGAAGATGAATATACTGGTTGTCGATGACGAAGAATACAACAGGCTCCTTTTTAAAACGATACTGGAAAGGTGGAAAATAAAATACCGTATAGCTGTCAATGGAGCGGAAGCGCTTGAAATAATAAAGACAGGGCGGTTTGACCTGCTCTTTATGGATGTCAGAATGCCCGGAATTGACGGACTAAAAGCCACAAAATTTATTCGTGAAGAATTGCACATCAATGAAAGTGTGATGCCTGTTGTCGGTATTTCTGCTGCCTGCACGAATGAGGACAGGCAAAAATATGAACAGGCAGGAATGAATGCTTTTATGACAAAACCTTTTACGGAGGCAATGTTAATGACCACCATACTTTCCGTAGCCCGCCGGGATGCATCTTCAGTATATACCGGGAGCGAAACTGAAAAAACAGATTCATCAACCGTTACGGAAAAGATCAACCTGCAAAACCTGTATCATATTTCCGGAGGTGATGAGAAATTTGTGAGGCAGATGCTCGAAACCTTTATCGAAACCACAGAAAAAGGACTCACCGCGATGCAAGAGGATGTTATTGCTGAAAAATGGGACAAGGCAGCGGATTTGGCACATAAACTATCACCCCCATGCCGGCATATCGGTGCCATGGATCTATATAACCGTCTCAGAATGATCGAAGAAAATATTCAAAGCCACGCTGATACCGGTTCTGTTAAAATATTGGCAGGGGAATCCACCCGGGAATTTTCGGTCATCAGGGGATTGCTGGCTGAATGGTTAGCAAAAATTGATTGAAGGAGAGATAAAAAGAACCAGGAACCAAGAGCCAAGACACAAGATGAAAGATTAAAGACTGTAGGCAGGCTGCAAGACTGCAAGACTGCATGACCGCCTGACCTGCCTGCCGGCAGGCAGGCTGCATGACTATATAAAACCAATCCAGCTGTTCATGATACTAAATATTTGCTGGGTTTCTCAAACAAATAATTTATTTTTGGATCGGCGCAGCAATAAACTATCTTTGGTACATGCCCGAAAAACCCTTTACAATATTTGTAGTTGAAGACAATGACTGGTACAACAGGCTGCTGGTCCACACCCTTTCGCTGAATCCTGATCATGTGGTAAAGAGCTTTTCTAATGGAAAAGAATTCCTGGACAGCCTTCATGAGGCTCCGGATATTGTTACCCTTGACTACAGGCTTCCCGACATAACCGGGCTTGAGCTTCTTAAGAGGATAAGGCAGGAAAACAGCGATCTCCAGGTTATCCTGATTTCTGAGCAGGAAGATATCAATACGGTGGTCAACCTGTTGCAGCACGGAGCTTATGACTATATAACCAAATCGAATGATATAAGGGACAGGTTACTGAATACCGTTCAAAACATCCGAAACGGTATTGGCCTGAAAAGGGAGATATCCAGCCTTCGCAGGGAAATACAAAAGAAATATAGTTTCCGGCAAAGCATTCTGGGTGAAAGTCCAGCGATCAAGTCAATATATGAATTGATAGAAAAAGCCCTGGGTACCAATATCACCGTTACCATTTCAGGCGAGACCGGAACCGGAAAAGAACTGGTGGCAAAGGCCATTCATTATAATTCAAAACGCAGGGACAAGTCATTTGTCGCAGCAAATGTTGCTGCTATCCCTGCTGAGCTCATCGAAAGCGAACTATTTGGCCATGAAAAGGGTTCATTTACCGGGGCAGCCTTCCGGCGTATCGGAAGGTTCGAGGAAGCTGATGGCGGAACCCTGTTCCTGGACGAAATAGGAGAAATGAATCCTGCCTTTCAGGTTAAATTGCTGAGGGTATTGCAAGAGAAAGAATTTGTGCGGATTGGCAGCAATAATCCGGTGAAAACCGATTGCCGCATAATTGTTGCAACCAACAAAAACCTCAAAGAGGAGGTAAAAAAGGGAAAATTCAGAGAGGACCTTTATTACAGGCTGCTGGGTTTACCCATTGAGTTACCGCCTTTGCGGGAAAGAGGGAATGATATACTGATACTGGCAAGGCATTTTATCGGACAATTTTGCGCTGAAAATGAAATGCCGCTGAAAAAACTCTCAGCACCGGCACAGAAAAAGCTTTTACAATATTCTTTCCCGGGAAACATTCGTGAATTAAAGTCGGTGATTGAGCTTGCCCTGACCCTGTCGGCCCGGGATGAAATAGAACCTGCAGACCTTGTCCTTGATGCAGGCGATCCCTTGTCGGTAGCGGTTCATGAAAATCTCACCCTGCGGGAATGTGAAATGAGAATTATCAAAGCAGCCCTGAAAAAAAATAACGACGATATTAAGTTAACAGCAACCCAGCTGGATATAGGAGTGTCAACCATATACAGGTTGTTAAAGGAAGAGAAGGAATAATATCAGGGGCATTTAACATTTTTTTAATAGTCCATATTCTCAAAATGAGAATATTTTTCTCAGGTTGAATCATTCCTGATTTCTTGCCTTATATTAATTACCTAATTATAAGCATAATATAATAATAGTGCATTTGCGGAACATCATTTGAACTAAGTGCCAGAACTCAATAATGTATACTCCATGAATAATATCACGCGGAATTATCACGAAGTCGTCTGTAAAAACTGTCCCTATTTCAGTTTTCAGTGCGATGGCAGGAATTGCCCGCTGCATAAATCATGGCAGAAATCGGGGCAGCCATACGGACAGCATCATGGTTGTCAGCGCTTCAGTAATTACTATTCCGGTGAATATGCAAACCTGGGATATCATTATTTCAGAAAACAATGCCATAAACAAATGAAATAAACCCTTTAAACTTAGGAGGAAACAAAATGAAAAATGAAGAAAGCAACAACAGAAATTTCACGAATGAAAATGCAAATACAAGGGAAAGCGAGCAGAACGCCAGGAAAGAAGGCATTGCCAAGGGTGCCGTAACGACAGCCATTATCTGTCTGATCTTACTGGTGGCAGCCGGCGTTATCGGATATTCCCTGTATAACCGTGAGCACAAAAAACAACTAAGCCTTATGGAAGGTCAGAAACAGGCGTTTGACCAGGAACTAACCGTACGCGATTCAGTGATCAACGAATGGGTTGTGACATTTGACCAGATTGAAAAAGATCTGAAAATGATCACACAAAAGGAAAATATGATCACCCTGCAGGCTTCGGATGCAGAATTCTCGAAAGAAAAAAAGCAGCAGATCCTTGAAGATGTTAAGTATGTTAATACCCTGCTGGAACAGAACAAAAAGAAGATCGCCACGTTAAGTGCACAGCTGAAGAAATCAGGCATTGAAATAAAAGGACTGCAGGATAAGATCGCTGAGCTTGATGCATCAATGAAACAACGGGATACTGAAATATCAGCATTGAAGATGGCCCTGGTGGATAAGGACTTTGAAGTAGGGCAGCTTAACACCCGGCTGACTGACCTGCAGATGACCGTTGTTCAGCAGGATGAAAAGATCAGTAACCAGACAGGTGAGTTAAATAAAGCTTTCCTGATTTATGGGACCTATAAGGACCTGAAAGAAAGAGGCCTTGTTTCCAAAGAAGGAGGATTTCTGGGCCTGGGAAGAAAGGAAGCGTTGCAGGAAGATTTTTCTGACAGCACGTTTACACAGATCGATGTAACTGAAACAAGAACTATCCCTGTAAATTCAAAAGATGTCAGACTAATCACCGAACATCCTACTACTTCCTACGAGCTGGTGCGTGAGACAGATGACAAGATCGCTTACATCGAAATAAAAGATCCTGATCAGTTCTGGAAGATTTCAAGATATGCCGTTGTCGAAATCAACAAATAAAATATTGTTAAGCGAAGCAATTTTCGGATACCATTTGACCTCACATTAAAACCATATAGATTCAGTTTAGTCACGTGTATCCGTTCACAGGCATAGGTTATGGCAGGTTAATTCTGACCTCACAGGATCACAATTCTGTGGGGTCGTTCTTTTCCTGCACCCTGACAGGGTCCCCCCACCCTGTCAGGGTGTCAATATGCAAATCAATAAAAAAGGGGGAATGACGACCCGGAAAGATAATTTGGTATTGATCATAATATTCTTAATAAAAAATGATAAATTAGATTAATCTTTTGAGGGTGCAGTTCTTACTATGCATTGATATTTATTTATTTTAACCAAAACCATTATTAATATTTAAATTGAATCTTATGAGAAAAGTATTATTTATCACGGCAATGACAGCCATTTTATTGGTTGCATGCAATG
>Ga0105101_10000292_pt1 | contig 20018 bp, 16 predicted proteins | sample PPLLak21cMay2015_2_FD_87037 | JGI IMG/M metagenome (GOLD analysis project Ga0105101, IMG submission 87037) | Freshwater sediment microbial communities from Prairie Pothole Lake near Jamestown, North Dakota, USA - PPLs Lake P8 Core (1) Depth... | ecosystem: Environmental > Aquatic > Freshwater >... | reverse complement strand
TCCGGTGTTGACATACTTATTTAACCGTTTGCCATGGATGTAACCATGGATATTGGACTTCCAGCCTTCCAGGCTGGCACTTTACACAGGCCTCCGGAGACAAAAGATATGTATAAAGATTAGCTCCCGGGTGAGAGGGGGACTTAAACCCAAAGCTACCGCGGATTTACAAGAGGATCATAAACAACCGGTTTTTTAAGCCCCTTCCACCCCGGGGGAGGGTTCCGATAGCTATCGGAAGGGGAGAGGTCCTAAAAGCCCTTATAATACATATCTAATTGCAAGTAACCATGGGCAGGATTGCATCCGGGTCACTCTTAAGCGGGACGAACAAGACTAGTGAAAGACAGGTGTCAGGGGAGCTGATCCTTAATAAATCAGGAATTTATCAGGAAATCATACATCTCCGATGCGTTTTTATTTTCCGGATCGAGATCAATTGCCTTTTTGAAATATATTTTGGCCTTTTCGTAATTGTAATTTTTCATATAAACCCTTCCCAGGTGATAAAAGGCCGATACATGCTGATCAGTCTGATTTAAAAGCTTTTCGAAATGGTAAATTGCGTCATCGTATTTACCGGCAGCTTTCAGGGCGATGCCCATGTAATAATTGGCCATTATCGTCTCAGGACAATAGTTTAGCAATTCCCTGTATGCTTCAATGCTTTTTTCTTCCTTACCCAGGTGATAATAACTCAGACCAAGCCACAGGTAAGTCATTGGGAGGTATTTACCCGAGTCAATGATTTTTCTGAAGACGACAGACGCCCTTGTAAAATGGGTGGAACGGTATAATGCCACTCCCATCCTGTATAGCATGTAAGGACTTTCAGGCTTAAGCTTCAGGGCTCTCTCGTAGTAGATAATCGACTTGGCCATTATTCCCAGTATGTAATAGATATTGGCCAGTTCCATCAGTAGATGGATGCTGTCGGGATGTTTCGCCAATTCCTTTTCGAACAGCTCTGCCGATTCCTTCAGATCGCCTTCCAGCAACAGATCGTAGGCTTCTTCAATGGTGTCGTCTTTAAAAATCTTCATGATTGCAGTTATTAAGTATTAAATATGCCCGAATCGGGTTGAAAGGGGCTTATATTCCTGTTGGGGATAAACACATTTAAAAGCGGGACGTATTATACGCTTTGCAGAGAATGTCAATTCTTCGATCCGGTGAGTAGTCCATCCGGCGATCCTTGCCATTGCAAAGAGTGGTGTAAAAAGTTCCTTTGGCACTCCGATGCAGGAATAAACAAAACCTGAATAGAAATCGACATTTATGCAAACAACCTTTTCGGTTTGCTCGCCTTTGAATACTTTAAATACCCTGGGTGTGATCCTTTCAACCAGATCATAAAGCTGAAACTCGTCATACCTGTCTTTTTCAATCGCCAGTTCCCTGGCTTTCACTTTTAAAAGAGCAGCCCTTGGATCGGAAATGGTATAGACAGCATGGCCCATTCCGTAGATTTTTCCTGATTTGTCGAATACCTGCTTGTTAAGGATCTTCAGAAGATATCGTTCAACCTCCTGTTCATCTTTCCAGTTTGTTACATTTTTTTTCAGGTCGTCCATCATATCCAGGACCTTCAGGTTTGCACCTCCGTGCAACGGGCCTTTTAATGAACCAATTGCGGAAGTCACTGAAGAATAGATATCGGTTTCGCTGGAACTTGTAACCCTTATAGTAAAGGTGGAGTTGTTACCTCCTCCGTGTTCAGCGTGAAGAACGAGGGCCAGATCAAGTAAGTCAGCCTCGAGCTTTGTGTACCTCGAGCACTCCCCCTTTATCATATAGAGAAAGTTTTCTGCAGTGCTCAGGTCTTTCTGGGGATACCTGATCATCAGGGTTCTTCCCTGGTACGCATGGCTGAACGCCTGGTATGCATATGCTATGATCGACGGGAACTTGGCAATTATATTCAGCGTCTGTGTTATCATATTTGGCAGAGTAATACCGTCAGGATCATCGTCAAGGATATAAAGTCCCAGAACTGACCTGGCAAGCATATTGAGGACGTCCTTGCCCTTCATCGACAGGATCATGTCCTTGATAAAGCTGTCGGGCAATGCCCGCAGGGATGCCATATGTGCAGAGAACTTTTTGAGTTCGTCCCTGTTTGGAAGCTTACCCGTAAGGAGCAGGAAAACTGTTTCGTCGAATCCGTGGCGGTTCTCGCTCTGGAATCCATGAGTAATATCCTCAATGTCAATTCCCCTGTACAACAATCTCCCGGGAATAGCGACAACCTTGCCATTCTCCTTTTTGTAACCCATTACCTCACCTATATTGGTGAGTCCGACCAAAACGCCTGTGCTATCCTTATTCCTCAGACCTCTTTTCACATCAAACTTATCAAAAAGGTCGCTTTCAATCTCACATGACTGTTTAATTGAACCGGTAAGCTGAGCTAAGAATTTTTTGTCGTCCATGGTTAAAATTTTTGATAATGATTAAAGGTTGGCAATTATAACATTTGCGAACTCAGAGGTTTTGACAAGAGTTGCATTATCCATAAGCCTGTGAAAGTCGTAAGTGACGTTTTTGATTTTTATTGTGCGTTCAAGGCCCTTGTAAATTTCACGGGCAACATCGTCCCACCCAAGGTACTCAAACATTAATGCACCCGAAAGGATGACCGATCCGGGATTAACCTTATCCTGTCCCGCGTATTTCGGTGCGGTTCCGTGGGTAGCCTCAAAAATTGCATGTCCTGTTTCATAATTTATATTTCCACCGGGTGCAATGCCGATACCGCCGACTATGGCGGCCAGTGCATCCGAAATATAGTCGCCGTTAAGGTTAAGAGTGGCAATCACAGAATATTCGGCAGGACGGGTAAGTATTTGCTGAAGAAATGCGTCCGCAATAATATCCTTTATTATCAGCTTTCCCGATATCACGGCCTGATGCAAAGCTGCCTCAGCAACCGTTTCACCTGTCTCTTCGGTGATCTTCCTGTGCTGATTCCAGGTAAACACCTTATCCCCGAATTCCCGCTCGGCCAGGGCGTATCCCCATTTCATGAAAGCACCTTCAGTGTACTTCATTATGTTCCCCTTGTGGACGAGGGTAACTGAAGGAAGTTTCCGGGCAAGGGCGAACTTTATTGCCTGTCTGACAAGCCGCTCCGTACCTTCAACCGAAACCGGCTTTATCCCGATTGAAGATGATCCGGGGAATCTTATTGACTTAACCTGCATCTCTTCCACCAGAAACTTTTTGATCTTGTCTGCCTCGGGAGTCCCATTCATGAATTCAATTCCGGCATAGATATCCTCGGTGTTTTCCCTGAAGATATGCATATTGACGTTCTCGGGATATTTAACCGGACTGGGAACACCGGCAAAATATCTCACAGGCCGGTAGCAGGTGTAAAGATCCAGCTCCTGACGCAAAGCTACGTTCAAGGAGCGCATGCCGCCGCCGACAGGAGTTGTCAGCGGACCTTTGATCCCTACAAGGTATTCCCTGAAAGCCGATAAGGTTTCCACGGGCAACCAGTTACCTGTAGTCCTGAATGCTTTTTCACCTGCAAGCACTTCCTTCCAGATAATTTTCTTCCCCCCCTTATATACCCTTTCCACCGCGGCATCGAACACCCTTACCGATGCTTTCCAGATATCGGGACCTGTTCCATCACCTTCGATATATGGAATAACCGGATTATCAGGTACTTTTAATACTCCCTTCTCAATTCTTATTTTTTCACCCATATTGCAGATATATTAGTATGTTAATAACCCGGTCACATGTCCTTATTGGAGTGTCATGTACCTGTCTTAAAATAATTTCTCCCGTTTTTACCCGGATCAACCCGCACTTCATTACCTGCCAGAAGATCCGTTTCAAACTGTTTACTATTGAAGGTGAATCTATTGCCAAGGAATTCCATAAGCCTGACAGCATCATCGTAAGCATTTCCCAGACAGGTAGAAGCGCCGGGAGATGGGGTGATATTGAAAAGTATTTTTTCACCACAAATCTTGGCTTCCCCCATTTCGAGTTTCCGTGTGGTATTGTTAATTATCTGCGGCCTTGTCCCGCCGATCCTCCCGGCGAACTTAATTTCATCCGGTTTTATCCCCGGGACAATTTTCCTGACCTCTTTCAAAAATGCACGTTTCCCGATTAAAGGCAGATCATAAATAATATTTTTCAGGATGAACCTGAAAATGACTTTGTCCGAGCTAATCTTCAATATGCTCATGATCGGCCTGATACCAAGTCCGAAAGTCTTCCAGTATTCAAAAAAGGTTGACCTGTTGTATCTTTCAAGGAAAAATACAGGTTTTGCCGTTGGGCCAAACCTTGTCACATTATTGTTATGAACTTCCGGATCGCCGTGAATAGCAGCGAACGGAAGTTTTTCCAATTGCATTGTGTAGACTTTGCCATTGAGGATTTTTGGTCCAAAATAGAAGCTGCCTGCCATTGAAAGTATGGAGTAATCCCTGCCATACCCCAGTGATTTGGCAAATTTCAGACTGTGACTGCCTGCTGTAACCACAACGGCATTTGCTTCGAATTCCCCATTGTCGGTTACTAACCTGAAGCCATCACCGTACCTTGTTATTTTTAAAACTTTCGTAGAAAGGTAAACCGAGAGATCGGGATTCACTATTTTTGCATTACTGACGAAAGAATGGCTCAGCTTGCCGAAATCGACTGTATATCCTTCTTTGGTGGCCAGTGCCAGAAGTTCCTGTCCGGGATCGCGGCCCTCAATCAGCCTGGGTTCTATGTTTCCTATTTCTTCCTTCCCGATCATCCTCAGCTCCGGAAAGAGCTGGTTGAACACCTCGAACCGTTTTTTCAAGTCATTTACCTGCCCGCTGCCCACCGCCAAAACCATTTTAGGTACCACACAAAAGAGTATATTGCTGTCGTCTTTAATTTTTTCAGCTTCCAAATAATTTTTCACCATATCGGCACTACGTTTTACCCGTCTGGCCTTTTCCAGTTTGTAGTTGGTTTCAATATCACCGAAATGCAGTGTCTGGCTGTTCATGGTCGAGGCCGAATTGACAAGGCCGAAATTACTGTACTTTTCAATCAATCCTATGTTTTTGACATTTGAATATTTGCTTAAGGTGTAAAGCAGGGCTGTCCCGCTTACACCACCCCCGACGATTATGACTTCATGTTTCATTGCTGATCAGGAGAACTCCCCTGTCTAATATTCAGGCTTAAAAAAATACTCAGTTAAAAATTAAGAACTAAAAAGCTTCCTGTGAAACTTTCCTACCTATTCTGCAGGGATCCCAGTAACACCCCGGTAATTTTTCCTTCTCCCGGACCCTCTCTGCCGAAACAGGATTGAGGGAACAATACATAATCAGTAAACATGATATCTTTTGGTTTTGTTCAACAAAATCAGGAGTTAATTGAATAGAACAGAATTTCTTTTAAAGAAAAGGTGGTTTCCACGGGACTCCCTGGTAATTCTGGCATATTTGTTTTTGCTTATACACCGGCAATCCGAAGTTTATATTCTGCCAGAGCCTCATCAAGCCTCTGTTTGGCAGTACCGTCGCCCGGGACATTGTGCGAAGGATGAATATAGAGCTTCACACCCCTGCCGGCCAGTATTTCGGCAACTGTCGTGATAGTCATCCAGACGCAGGTAACGAAAGCCATTGTAGAAACAGGCCCGATCTTATCCTGATGATCTTTTAAAATAACCGATGCATCTTCGAGTGGAGCACATGTATCAACAATCACATCGGCGAGCTCAAAAATAGTTTTTCCGCATGAATGCCTGGTCTTTTTCCCTTCGGCAGCCGCCGCTGCGCCGAATACTATGACCTTCATGCCTCTGGCTTTAGCTTCCAGAGCGATGTCGATATTTACGTTGTTGATACCCGAGTGCGAAAAGAGCCACATTATATCCCTTTTATCAAAATCGTAGCCTTTCATTATTTCCCTGCCATATCCTTCGACCCGCTCAAGGAACACGAACTGGTGCACGCCCATTTCGCCCGTTATCCTTGTGAAAAAGGTAAGAGGGAGTTCGATCATCGGGTGAAATCCGACGAAACCTCCAATCCGCGGATACATCTCTTCTATCGGAAGTGTGGCATGGCCGCATCCAAATGTGTGGACCCATCTTTTGCACTCAATGGTATCGGCCATCATTTCCGCTGCTTTTGTTATGTTTTCCATCTGAGTTTCCTCGATACGGGACATTATGACCCTTGCATTTTCAAGCCACTGTTTTGCTAACATGATTTTTATACTTTTAAAGGTTAAAACTAAATGTAAGTGCTAAAGTAATTATGAACAGAGCTTTAATCCTTATACTTTAACATTCTTAAAATAATGAAACACAGTACTGCCAACGCCAGTGTTTCCCCGAAAGCCACAGTTGTCAGGTGCCCGATCCCGTAATTCTGGGATATAACACCCATGCAATAGTTGACAAACATATTCCCCAGCAGTCCGACCACCAGAACGAAGCTGAATGCCGTACCTGACAGTTCCCTGTACCGCTCTCCGACGAATCCCAGCATTACCGGGAAACCGCAGGCCAGACCTGCTCCCAGGACCATAAGCCCCATGAGCGCCGGCGTGAGTGAAGATCCCGTTCTTAAAAGAATAAGTCCGAACAGTATCATCGTAAAAGACGCGCCAAGCAACCTTTTTATATGGACATTTCTCAGAAGTGTACCTGTCAGCAGCCTCATGATGACCATCCCGGCTACAAAAAGAGAAAGTCCATATAACGCCTGACTTGGCTCAGCGGAATGCCGGCTGGTCAGGTATGAAGTTGTCCAGTTATTTATTATCCCCTCGAAGCTGCTCTGGAAGAAAAGGAAAAAAGCAATAAGCAATAGCACGGGATCTTTAATAAGCGCCCTGACTGCCGGCAAGGGAACACCACCCCCCTGCTTGGGCAACGGATACCTGATAAGAATGAAAAAGAATGATGCGGCAAACGATATGAACCCGACTGCAGCAACTATCGCCTCAAAACTGAACACATCCCTGAGGATCCCGAGCACCAGGGGCATACCCAGGGCCCCAATACCGAAAAAGACTCCCAACAGACTAAGGTTAGCTCCCTTGTCATGTTCGCTTATGTCGGAAACAAGGGCATTTGTGGCACCATTGACTGTTCCTCCGCTTATTCCCACAATGAATATAAATATCCTGAGCAAGCCGGCATCCTGCGACCAGGCAATTCCTTCAAACCCTGCGGCTAGAAGAAGACAGGAAATCCACATCAGAATTTTATAACCATATCTGTCAGCAACGGGGCCAAAGATCAACGACCCTGCCAGAATTCCGAGAGGCAGGATTGAGAAGAGGGTGCCTGAAGCAATTTCGGTTAACCCGAGCTTTTCCTTAAGATCCGGGGCTACTGAGCCGAGAGTAATAAGGCTGATCCCAAATAAAAGCATGCCTGTGCAAGCCGACCAGAAGACCAGTTTTTTCCTGTACATTTAGCTATTTTACAGTATTAATTCGCGATGAATTTTTCAAAGCCAGGAAGCCTGCACCATATACTCCGGCATCTCCGCCCAATCCCGAAACCTCAAGTCTGACCTGGGTAATGCTTATAGGTTGTGCCCATTGGGCGGCCTCCTTTTTAATTGCCGGAATAAGTTTTGCCGCCGGACCAAAAACACCGCCTCCGAAAATTACAAGTTCGGGGTTGAACAGCGAAACCAGATTGGCTACAGCCATTCCCCAGAATCCGACACATTGATCAATAACCCTGGCTGCAAGTTCATCTCCATTTTCATAGGCAGCAAATACATCGTGTGCAGTGATATTCTCCATCTTCTTCCCCGAGAGCTCACCCCTGTAACCTTTATCCTCCGATAAAAAATCCCCCGCGACCTTTGCAATACCTGCACCTGAAGCATGGTATTCAAAGCAGCCGCATTCGGTATATCTGTTTTTAAAAGGCCTGCTTAGTGCCATCCATCCGGTTGCTCCGGCGATATCATGACTTCCCCGCAATATTTCACCGTTCACAAGTATCCCTGCACCGATACCGGTACCTACTGCCAGGAATATTGCGTCAAGGCATCCCTTCGCTTTTCCCTGCCATATCTCTCCAAGGATTGAACATGCTCTGTCGCTGTCGATAACGACCGGGATGCCTCTGCTTACCTTCTGAACTTCTGTAAGAAGCGGATAATCAGTCCAACCGGGAATATTCGGCGCCCAAACCGTTCCCTGCTTTACCCTGCTTATCCCCGGTACTGAAATCCCGATTGAATTTATAATGTCCCCATGTCTTTCTGCTGACCTGAACAAATTTGTCACCCGGTCAGTGATAAACTTTCCTACTTCAGTCCCTCTACGGTTCTTAAGCGGGACAGTCCCCCTGAAAAGAACAGCTCCTTCTTCACTGAAGATTGCTGTTGCGAGCTTTGTGGCGCCCAGATCAATTCCTAAAAGTGACATTTTTGCGGGAGAGGTTTTGGTTAATTATTTAAAAGTTGCGGGTTTCGGGTTGCGGGTTCCTCGTTGCAGGGTCATTAGTCCAATAATTCATCAATCCTCACAAACCTGTATCCCAGCTTCTTAAGTTCGACGATCAGCTCCGGCAGCATATAATAAAACTTGTCTGTCCTCCCCGGATCAGTCCCGAAATGGATAAGCAGGATGAATCCGTTTAATCCCGAGGCAGACCGTTGTTCAAAATTAAGAATTGATTCAAAGATTGTTTTACTATCCACATAACTTTTTCCCATTCCGGGATAAGTATAGTCAGCGTTGCTCCTGGTTCCGGGAGAGAAGTTAACAAGCTTCAGGCCTGCCTGGCCAGTCCATGATGCAATCGAGTCGTTATACCATTCATAGGGAGGTAGAAAGAAACGGACATCCTCTTTCGATATCCCAAATTTCTTCAGCTCGGTGAACGAGTTCTGAAGATCATCCATAAATTCAGATTTGCCTACAAGAAGACTGTCCCGCTTTGACCAGTCGCAATAAAGCAGGTGCCTGTCGGAATGGGAACCGAGATAATTGCCATCCGCTTTTAACTTGCTTATTAATGTTGCATACTCCATTTTGCGATAAAAATTCCCGGTAAGAAAAAATGAAGCTTTGATTTTATTATCCTTAAGTGTTTTTGAGATGATTTCTCCCCCGTCACCGAATTCATCTCCTGTAAAAACAAGTGCAATATCTTTTATGTTTGTGTCGCCCCTGACTATAGCCCCCGATTCATCAACGGTAAAATTCAGACCTGCCTTTCCAATAGTTCCTGATTTTGGGTCAGGATTCCCTGACTTATCCGCAAGCCTGCCGGTACTGTTACTGCAGGATACGCAAACAGTCATCAGAATGCACACAACCAGGCAAAACCGGGATTTTAATCTCATTCGTGGAAGACTACTAAACAGATACTATTTCGCCATTTGAAACAACCATCCTTGTTTTGAAATCGCTATCGAACAAAACCAGGTCGGCTTTAAATCCGGGAGCGATCCTCCCGGTATTATGAAGTTTCATTATCTCTGCCGGATATGTTGAAGCCATCCGCAAAGCTTCGTCGGTTGGTATCCCCACTTTTTCGACACAATTCTTTACTGCTTTCATCATTGTAAGGATTGATCCTGAAAGAGTTCCGTCGGGTAGTGTAAAACGGTCTTCGCGGCGGACATGCATGCAGGCGCTCTGCTTACTCTCCTCAACAGCATCAGAAACAAGGAAAAGTCTTTCCTTCAGCAGCTTTTTGGCAATTGATACCATATTAAAATCGACATGTATCCCATCTGCAATAATGCTCGCAAATGCATTCTCGCTCTGGAAAACTGCTCCCGGAAGGCCGGGATCGCGATGGTGAACCCGCGACATGGCGTTAAAGAGGTGGGTTGTGGTTCTGATGCCGCGTTCAAATCCAAGGATCGCTTCTTTAAATGTAGCATTACTGTGCCCGGCAGCCAATACTACTCCCTTATCGTTCAGATACCTGATAATTTCTTCATCACAGATTTCCGGAGCAATTGTTAACATCTTCACGATTCCGTCGGCGTTCCCGAGCAGGGATTTTACTTCGTCCAGTGTTGGGATCTTAATACACTCTTTAAAGTGCGCCCCGCTTCTTACAGGATTGATATAGGGACCTTCAAGGTGCAACCCCAGAAAAGCAGGATTGGGATTTTCCCCGGCAATTCTTATTACTTCACGGTAAACTTCGAATGTATTTGTTGGCAGTACGATCAGGAAACCTGTAGTTCCGGTCCGTACGATAGCATCAGTAATAGCTCGCAGGGCTTCGGCGGTAGGATATTCGGAAAACAAAAATCCTCCTGCCCCGGCAATCTGAAGATCAATAAGCCCGGGGGCAAGAAAATCATTTCCGCAATCGATCCTTTCGGCATCATCAGGCACTGACCGCCTGTCAATAACAGAGTCGATAATGTTGTCCCGTATCAGGACAGCTTTTCCTGAAACTTTTTCGTTTCCTGTAAATATTGTGGCGTTGATTAAAGCTTTAACCATAGTGTCCTAAAAATCTTTTTCTGTCTCTTCTCCAAACATTATACTTTTAACATGCACTCACTTAAGTTGCATCTCATTTACAGGCACATTCCATCCCGAAACCTTCAGGACAGGGTTGGCATTCTTAAGGTTTTCTAGCGGGGAAGTAACCGTTACCGTTGTGCTCTCCGAAGGCGCAAGCGTAAAATAACTTCCCGACCAGTAACAGGGCAAAAGCTCCTCTCCTCCCGACATCAGCTGAGGACGGATGAAAAAAGCTACCTTATCCGATGAATTTGTAATTTTGAATGTCCACGTCCTGTCATTTTTCCCTTTTTCATCATTCAGCCTGGTTACACTGACAGTGGTCTCGGGCATTTTGTTCACAAGTTTGTAGTCATTGTTCGACGAAAGCCAGTATACATTATGAGATATCACCTTCCCCGCTTTATTTTTGAGGTTCAGTACCACAAATGCAATTTCCTTTGTCCCTGCAAGCAATTTTGACAGGTCGGTTGTTTCCGTTACGTCTGTGGCGTCAAGGCTGACATTTTTATTCTCATGGAAAAGTGCTTTTGAATTGAGGTCATAAACATCGACCTGTGAGATCAGACCGGGCATTTTAACATATGTCCGGTTTAGCACTGTAACCCGTTTGTTTGCGAGGTTCAGCTGGATATGCACCGGTTCGCAGGCATTCTGCATGAAGTAATAGCCTGCATTTGGCATCAGGAACCAGTCATAAACCTGCCATACCACGCTGGGGAAAGCAGCATTAAGCTTCCAGAGCATTACTCCACCTATGTCGTTCAGTTTATGCCCGGCGGCTTCAAAGATGCCCTGGTAACCAACGGCATTCATAAGCTGCATCTTATCGCAGAATTCTTCCATGCTTTCAGATTCGCCATACCTGTCTGTCATTGCATTATAATAACGGTCCCAGCGTCCGTTCCCTGTTGCAGCATCGTGGTATCCCCAGGTATGGTTCAATGGGAAAGGCAATGTTTTATCCCAGACCAGGTCAGGAATGATTTTATGCAAAATGTTATAAGGCGGCTGCGAAGGCAGGCCTGTTTCATCCTTGAAGACCCAGTCGCGGCCGGCAATTGCCCTCTTATAGGATTCAACCGGATCCTGCCAGGTATACGGACCCCCGCTATAAACCCCGCCGGGAAGGTTATCGGGCCACGATGCCGGCCAACCCTCGGGAATTTTTGCAAATCCGGATGAACTTGGTATAAATGGTCTTGTTCCGTCTAGAGAAATAATGCTGTTCCGCATGAAATCATATAGCTCCCTGCGGGCGTGACCTTCATTTCCGCCGGTCCAGACAAGGAGACTTGGATGGTTCCGGATGCGCAGGATAGTGCTGGTAACGTTCTTTTTGAATACCTCCCCTTCAAGAGGCCAGTCAGGCGATCCCTTGAATTCTCCCTGTGTATCTCCAGTGATCCAGAAATCGGACCAGATCAATAACCCATACCTGTCGGCTGCTTCAAAGAACTCGTCGCACGGGGTAACTCCGCCACCCCAGATTCTGACAAGGTTTATGTTGGCATTACGGCAAAGCCGCATCTCATAATCATACCTGAGTGAATCGCGGTTAAGCATAAAATCGGGGACCCAGGCTCCACCAGTAAGATGTATCCTCCTGCCATTTACAAAAAAATCGCGGCGCCAGCTGCCCTTAACCTCTACCGCTTTTGTTGAAACTGTCCTTACCCCAAAAAGAAATGTCGTATCGTCGGAAATCCCTGAACCATTACTGAACTGAAGACGGATCCTGTAAAGGTTGGCTTTTCCATATCCATTCGGCCACCAGATAGCCGGTTTGCTGATATTCAGTTCATTTGTATTTTCTGCGTTCAGATCGATCACCGTTGAACTCCTCCTTCCTATTGCAGCGCTTTTTGTAAACTCAAAAGAGCTTCCCCTGAAATTTTCGGGAGTTATTTTAACCGACAGTTTCCCTGTTTCGTTGGCATCGGTGTGATTGAAAAGGGTAAGGCTCAGCGAGAGTTTTGCTAATGTCGTATCCTGTTCCTCCGGAAAATCAGTTGCAATTTTCGGATCGCCTATTGTCACTCCCCCTGTTGTCCTCAGGTAAACCGGAAGCCAGATGCCCATGTTGCGGTCACGCACCGGCGGTACCCAATCCCACCCGACTGAACAAAGCATAGTCACGTTCTTGCCAATATCACCGGTAGGACCACCATTGGGATAGAAGTCCCCCATGGCTTCAAGCTGTTCCTTTGAAGGCAATCCCGGATAATCAAGAGGATAGATCTTTACCGCCAAAACATTTTCCTCACCAGCTTTAACCAGCTTACTGACATCCAGGCTGTACTGAGCGAACATGCCGGCCATCTCCGTTGAATCGGCAACCTGCACTCCATTCAGCCACACTCCGGCCCGGTAATTAATACCTTTGAAAATCAACTGGAAGCTGCTCCCCTTATCGGATGAAGGAACATTAAAGGTTGTCCGGTACCAGTAAGGTTTCTTCCATGGATTCAGATCGTTGGGAAGATAACTAAACTGCTCAAGATTATATTGTTTGTTGAATTCATCAGATGCATCGGGAATAAACATATTGTTCATGCCCAGATTTGGATCGGGATAAACGCCGTTGGCGACCAGCCCTGAAAGTACAGTCGAAGGAACCTTTACCGGAAACCAGTACACGTTCGACCGGTATCGGGGAGACGAGATTTCTGCACCCTGGTCGGAAATGACGGCAGATGACTGCAGATCAAACCTTGTCAGTTTTGTCTGTTTTACCTGACCAGGCTGGGAAAAAGCCTGAAGGCTGAAAACAATGATCAATGGAACCAGAAAGCCGAGCTTGTTTTTCATATCATTTAAGTTAAGAAGTAAGATAACAGTTTTACCTGAATCGAATTCTAAATATAGAGCTTTTCGTTGATATTGGATGACACCAATTCCCTACCAGTTGCGGGGATTAACAATAACCGCCTCTTTAACAGGCACGTTTTCCTTCTTCGAAAGAATATTGCCTACCATCATAATGGCAATTGTAAAGAATATCACAAGTGTAAAAACTTCTTCGCTTAAAAAAGGGATCTTCGAAGCCGCAGGAATACTGATGAACAAAAGTACGTTGACAAGTCCACGCGGCGAGAAAAAGAATAATGGCACAACTGGTATTCTAAACAACAGATTGCCAAAAACATACCTGATCAGAAAAATGCCTGCTGTGATCCCTGAGGCTGCAAGTATGTTCTGTTGATTGAGCAGGCCTTCAACATGTGTATAATACCCGAACAGTATAAAGAAAAAGGACCTTACAAGGAACGTCAGTTCTGATAGAATAACCCCGAATGCTTTAAGGTCATTCCTGAATTTGGGAAAATCAACGTAATTCCTTACAGGCGTATTTTCGAAAAAACGATTGTTCGAAAGGGTTAATCCGAATATCAGCACGAGCATCAATGCGGGCAGGTATGCCATTTTAGCCATGACATAGACAAGTACAACCGAAGTCATGATGATGACATAGCTTATATGGTATCTGATCTTATGGAGAAATATTGCCAGGATTGCCGTGGTAACCACTGCAATAATGACGGTTATCACGAAGCTGAGCACGAAACCGGTGATCGCTCCAAACAGAGTTCCCTGGCTTATCAGGATAAAATCGAATATAACGATACCGAAAGCATCTGAGAAAGAGCTCTCATAAACAACAAATTCCTTTTCATCATTCCTGAGATTGGCAGCTGCCGTTATTGCCACAGTGCTACTTATGATAGCCAGGGGAATTCCGTTCAATACCGAATCACGCATGGTGACGCCAAGGAATTCAACAAGAATTAACGTGAAAATGGCGGTGAAGACGGCGAAGAGTACAAAAGCAGATGTTATTGATTTAATTATGAGTCCCTTTTTCCTTCGCTCAAGCTTCAGATCGAGGCTTGCCTCCATTACGATCATCACTAGGCCAAGTGTTCCGATTACAGGAAGCATTGGCTGAAGATCAGGGATATCAAGCTTAATGGCTTTAACAAAATATTGCAGGCCAATCCCAAGGAAGATAAGGAAAATGACGCTTGGGATCTTTACATATTTTCCTGCCAGATCGAACAGGTATGAAAGGATCACAATTATGCAGAGTACCAGAATAATATAATTGGTCATAGGTTTCGCAGAATTATCAAGATCTCTGAAAAGTTCCTATATTCACAGGATTTTTTCCGGCCTTAAATTTAGCATTAATGAAGAAAGGATTTTCATATAAAAAATAGTAATTTGCTTTTTAAGGATATCCGGTTCCGGTTTATTAAAACGGATGGATCGGACTGGACCTTCTGTCGAAAAGATTAAACAATTATCTTTTAAAAGGTTTTTTAACTGTTATTCATTAATCCAAACCTAATATCCTATGGACAAAGAATTATCAGAGATCAGCGATATCCTGCTGCCCGGTCTGCTTACGCACGGATTAAAAATTATTCTGATAGCTACCGGATCCTGGATCTTTTACGGAATTGCGAAAAGGATCATTATTAATGCCGTAAGGGTTACAGTTGTGCGGGATAAAAAAATGTCGGAGGCAGAAGAATTAAAAAGGGAAGACACCCTGATAAGGATATTTAACGGAGCGGTAAAGATAGCAGTCCTGACCATTTCGCTTCTGATGATCCTGAGGGAAACGGGTATCGATATAGGGCCTATCCTTGCGGGTGCCGGAATTGTCGGCCTGGCGTTGGGATTTGGCGGACAATACCTTATCAGGGATATCATTTCAGGCTTATTTATTATACTCGAGAATCAATACAGGATCGGTGATGTGGTGGAATTAAATAGTACAGGAGGGCTTGTTGAGGATATAAGTCTCAGAATGACTACATTAAGAAATCTCGATGGAACGGTTCATCATATTCCCCATGGGGAGATCAAGATAGTTTCGAATCTGTCGAAAGACTTTGCAAGAATGAATCTTGATCTGGGTGTGTCATACAGTTCAGATCTTGAACATGTTATAAATGTCATTAACCGAACTGGTGAAGAATTGGCCGCTGATTCTCAATTCAGGGATTCAATTGTCAGTCCTCCGCGTTTTCTGAGAGTAAATGATTTTGCCGATTCTGCAATTGTTGTTAAAATTTTGGGTGATACTCTTCCCTTAAAACAATGGGAGATTACGGGAGAGTTCCGCAAACGGATAAAGATAGCTTTCGACAGGGAGGGCATTGAAATTCCTTTCCCGCAGAGGGTCATTCATAATATGGAAAGCTGATTCTTTGCCCGCTCTACTTCTGCACACTGATTAACATCCATGTGTCGGAGTATCCCGGATACTTTGCCCAGATCCTTCTCACCTCGGTTCTTGCCGCCATTATATCGTCGGTAGCCATAACCGAGACACGGTAAAGTCCGGCATCATTCTTAAGTATTTCCGATTTAAATCCGTCGTTAAGCACTATGGCCTGGTGTTCCTTTGCATTAACCGGATCTTTGAAACTCCCGATGATTACAAAATACCTGTGTGGATTCGGTGCCTTTTCATCAACAGGCACAAGCTTTTCTTCCACTTCTTTGATGGTTCCGGCTTTACCGATGGGGCCTGCAGGCATAAGCAGAGTCTTTTTCACCGGCTCCTCATTGCTGCTGCGAAGACTTTTATTAGTCCCGGCACAGGAGGTCATAAGCAGGATGGTGCCTACAAAAAGATATGTGAGAATTTTCATAAAAAAAGGATTTGTTTCAGGCAGTAAAGTTGCAAAAATAAATTGTAATCACACAACCCGGCTTTCCGGGGTCCTTCCCATAAAGGAGAGATCAATATCAGAACCGAAATGATCCCTGAAGATCCGGTAGTAATGAAGCTCCTCCTTTGTGTTCACAATAAATCCGCCGTGAATGTTCCTTTCATTCATGAATTCACTGTCAGAAATTATTTTATCGGCATAACCTGAAATAAGTTCTTTTATTCCCGCTCCTTCCCAGAATTTCATTTTGGGCCGCATCAACACCCTTTCGGGGAGTGAACCTTCGAGAGCCTTCCTGAGGATCCATTTTTCAATATTGTTGTAAATTTTATACCTGGAAGGAATCGTAAATGCAAATTTAACAACATCGGGGTCAGTAAAAATGGCATGAGCGATTATACCGTGAGCCGACGCACATCTGTCGACCCGCTGAAGGGCCGTATTATGCAGGCTGCGCGTTAATTTAACAAGCTCATCCTCAAGCTGAGCCGAAGGTATCGATTTCAGGTATCCGTATCCGGCAAATAATTCATCACCCCCTTCTCCCGAAAAGACTTCCTGAACATAGCCGGATGCCAGTTTAGCTACCAGGAAATTAGTGATGCTTGAGCGCACGAGCAAAGCATCAAACGATTCAAGATAATAGATGACTTCAGGTAATGCAGACAACAGGTCATCAAGAGTTACAATTGCCTCGTGATGTTCCGATTTAATAAATCCTGCAACCTCGCGGGCAAATTCAAGGTCAGGTGCATCCTTAAGTCCGGCTGTAAAAGTTTTAAGTTGCCTTAAATGACGGGCAGCAATTGCGCAAATTGCACTTGAGTCGAGCCCACCGGAGAGCCATGAACCTATATTTTCCGAATTAATGCAATCCGTAACGGCATTATCCAGGCGCTCCTTCAGATGCTGAGCCAGTCTTTCAGGATTTTCATCTGTATGGGGACCTGCTTTCAGACTGAAAAAGGACTTTAGAGACGTTCCGTCAAAAAAGTGACCCGGAGACAACTCCTTAATTTCATTTGTCGCCAACAGAAGTGCCTTAATTTCTGATGCAAAACAGAGGTTCCCTGCCAGATCTCTTCCATAATACAAAGGGGCCACGCCAAGTTCATCACGGCACAATATGAACTTTCCTTTTTCAGGTGTTACCCTTGAATAATGGCCCGGGCCATTGTCGTAACCAACATTGCCGGCCGCCAGATAATTCTTGACAGTTTCGATCTCAGCATCATTCCAAACGATGCCCAGGGTAGTTCCCTCATTCTCAAAAACAGCCAATCCCGTTTTGCCCCTGTGACGCATTCTTCCAAGCATCCCTGCAACCTTTTCTCCAGCACCCTTTGCGGCTATTCCTGCTATACCTGCCATAGTCTTCCGGATTTCAATTCTATATTTGCGAATTCGCTAATCTCCCAATCCTTTCCAGTTCTGCCACTTTCTCACCAGTCTCACTGTCGGCAGCATACCACCCTCCGTCAACCAATCTTGTGGTAATCGTTCCGCACAGATGAGGATTTCCCTGGAAATGAGGTGCATCAAGAAGACCGGTCCTGACAGCTGATGAAATTACATCAGGGTCGGTCCACGGGTCTTCACTATGCGATCTGCCTCTCTGGTACAATTCGTCAAGTAAAACCCCCGCTTCAGATTTAAGTTCATTTTTCCGGTCAGTTACCCTTTTATTATCTGAAAGATCGGGCATTCCGTAGAGGGTGTCATGAAGCACGCCATGAATGATGTTGCAGCTTTGTATAAGCTCATCAGCCAGGATAGCATGATCGCCTTCACTATACCCGACCACATGCAGGATATGAGGTTTCAGCGCCAAACTGACAACGGCGGATGCAGCCAGCTGACCCATTGCAAATGAAGGATTCAAAGAAAAATGCGCAAGTCCGGCCCTAACTTCACGGAATATATTAAAGGAGCCATCGGATAATTCTTCAATGAGTTCATTTTTTGCCAGCATTTTGGCGATATCCATCTCCGGTGAAGTGCCGGGAGGAGTATTGAACATATATTGCGACACGTAATTTTCAACTCCCATCTTCTTTGCATTATAGGCTGCAAGGAAAGCCATGGCCACGGCAAGCGAGTCATGGGCATCTCGAAGGCTCCACTGATGGGATTCATTCACCTCAACCGGTATTTTTTTCTTTGCATACCATCCGATAACCTGCTGATGCTCAGTTATAGCTTCACTGATAGTCCGTTTCGACCGCCCGTCTATCACACTGTACCAGCATAAAGGTATGGCACCCCATGCGATGTTAATCGTCTTTATGCTCATTTCGGCCCATTTCATAAGGTCCCGGGTGCCTGCATAACATCTGACGAGCGGGTAATTTCCGCGTCGTGTGGCAGCATAAATAGCCTCGAGATCACCGGGCTTCCTCAGAGGAACACCGCCGGCCCCATCCTGGCTGTGATCCATTTCATCCGGATGGAAAAAATGTTCCTGCGCATTCTGATCCGGCCCTATTGAGAGGACGTCAAGGACCCCGGATTCGGAAATCCTCTTAACCCCTTCAACAGTCTCCTCCAATGAAGGCCGGCCAAAATGATGACGGATCAGGGGATAAGGGTACTTCCGGCTAATCCTTTCAATGAGGGTGGAAGCATTTGAGTCTTCAGACAGATCCCGGGGTTTTCCCCTGAGATACTCTTTTATGAATTCCACAGGTTCAGTCCCGTCAAAAACCTGTTCAAAAAGCCCTGATTTGACAGCTTCAACTGCCACAGGCGGAGTACCTCCGAATATCATCCGGATGTCCTTCAGTCCGGCATATGAGAATTCGGCTTTTAGTTCCCTGAAGAGTTCGGAAGCAGTTTCAGGTGTAAGCCTGTAACTCAGCGCAGTTATCGAAGGCTGTTCTTTTTCAACAATACCGGCCAGCCTTTTGATCGAAACTGCAGGTCCGTATGAAATCGTTTTATATCCTTCCGTTTCTGCAAGTTTAAGAAAATGATGCAGGCCTCCGACATGAACACAACTTCCTATGGCTGCCCCAATAATAGTTTTCATTTTACCGTTTCTCCAATTGCATATAATCTGAGATCCCTTACACTCATACCAGCTATTCCCATATTCTCCACATTCCTTCCAAGCGACCGGTAATCGGTTTCATTCAGCGCTGACCCGAGGTTTATAATGGAATCGATAGCCGGGGTACTGACATTCAGCATGCTCGCTATGGAAGCGATGGGGACGAGGCTGAAAGGGATATCTTCCTCAATATAGCGCACCTTCAGCGACCGTGGAGCAAGAATTCCCCTGTATCCGTTATTTTTCCTCATCGCTTCAAGGAGTGTGTTTCCTGCCGCGCTGTATGCCATATATAACCATTGCCGTGCCGAGATTGCGCTGGTCCCTATTGCTTCTGCAACATTAATGCGTTCCTGGTCAATTCTTTCAAGGACTTTGGTTACTGATGGAGTCGCTCCCTCGTGGTAAAACTGGAAATCACTGTCATGTTCTATCCAGCCGGCATTAAGGATACACAATGCCGGATGAAAAACGCTTCCTATATTTTCGAGGCTTGTTTTGAAAACGTTGTCGCCCGGTACAAACTGTGAATAAAATTGCCGGAGTTTGTTTATGACCGTCGGGATCAGATGAGCCCTGATGCATGCCACGGGAATCGAATGCTTGATCCTGAAGATATGAACCTGGGAAGGACCGGTAGCCCGCGATGCATAAATGAAAGTCTGGGCTTCCGCTATTGTTACCCTGGCAGTAACATTAAGTCTTGCAAGGGTCTGTTTGAATTCAATAGCCCCGAAGGTCCGTCCGGGGTGAAGAACTATTATCTGGCCATCGACAAGATATGGAGCCATTTG
>Ga0105101_10000291_pt1 | contig 20048 bp, 20 predicted proteins | sample PPLLak21cMay2015_2_FD_87037 | JGI IMG/M metagenome (GOLD analysis project Ga0105101, IMG submission 87037) | Freshwater sediment microbial communities from Prairie Pothole Lake near Jamestown, North Dakota, USA - PPLs Lake P8 Core (1) Depth... | ecosystem: Environmental > Aquatic > Freshwater >... | reverse complement strand
GTTTGAGGATGAATAAAAAATCAACGTTTAATAAAACGTTTAATAAAACGGCTTATAATACGTTGTAGATTCCATATTCAGCCGTTATGCCGTTATAATGTTGAGTCGTCAGGCCATATCATCACACTTCCTTAAGCTTCCACTTTCCTCTCCTGAAGACCAGCCAGGCAATAACAGTTAACACCGATTCCGCAATCACAATCGCTATAAACACACCCTGCTCATTCATCCCCGCAGTAATGGCAAGTAACCATGCCAGCGGGATCTCAAGCAGCCAGTATGCGAAAAAGTTTATCTTAAGAGGCGTGGCGGTATCACCTGCACCATTGAATGAATTAACGAGTACCATGCCGAATCCATAGGCAATGAATCCGATGCTGACTATACGTAAGCATTCAATACCCGGTACAAGTACCCCGGGGTCCTTAATGAACATTCTGATGAATGGTGCAGGAAATGCAACGAGCACGAGACCGATTGCACCTAGAAGGATCATATTGACCCAGCCTGTGATTATTACTGCACGCTCAGCCCGTTCAGGCTTTTTCGCCCCCAGGTTCTGCCCGACAAGTGTTGAGGCAGCATTGCTTATTCCCCAGGATGGCAGCATTACAAAGCCGATAATCCGCATTGCAATTGTATATCCGGCAACTATTTCACTACCGAAGACTGAAATAATTCTCACAAGCGCTATCCAGCTTGATGTCCCGATAAGGTTTTGGCCGATGGTACCGAATGACAATTTAATCAGTCGTGCGATGATTCTGAAATTAATCCCGATATGTTTAACGGAAAGTTGTATCCGTTTTTTTCCAAAGAAAAGCAGATAAAACTGAAAGAGCACAGCAATGCCCCTTCCGGTGGTTGTGGCAACTGCTGCACCTGCCACACCCATTTCCGGAAAAGGGCCCAATCCAAAGATCAGGCACGGATCAAGAATAATATTGATGATATTTCCGGCCCAGAGAACTCTCATTGCAATTACTGCATCACCGGCACTTCGAAAGATGGCATTAATGATGAAGAGCAACATTATTACAATATTTCCGCCCATCATGATCCTTGTGTATCCCGACATTTGGGTCACAATTTCATGTGATGCACCCATTACTTTGAGAAGTTCCCCGGAATAGATTGTTCCCGGAACAGCGATCAGGATTGAAACACTGATCCCTGCAAGGATCGCCTGGAACGCGGTTTCGGCAGCTTTGTCGGGATTCTTTTCACCGATCCTTCGCGACACCATGGATGTGGTTGCTGTAGCAAGTCCAAGCGATATTGCATAAACAATCGTGATCAGCGATTCAGTCAGACCTACAGTAGCAATCGCATTTGCTCCGAGTTTCGAGACAAAAAAAATGTCGATGATTACGAAGACTGACTCCATTATCATTTCAAGTACTGCCGGGATTGACAACAACAGTATTACGCGGCTCATCCTGCCTTCTGTGAAATCCTGTTCCGTCCCTGCGACAGCTTCACTGACATCTTTCAAAAATGATTTTAATTTCCGGTTCATAATATTACGAATGACCTCTCATCAGGATAATAATTTTCATCCGATTACGGAAGGCATAAAAGTATTTCAATTTTTTTATGTCAGATGCGGATCTGGCATCATTATTGTAAAACAGCACATTTGATATAGAAATAGAAATACAGAAGCTGGCAAATAAATGTCAGACGGAGAAAAAAAGTTTAGAAAAAATGGATTACAAAAAAAACAGACAAAATACTACCGGAGGGTATAGCAGAACAGAAATTCATTCCAAACGGTGTAATTTGCTTATTAATAAAGAGATACATGATTTAGAAACTTTGCAGGAAGAATCATGTGTTAATAAAATGATAATTGTGTTAATATTTCTGATGCTCAAGTGATACAATGTATTTACAGAATATATATTTTCGCACCAATTAAAAATTTAGTATTAACATTAATTTAAAACCAAACTATCTTAAAAAACAAACGATGAAGACTTTCATCGACCGTTATGAACGCTAACAATAATGAGGCTACGGCACTCCATGGTGAGAGCCGCCTCGTGGGTAGTTCTTCTGATGAAGAGCCTGGCGCGAAAACCATGATTTTTTCGCAAAACGAGATCCCAATTCAGTTAGTTAGCAACCGAAGTTCGGAGTTCATACGCCGCTACTTCCCCCTAACAACTATCGATTCCTGGAATGATTGGAAATGGCAAATGAGAAATGCTTTCACAAGCATTGACGAGCTAAAGAAAATCATGAAATTATCCGAAAAGGAGATTATGGCTATTAATAATCTAAAAGGCCGTCTTCCCATGAGGATAACTCCGTATTTTGCATCATTGATCTGGACCACCGGTTATTCACACCCTCTGCGGAGAAATGTGGTACCGGTCGTTGAAGAGTTGTTACAGCAGAGCACCGAGCAATCAGATCCCCTTCATGAGAAATCATTTTCTCCTGTCAAAGGGATCGTGCACAGATACCCTGACAGGGTACTGTTCACTGTTACTCAGGTTTGTTCAAATTATTGCAGATACTGCACACGATCCCACTCTGTGGGTAAACTTGACAAGCTTGGAAGACAGGACTACGAGAAAGCATTCAGTTACATTGCTGCTCACAAGGAAGTGAGAGACGTGCTCATAAGCGGTGGTGATCCACTCACACTTTCCGATGAAACGCTCGATTATATCCTTTATAATATAAGGAAAATTGAGCATGTGGAGATAGTCCGTATCGGTACCAGGATCCCTGTCGTTATGCCGATGAGGATAACCGACAATCTTATCAGGATCCTGAGGAAATATCATCCTCTTTTTATCAGCCTTCATTTTTCTCATCCTGATGAGATAACTGAAGAATGTGCAGATGCATGCATTAAGCTGGCTGATAACGGATTCCCTCTGGGAAGTCAGACCGTCCTGCTGAAGGGGATAAATGATTCAGTGCCTGTAATGAAGCAGCTGATGCACAAGCTGCTGAAGATCAGGGTCAGACCATACTATTTATATCAGTGTGACCTTATTCCCGGATCCAGTCATTTCCGGACAACCGTGAAAAAAGGTCTTGAAATAATAAAAGGATTACGAGGTTTCACAAGTGGTTACGCTATACCGACATTTGTTGTTGACGCTCCCGGCGGCGGAGGAAAAATCCCCCTGCTTCCGAATTATGTTGTTGAACACAATGCCGAAAAAATAGTTCTGCGAAACTACAAGGGCGTTTTGTGCGAATACCCTGAAAAATAAAGCTTAATGAAAGTTGGGTTGACTTATGACCTGCGGTCGTGGTACCTTGACCGCGGGTATTCTATGGAGGATACTGCAGAATTTGATAAACAGGAAACCGTTGATGCTATTGACGGGGCTCTGAAGAAGATGGGATTTGAAACAGAATCTATCGGCAACTGCTTTCAGCTGATCGGGGCACTCAGTGCAGGCAAAAAATGGGACCTGGTTTTCAACATAGCTGAAGGTCTTTACGGAGACGGAAGGGAGTCAGTAGTGCCTGCAATACTCGATCAGTACAGGATTCCATATGTCTTCAGCGGTCCTGTGATCCTTGGTGTTTCACTTAATAAGTATCTCACCAGGCTGATTGTCGCAGCGGCAGGGGTCCCTGTCAGCCCCGGAATGCTTATATCAACTCCTGAAGATATTAAAAACTGCAATCTGGAATATCCCCTGTTCATTAAACCTGTATCGGAGGGTACCGGAAAAGGTATTACCGAAAAGAATCTGCTAAAATCACCGTCTGAACTTAAAGAGGTTGCTGAATACTTACTCTCAAGATTCAGCCAGCCTGCTCTCGTTGAGGAATACCTGCCGGGAAGGGAATTTACGGTTGGTGTTATAGGTTCCGGTGATGATTCAATTGCAATCGGCGGAATGGAGATTGAATGTAAAAACAATTATCCCTACTCTGTTGAATACAAGGAGAACTATGAAGAGTTCTGCAAATATATTCCGATGGCAAAAGAATTTACCGAAGAATGCAGGACGGTTGCACTGAAAGTATGGAAAGCACTCGGAGGCGTTGATGCAGGAAGAGTGGATGTAAAAGCTGACAGGAACGGCAGGATATGCTTCATGGAGGTCAATCCGCTTGCAGGCCTGCATCCGATACATTCCGATCTGCCAATTCTTTCCCGGATGATCAGCATTGATTACCAGATGCTTATCGAAATGATAATGAAGTCAACCCTTAAACGTCATCATTTAGCATAATGAGTAGCAACAGATGCTGCATACTTTATAATCAACCGCACGAAAATGCACTGCCGGATGAGCTTGATGTTCTCGATCAGGTGGAGTTTGTGGAAAAGAACCTGAATGAGATAGGTGTTGATACTTACCGGAAAGGAATCACAGAAAATTTCATGAAGGAGGTACCTGACCTTGTCACTGAAAAGCCTGATTTTGTATTTAACCTTGTTGAGTCTATTACAAATAAGGGTGAATTATGTTACTTCATCCCTGCACTTCTAAATGTTTATTCTATTCCATACACGGGCAATCCGGTGGAAGCCATGTTCATTACAACCAGCAAAGGGCTTACCTGTAAAACACTGACAGGAGCAGGAATTACAGGTCCCGGGTATTACTCTCCATCACAATACGGACAGCTCACCGATGGGAAGCAATATATCATCAAGCCTGTATGGGAAGACGGATCAATGGGAATCACCGGTAAATCGGTCTTTACCTTCACACCTGATTATATAAAGAAGCTTGAACAATATGATGATACCCACTGGCTTATCCAGGATTACATCGAGGGCAGGGAATTTAACATCAGTATTCTGAAGGGAGAAAACGGTCCGGAAGTGATGCCTCCCGCTGAGATGGTTTTTCATAATCACTGGGACGATAAGCCAAAAATCGTTGATTTCAGAGCCAAATGGGAAGAGGGAACATTTGAGTATGAGAATACTATAAGAGAGTTTCCCGGGAAAAAATTAAACCCGGTTCTCAACGAAAGAATTATCGAAAGTGCTTTGAAATGCTGGCATGTGTTTGGACTTAAGGGATATGCAAGAGCCGATATGCGTATTGATAAAAATGATATTCCGTATGTCATTGAAGTGAATGCGAATCCCTGCATGTCTCCTGACAGCGGACTTGTAGCAGCAACTGAGGCAGCAGGTCTGCCTTTTACCGTTGTTCTGCAACGGATACTTACCGACCTGAATAATTAGTTTATGACAACAATATCTGAAGGTATCGGTCAGGAAGATCTGGGCCGCCTTGAAGAGATACTCAGATCAACGGGATTTTTTTATGATTTTGAGATCCGCACAGCTCTTGAGATAGCTGAAGCAACAATTGAGGAGGGTATGGAAAAGAGCGGATACTACTGGCTGAAGATCGCAGACGGTAAAAAAATTATTGCATTTGCAAATTACGGGAAGAATGCATTTTCCACTCACTCATGGGATCTGTACTGGATCGCTGTTCACCAGGATTCAAGGAACTTGAAGCTTGGCTCAGTGCTTATGAAAGCTATTGAGGATAATGTCAGAAATGCCGGTGGAAAAATACTCTGGATCGAAACTTCCGGACGGCCGCTATATGCATCGACCGAAGGATTCTATAGACGCAACGGGTATGAATTGCAGGCAAGTCTGAAAGATTTCTACGGACCCGGTGATCCCAAGCAGATTTATGCAAAAGTGCTGCAGTAGACGTTACACCGGTTCACTTTCTAAATTATTTCAGCAGGTTAGCATTATAATATTGAGGTTGTCCGGTAACCTCCTCTCCCAGCCATTCAGGCTTATCAAATTGTTCTGATTCTGAGAACAGCTCCAGTTCAGCAATTGTAAGGCCTTCGTTTGCGCCATGAAAAATATCCACTTCAAAAAGATGCTCGCCAAAGGGGACCAGGTATCTTGTTTTTTCGATCTTACCCGGCAAAGAGATCTTCATCATCTCCAGGGCATCCGCTACCGGAATGGAAATTTCCCATTCACTTCGGCGAATTGAATTTTCCCCGGCTTTCGATTTAATTGATATAAAGGCTTTATCATCCGCAATTCTCAGCCGGACAGATTTATCATTGTCAATGGCCAGATATGTCTGGAGTATCTTTATCTCCTTCTTAGCCAGGTGTCTGAATTCACTCCTGACCAGGAATTTTCGCTCAATCTCTTTACCCATAATCAATCGTTAATAAAATGCCTCCAAATTTCGATAATTTTCGTCATATATATTGAACTAATGGAGAATATAAGTGAGACCACAAAGAAAACGCAAAGGACGCAAAGTTATATCACAAATTCCAGACACTTTACGATCTTTGCGAAGTTACCAGGCAAACTTTACGGTTAATCTTTTTTAGAAATTCTGAAGAGCTTATATTTGAGGTATGGATGTAAGAATTGAACCAAGCTGGAAGTCAAAGCTCAACGAGGAATTCGAAAAGGAGTATTTTATAAAGCTTTCCGGATTTGTACGGAAGGAGTATAAGACATACACAATTTATCCTCCGGGAAAACTGATCTTCAATGCATTTGATCTTTGCCCCTTTGACAAGGTAAAGGCTGTCATTCTCGGACAAGATCCTTATCATGGTCCGGGACAGGCACATGGGCTCTGCTTCTCGGTCAGGGAAGGCGTTGAGTTTCCTCCCAGCCTGATAAATATCTTTAAAGAGATTGAATCGGATCTTTGTATTAAACCATTGCCTGCAGGCAATCTTGAGAGGTGGGCATCACAGGGAGTTCTTCTTTTAAATGCAACACTTTCAGTAAGGGAACATATGGCCGGTTCACACCAGGGCAAAGGCTGGGAACAGTTTACAGATTCTGTAATCAGGATACTGAACAGGGATAAGAGTAACCTGGTTTTCTTCCTGTGGGGAGCATATGCACAAAAGAAGGGAGAGTCTATTGACAGGGAAAAGCATCTTGTCCTTGAATCTGTCCACCCCTCTCCTCTATCAGCTTCACGTGGATTTTTCGGGAACAAACACTTCAGCAGATGTAATGCTTATCTGGTAGAAAAAGGTATTGAGCCGATTAACTGGAGATAGCCTTCAACCCTTTAGTTATTGTTGCGACCAGCTCCTCCGTTTCCTCAAAACCTGCTGATAATCTTATCATTCCGGGCTCGGGATACTTCTCCGGCCAAACCGGCTCAACCGGCAGCAGGATCGTATGAGGATCGCCAAGGGTTGGCCTCAGCTTAATTTTGTCCGAGACTACCTTTATGAACTTGTCACGTCTCTTTCTTTTTTCGGACGGCGATTTACCATTGAAATCGAAAGTAACAATTCCTCCGAATCCCTTTTTCCCAAAGAGTTTGCAAGCTTCTTCATGGCTCGGGTGTTCCTTTAAACCGGGATACCACACTTTTCTTATCATTTTTGAAAGCTTAAGTATCCCTGCAACCTGATCTGCATTCCGGCATTGCCGTTCAAACCGTAACTTAAAGGTCTGTATCTGAGTCTGAAAACGGTATGCATCATCAGCGGATAGCATATGGCCCATATACTTCCTGTATTCGAGGGCTGATTTCATAAGTGCCGGATCATTTCCGCATAAAACTCCCCCGGTGAGATTGCCATGTCCGGAAAGATACTTGGTAGCGCTGTGAACAACAATATCGGCACCATTTTTCACCGGCTTCCAGAGGAAGGGGGTTGCAAATGTATTATCGATAATGAGCCTTGATTTATATTTTTTTGCGATCCTGATAATTTCCATTACATCAGGAACAACCAGCATTGGATTGGATATTATCTCGAGGTATATAAGCAGTGGCTTCAGGGTCCCCATGAGGGATTCAAATTCAACCAGGTCATACTTTTCCCTGACAGCGGCAAAACTGTGAATATCAAGGCCTCTACGCTTTTTTAGAATTGATTCGGCATATGAAAGTGTACCACCGTATATCTCGCTGAAAAAAAGCCAGGGACGAGAACTTTTTCCCTCCTGGAATATTGAGAGTGCTGTATCAATTGCCGACATGCCTGACTGGGTAAGAAGTGCCCATTTTGTTCCTTCAAGCTTCATCACCTCCTCTTCTGCGGCAACAACGGTTGGATTACGGTATCGGGAATAGATATAATAATCCGGCACCCTTTCGGGATCAGTTTCCTTTCTGAATGCTTCGGCAGCAATCCCGGCACTATAAAGTTCAAATCCCGCATCCCTGTAAACGGGTATGCGGGAACTGTTAATATCCTTTTTCTTCATTCTGTTGCCGGAATTATTTAGGGGGCAGTGGTTCTTCGGGAATGACATTACTGATCGTGAGCACCTTATTAGTCATATTGGAGATATAAACTTCATAGGTAACTCTCATCTGTCCTATATACTGCATGTATGTGCTGTTTACGGCACCTGTGGAAAATTTTTCACCATTGATCTTAACAGTAATTTCGGCTTTGGGGAAAGCGATTTTAACACGTTGATATCCTGAGACTTCACCCGGATTTATATTACCAAGTTTTTTGATATTCCCGGTTGTATCCCGGACACCTGCAGTGTTAATAACCACTTCAGAGTATATCTCAGTGCCCTGTTGATTTCTGACTCTCACATCAGTAGGACCTTCAGGTTCAAACTTCGTTTTTTTACACGCGGTAACCGCAACGATTATCAGCAGAAGGGAAAGATATTTTTTCATTAAAAGGTCGGATTAGTTGAACTTGTAATTACCTGACCTGAAAAATAATAAATAAGTTGCAAGTGGTTAAATTATTTCCAGGCTGTTTTCAGGTACCCAGCCTATATTCCCGTCTGAAAGCCTTATTTCGAGCCACTCTCCTACTTCATCCTCAACTGATACTTTAGTCCCCTCATGAAGCACAAATAAGTCAGTTCCACTAATGTCGGGTGAGCTCTTTCCATTAACTACAGGACTGAAAATAATCGCGTTTTTATTATCGTATACCAGGGTTTTGTTCCTGAAAGTCAGCGCCAGTGAGACGAGTGATACAATCAGCAGCAGGATGGCCAGCCAGAAGCCCATAACCTTCAGTTTATACCTGGAAGTATAAAAATAGATTGAAAGGAATATAAGGCAAAGTATAAAGGTTGTCAGGCTGAGCCTTGCCCAGCTGTTAGTTGACATTACCAGTGCCAGAAAATTATACCACCTGACGAAAAAAAGCTCCGGTATTTCCTCAAACCTGTCAACAACAAGAGTGCGGGCTATCTGAAGATTATAGTTTATGTCCTCATCGGCAGGCTTGCGAAGATATGCCCGTTCATAAAACAGAATTGCTTCGGGAATATTGTTCAGCTTAAAATACGCATTACCTATATTATATTCGAGTTCAGGTGACCGGTAACCGGTGTTATAAATTTCAATCCATATTTCAAGTGCCTTTTCAAAATCACCGGCAGTAAATGACCCGGTTCCCCTTATGAACTTCTCACTTACCGTTTCCTGTGAAATTGCAGAGACCGGCAGAAAGGAAAGCAGGATCAGCAATAATATGTTTCTTATTTTTCTTTCCATTTCTTAGCCTCGTGAGTTTTCTACCGCGCTTATAAACCGGGAAGTTCCTTCATAGATGTCAGTTGCTTCCGTTCCTGATGCGGATGGTGCATACCTTGCATATTCGCATTTGTCAAGAATATCAGTCAGGCTCCGGATCTTCTCTTCATCAACACCGGCTTCCTGCAGAGCTATTACTGCATTATTTCTTGTGAGATCTGAAACGGGGATATTCAGCTTGTCGCTCAGATAACCCCAGATTGCCTTGAGATTCTCTTCATAGAACCTGTCAGTTTCTCCATTCTTAAGACATACTGAGGCTTCACGAAGCCGCTTTGCAGCTATCTTTCCCGCCTTACGGTTTTTGACAGCCGAAATATCGGCATTACGCCGTATATGTTCCCTTCTGACAAACAGTGTGGCAAAAAAAGCAAGAAGAACAATCACATAGCCGCTGTAAAATGTTTGCCTTGTAACTATGAGATTCGTGGATTTTGATAGTTTTCCTGGTTCAGTCTTAATAAACCGGATATCCTTTCCCACATATTTGACATCTTCTTTTGAGACACCTCCGTAGACAGTTATCCCGCTCCCCTGCTCATTACCTTTTCTTGCATAAAAATGTTGTTCAGTAGTTTTCAATCGTTCATATTTTCCTGATGATGTATTGAAATAAGAGTATGTCAGCGGGGGAATTGTAAAATCCCCGTAATGGCGTGGTATCAGAAGATATTCGAAAACCTTCTGTCCTGATGTTCCGCCGGATGAATTCTTTAGTTCATCAATAATTTTCGGATCATACACTTCAATATCAGGAGGAAGTTTAATTTTCGGGGCTTCGGCCAGCTTGAGGTTACCGCTTCCTGAAATTGCAATCTTCAGGCTTACCGCATCGTTCACATTGACGGTGTCTTTATTGATAACTGCCTTAATATTCACCTTACCGACAATGCCTGAAAAATCATCCGGTTTGGTTCCGGGTAAAGGCTTCACATTAATTTTTACAGCCTTGCTCACAACAGCCTGCGGAATTGTCTGGTAATTTGAAAAGAAATCACCGAAGAACGGATCTGATCTTCCGGTTTTTTGCTGTACAAGAACTGTCAATTGTACAGGATCAATTGTGATCTCGCCTGTTACCTGGGGATAGAGAAGGAATTGTTGTAAAACACCTGTACCATAAACTGTTCCGTTTATATTCTCCTGGCGAAGTGAATTCAAAGACGGAGTTTCGAGATCAGTTTTAAGAAATCCCGTAAAGGAAGGATATTTAATTTCGTTGATCCCTGAAAGGTTCACTCGGGTAAAAAGCTTGACTGTTGCGACAAGATGTTCGCCAATATAAAGCTCTCTGCGGTTAAGAGAAACATCAAGGTATATCTGGCCTCTTGGAGCTTCCGTTGGCTTGGTATTGCCACCGGGTTGTGCAGCCGGTTGTGGAGCATTGTCGCCAACCACTGTGATGCGGAGGGAATCGGAATAATAAGTCTTGCCTTTTATTGTGAACGCTGCCGGAGAAATGACAAAGGTGCCTTCATTAAGTGCCTGGAGATAATATAAATAGGAATATGAAGTCTCATGCGTCATTCTACCGTTGATGATCTCTGTGCTGGAGTTGTATGATGTATGCGGGCCCATCAGTTTGTAGAATCCTTCGAAAGATGGCGCCTCAAATTCACCACCTCCCGAGTTCACTGTCCATTGAACACTGAACTGCTCTCCGGCTTCAACAACAGACGGAAATTCAGCCTGAACAGTAATTTCCTGTGCCTGCAGGAATAACGGCAGGAGAAAAAATAAAATATACAATATCGCTCGCCTCATTTCTTCTAACCCTTCTTACCAGTTCTTTAATGTCCTGACATTTTCTTTTTTTGCTTTTGCAAGTTTAACTTTTTCCTGAACCTCTTTCTCGTCATTGGCAAGAGCATTCAATATCCTTTCAGCATCCTCCTTTGAAATTGCCTGCTGATCCTGCTGCTGTTGCGGTTGCTTCTGATCATCCTGATTCTGGTTATCCTGGCTCTGGTCACTTTTGTCCTTGTTATCCTTATTCTGATTTTTTTGTTGCTGTTGTTGTTGTTGCTGTTGCAGCAGATCCTGTCCATATGCAAGGTTGTATTTTGCTTCCAGGTTTTCCGGATCGAGCTTCAGGGATCCTTTATAGGCGTCAATGCTCTCCTTAATCTTTTTTGACATAAGCAGGGAGTTCCCAAGGTTATAAAGACTGGCCGACTTTTTTTTCACATCGTCGTTCATGTTATAGTTTTCAACGAATTGTTTGCCGGCATCCTCATATTTTTTTTGTTTGTAAAGCGCATCACCTGTGTTGAATACGGCATCAGGAAAGGCATCATTCTTATCAATGGCTCTCCTGTAGGATATTTCAGACTCTGAAAATTTATCCTTCCCGTATTCCCTGTTTCCCTGTCTGACATATTTTCTTTCAACCTGTGAATTTGCTGATAAGGTCAATGTCAGCAGAAAGCCGGTTATGACCACCGATTGTCCTGAAGTTTTAAAGCTATATTTTTTTATTCTGAACATAAGCTGTGTAAAAATATTATATCCTGTACTTAAATAACTTAATATTTGACAATTTTCTATTCTTCCTGTCCATAATTAAGAATTCAACAATAAGTAAAACGAGGGCGAATACAGCAAATATCTGGAACTGATCATTATACTCGGTGTACATTGTGCTTTCCAGATCCTCCTTTTTCATCTTCCTGATCTGGCCGAAGATCTCATCGAGGCCGATATTTGTATTGCTTGCCCGCACATAGTTCCCTGATGCGCTCACTGCAATCTTCTTCAGGATATCTTCATCGAGCTTCGTAATGACTGTATTACCATCCGGATCTTTCAGATAATCCCTTCTTCCGTTAACCATGACAGGAACAGGAACTCCCTCAGCAGATCCTATTCCGATAGTATGGATTACGATACCGGCTTTTGATGCTTCTCCGGCTGCTGAAACCGGATCGTCCTCGTGATTCTCTCCGTCGGTGATGATGATCATTGCTTTGCTTTTACCCTCACCCGGGCTGAATGATCTAATTCCCAGTTCAATAGCAGATCCGATTGCGGTACCCTGCTTTGGAACCATATCGGGATTAATTGCCGACAGGAACATTTTTGCGGAGACATAATCGCTGGTTATCGGTATCTGGGTATAAGCATCGCCTGCGAAAACTACCAGTCCGATCTTATCATTGTCCAGGTTGTCAATGAGCCTGGTAAGCGCCTGTTTTGCCCTTGTGAGCCTGTCAGGCTGAATATCCTCAGCAAGCATTGAATTGCTTACATCAAGAGCAATTATAACCTCAATCCCCTGCTTCTTTACCTCCTCAAGCTTTGATCCGAATTGCGGACGGGCCAGGATTATTATGACAAACGAGATAGCGAGCAGTTGCAGGAAAAACTTGATATTGGGTCTGATACCTGAAAACTCAGGCATCAGCTTTCTTACAAATTCCTGGCTGCCCAGCTTTTTCAACGATCTTTTCTTCCTGGCTTCGTTCAGTATCCATAATACAACCATTACCGGGAGCAGAAGCAACAGGTACAGAAAATCGGGATTTGCGAATCTGAACAATTGCATATTCTTCCGTTTTAGGTTATATTTCTGTAAATTGTTACCCGTGTAAGGATTTCGAGGGCAAGCAGTATAAAAACAATGATTGAGGGAATCAGGAATTTTTCCTCACTTCTTGTGAATTGTCTCACATCAATTTTCGATTTTTCAAGCTTATCAATTTCCGCATAAACCTGGACAAGCTTGTCATTATCCGTAGCTCTGAAGTATGTACCTCCTGTTTTCCCCGAGATCTCCTTCAGGATATCTTCATCAATCTCAACCGGCATGCTCTGGTATTGCAAACCGAAGGGAGTCTGCACCGGGTATGGTGCCGAGCCCCGGGTGCCGACGCCAATCGTATAAACCCTTATACCGTATGTTTTTGCAATATCCGCGGCCGTGGCAGGTGCAATATCGCCCCTGTTATTCACCCCATCCGTCAAAAGAATTATTACCTTACTTTTAGCATCAGAATCTTTAATCCTGCTTATAGCTGTTGCCAGTCCGTTGCCAATTGCAGTACCGTCCTCGATCATGCCGCTCTCGATCTCACGCATAAGGTTGATGAGCACTGCATGATCAGTAGTCAGAGGACACTGGGTAAAACTTTCCCCGCTGAAAACAACAAGCCCGATGCGGTCATAGGGTCGGCCTGAAATGAATTCCGTCGCCACATTTTTTGATGCCTCAAGCCTGTCGGGTCTGAAATCCCTCGCAAGCATACTTCCGGAAATATCGAGAGTTAGTATAATATCAATACCTTCAGTCGTGACATCCTGAAACTTATCAGTTTTTTGAGGTCGTGCAAGTACGATGATAAGCAAAGTTATTGCAATTGCCTGCAGGGTGAATAAAATATGGCGGAGATAATTCCGGAACGTTGTTCCTGCTTTATTAAATACCTCTAAGTCAGGCATTTTAAGAGAAGCAGAAGTTCTATGCTGTCTGATGATGTAGTACGCGATTATTGCCGGCACCAGTAACAGAAGCCAGAGAAAAGATGGATTTGCAAATATTATTCCTGTCATGCCTGCACCTCCTTTTCAGCATTGGGAGAGGCCGGTTCAGTCACCTCATCTCTGACCCGTGTTATATCGACAAACTCCCATGATTGTTCAAAATGAAGCTCATTTTCCGAAGGGTCAGGCTTGTATTTGGCGAACTTGACAAGATCGGAACCATTAAGTATTGTTTTAAGATTCCGGTACGTTTCGTCTTTTTTAAAACCTGATTTTACAAGTTCATCAAGTGTTTCGGAAGTTGTAAGCTCAAGTGAATAAACACCATACCTGTTTTCAAGGTACTGCCTCAATATTTCCGTGAGGCGAGTGTAGTACAGTTTCACTTCCCCTTTTTGCCAGAGTTTCTGTTCCCGTAATTTCTCAAGATCCCGGAAGGCAATGACATGAGCAGGATCAGGATTTTTAACAGGGGCAACCTCTTCTTTCTTTCTGAATAGTTTCCTGATCAGGCGGCTGATACCCCAGACAATTGAGGCCGCCAGTATAACGATCAGTACCCATGGAAGAATCTCACCGATCGTAAGCGGAGCCCTGTAGGGTTCAATAATATCGAAAATTGCAGCAGCTGTATCAGCGGGTGCAATCTTCACTCTGATGACCTCAAGTAATGAATAATCAGAATAAAACCTTTTGAGCCCGTTTTCAGCCGGCATTTCGGCATAAACCGGAGGTACCTGGTAAAAACCTGAATCAAAAGATGTTACAAGATATTTATTTATAACTCTCAGCCTTTTGCCGGCAGATAAAGTATCAACAGAAGGTCCTGATATTATTTCAATATTCCTGAAAAGAGTATCCTTAAGCGGAATAATTTTCAGATTCAGATCCGCAGGCTGATCTACAGTAATTGTAAAATTTACCTGATCACCTATAAATATCCTTGAAGTATCAAATGCGGCAGTAACTGCAACATCCTGTCCACTTATGGAGGTGAATGATACAAAAAATGATGATACTAAAAACAGGAACCGCGTCATATTCACCTGCGTTCGAACAAATTAATCAGTGGTTTGACATAATCTTCGCCGGTGCTTAACCAGGCAGTATCGACACCACATTTTTTAAATACATTACTGATATTTCTGGAATGGTCTTCCCACCATTGCCTGTAAACCTTCCGTGATGACTTCAGGGAAGTATCGATCCACTTTTCCTCACCTGTTTCCGAGTCCGAAACCTTTATCAACCCTATATCCGGTAATGATGTCTCCGCCGGGTCAAAAACCTTGATGGCAGCTATATCGTGCTTGTTTGATGCAATCCGCAAGGCCTCCTCAAAATCGGGGGCCATAAAATCGGACAGGATAAATGCAGTACATCTTTTCTTTATAGCGTTTGTAAGGAATCGCAGAGGTACATCAAGATCTGTCTTATGGCTCCCCGGGTGGAAATCAAGTAATTCCCTGATTATCCGCAATATATGTTTTCTGCCTTTTTGCGGTGGGATGAATTTTTCAATCTTGTCTGAAAAGAAAATAACACCAATTTTGTCATTATTAAAGATTGCAGAGAATGAAAGTACTGCAGCAACCTCTGTCATGACATCCCGTTTAAAGTTTATCGTTGTTCCGAAACTTCCGGAACCGCTTACATCAATAAGCAGCATCACCGTAAGTTCTCGTTCCTCTTCAAAAATCTTGATATAAGGATGATTGAAACGTGCAGTTACGTTCCAGTCAATACTTCTGATATCGTCGCCATACTGGTACTCCCTGACCTCACTGAATGCTATTCCCCGTCCTTTAAAGGCACTATGGTACTCACCGGCAAAAATATGCCTGGTCAGACCCCTGGCCTTTATTTCAATTTTACGGACTTTCTTTAGCAGTTCAGATGTTTCCACTTCTTGAACAGTTTTGTCAGACTTTACCCCCTTCCCGACTTTAACCAGGGGGGAAGGGGGCATTTTGTTAATCATTTCCCCCCTGGGGGAAATAAGAAAGGGGGTATTTAATTTTACTAAGGAACTTCAACTACATTCAGGATCTCAGTGATAATCTTATCCTGATTTACATTCTCAGCTTCAGCTTCATACGTCAGTCCGATCCTGTGTCTCATGACATCAGGACATATTCCTCTCACATCCTCAGGGATCACGTATCCTCTTCTGCGGATGAACGCAAAGGCTTTTGCTGCAACGGAAAGATAGATCGAAGCTCTCGGTGAGGCTCCGTAGGAGATCATACTGTCAAATGCCGGAAGTCCGTATTTCCCGGGATTCCTGCTTGCAAAGACTATATTAAGTATGTAATTCTCGATTTTTTCGTCCATATAGACTTCCCTTACAGTATCCCGTGCCCTAACAATATCGGATGTATTGAGTACAGTGGAGGTTTTAGGAAATTCCTTTGCCAGGTTTTCCCGTATTATAAGCTTTTCTTCATCCAATGTGGGATAGTCGATAAGTACTTTTAGCATGAACCTGTCGACCTGTGCTTCAGGAAGAGGGTAAGTTCCCTCCTGTTCTATCGGATTCTGTGTAGCAAGCACCAGGAAGGGTTCTTCGAGATGGAATGTGGATTCACCGATTGTGATCTGCCTCTCCTGCATGGCTTCAAGCAGCGCACTCTGAACTTTAGCCGGGGAACGGTTTATTTCATCTGCCAGGATGAAATTTGCAAAAACCGGTCCTTTCTTGACAGTGAACTCTTCTTTTTTCTGGCTATAGATCATTGTACCTATCAGGTCGGCCGGCAGCAGGTCGGGTGTAAACTGTATCCTGCTAAATTTAGCATCTATAATTGATGCAAGGGATTTTATAGCAAGGGTTTTTGCCAGTCCGGGTACACCTTCCAGCAGGATGTGACCATTGCCGAGAAGTCCGATCAAAAGGCTGTCGATCAGGTGTTTCTGACCAACAATCACCTTATTCATCTCCATTCTGACTATATCGACAAAAGCACTCTCTTTTTCAATTTTCTCGTTAAGGATCCTTATGTCTGAAGTTTGCTCCATAGTTAAAATTTTTAATCGCCAAAGTTAATAAAACGGGTAAAACCCTGCTTCGGTATGTCAAAAAACAGTTACACAAAAGAAACCGGCTATTTAATAAAGAGGTGTTAAGAAGTGTTAAAGTTCTGTTAAAAGAAATTTAATCCTCTTCAGTCACTGACAAGGGATTCCATGAAAACCCGGCCCTTGACGAACTCCGCAAAACAAGTGTGAGCACCAGCGGCAGGAAAGCATTATTTAATGAAGCAGGAAACATAATCAGTACTATGAACGAAATTGCACACAATACAAAAACGATCCTGTACCAGGTATACCATTTTTTATTCAGAATCAGTGAAAGCAGGCACATTATTATAAAAGGGCTGAGCCAGATTATGTGTAAATTCCATCTCGTTTGCTGATGATCGGTAAAAAAATTAAAGAAGATCAGTATCAGTGCCAATATCGAAAATATCGCGAAAAGGAATATATCGAGAACTTTGAGCACTTTCTTCCCCCTTACCTGTGAAGAAATCAGAATAATTATTACAAGTATCAGCGAGAAAGCAAAAACCGGACTTCTCAGAAAACGTTGTGTTACTACCAGTGAATCATTTTCGACAACCGTTTCAGGATTCTGAAGTAAAGGGATCATTCTGGAGTTACGGTTGATGACAGCATCAGACAAGGCTTCCTGCATGTCGATAGGCAGGAACATCCTGTCGCGGAACATAGCTTTTTTATTGCCGGGCAATCCGATAAGAAGATCGATCCCGAATTTCAGCCATGGTGCCGGTGTCAGGTATTTTCCAAGCATAAACCTGAAAGCAGGTGCCTCTCCCTTTTCTTCAGGAGGATATAAGAGTATTTTTCCAATAGCTTTTTCAAGCAGATCCCTGATGCGTGTGGAACAATCGTCATAGAAAAAATCATAGCGGTATTTAACATTCTCAGGTTTCAGGTTCTCTGTTATCAGGTCCATTAAACGGACAGTTTCTTCAGGTTCAAGGTTTATTTTCTGGGATTGTACCCACCTTCCTTCCATGAAATACTCCTGCAGGAATCTGTCATAAGTGGTAATTCCCAGCATATATTCCAGCTTTCCCCTGGCGAATTTCCATGCAAAGGCAGGTGTGGCGAAATCGAATACACCCCAGTTATATACCCTGTCGGTACCTGCGACAGAATCCACTATCCTTAACGCACTGTGTCCCCAGTGTGAATAGGTCTCATCTCCGGGGCCGCACGTCAGAAGGTACACATCGGGTGTTTTATTTTCCTGTGAAAATAAGTCAGGGCAAATTGTTATGAGAATCACCGGAATAACTGCAAGCATTCTTTTCATCGTTTATTTTTTACGGATTCACAGATACGGTTTTATAAATGCGAATGTCAGAATTAGTATCGAAATAGTAATAATTAAGCCGCTAATATTTTGGATTTTCTTTAAATTGCCGGCTAAATTTAACTTCAACATTTGCCATGAGAACAAAAATTTTCATAACCATATTTGCAATTTCTTTAATTTCAATGAATTGCAAAGATAAAGAGACCTTTCCAATTACTGATCTGCACATTCATTTAAAAGGCGATTTCACTATTGAGGATGCTGTAAAAAAATCTGAAGATGAAAATATTAAATACGGTCTTGCCGTAAACTGCGGCTTGAGATTCCCTATTCATAAGGACAGTCAGATTGACTCTGTCCTGCTGACTTTTAAGGATCATCCTGAGTTCCTGATAGCGATGCAGGCTGAAGGAAGGGAATGGGTCAACCTGTTTTCAGACGAGTCTATCCGGAAATTCGATTACGTATTTACCGATGGAATGACGTTCACTGATGCGGAAGGGCGGAGAAACAGGATCTGGATCAAGCAGGAAACCTGGATCAATAATGAAGAAGAATTCATGGATTACCTTGTCAATACTATCGTTAAGATACTGAATGAGGAGCCGATCAACATTTATGTCAATCCGACATTTTTACCCGAACAGATGGCCGACCGGTATGATACATTCTGGACACCTGAAAGAATGGATAAGGTGATAAATGCTGCAAAAACAAACAATATCGCCATCGAGATCAATAACAGATACAGCATCCCTTCTTATGAATTCATAAAAAGAGCTAAGAAAGCCGGAGTAAAATTCACGGTTGGCACAAACAATTCCGATGGTAACTTTTCAGGTGCGGAATATGCCCGGGAAATGATTAAAAAATGCAAACTGAAACAGGAGGATTTTTACCTGCCTGTAAATAAAAAGCAGGATGGAAAACCTTGATTTCCTCAGAACCCTCAAATTTCTTCCCGGGATCATCATCGGATTAACAGTTCATGAATTCAGTCATGCCTGGATTGCATACCGGGCAGGTGACCCTACATCGAGGGACCAGGGGAGGATCACACTGAATCCTCTTAAACATATTGATCCGCTGGGATTTATTATGCTTCTGGTTGCAGGATTCGGCTGGGCAAAACCGGTTGAATTTAACGAGCAGAATCTGAGAAATCCCAAAACTGATGTGCTGAAAATTGCAGGTGCAGGACCGGTTTCAAATGCTCTGTTAGCAATGATTCTGTCAGTCATCTACGCATTATTATATACCGCAGGATACATCAATCCATATTCTGTTACAGATGAAATATTCAAATATGGCATTTTTATTAACTGGGGATTGTTTGTGTTTAACCTGATACCCATCCCGCCTCTGGATGGTTCACATTTATTGCTTTCTTACTTTAAGAAATTCCCTGCCTTTTACACGGCTCTTTACAAATATGGCACAATTGCCCTTCTGGCACTTATTGTTGTTTCAGCAGTAAGCAAGGTCAATCTCCTGCCTATCTGGCCTCTGATGAACTTCCTGGGAAGAGGATTTTTATCAATCCTGGGTATTACTTTTTAGGTTCAGGCAGTTTTCCATTATTTTTTTGATGAACTGAATGTTTAATTTAGCAGTTCTGCTTTGATAATTGTGAATATTGTAGTATATTGCAGAAAACTAGCTTGTTGTGAAGACTTTCCTGATAATTCAGATATTGATTATGACAGGTTGTTTTGAACCTCAGGTCGACAAGT
>Ga0105101_10000290_pt1 | contig 20070 bp, 20 predicted proteins | sample PPLLak21cMay2015_2_FD_87037 | JGI IMG/M metagenome (GOLD analysis project Ga0105101, IMG submission 87037) | Freshwater sediment microbial communities from Prairie Pothole Lake near Jamestown, North Dakota, USA - PPLs Lake P8 Core (1) Depth... | ecosystem: Environmental > Aquatic > Freshwater >... | reverse complement strand
GCCATAATCTCTCTTCCTCGTTAAGTTTCGTTCGTCGGCCAGGCTCAGCGAGCCTGCACCAAATTGGTCTCAATCAACCGCCGCAGCCGCCCACCGTCACCTTGATCTGCTGGGTGGCCATGTGCAGCTTGCCGCCGGACTTGACGACGACCTTCACGTCCGAGGTCTTGCCCATTTTCATGCGGGCGCTGAAGTAGCCGACGGCACCGGCCAGGTTGACGTTCGCCACCAGCGGCTGGTTGTTGCCGGCCACCATGATGGCAATGGCTTCGACGTTCGGCAGCGAGGTGGACACGGCAATCGGCACCACCGCGCCGTTTTCCGCCTGGATCGGCGCCTTGATGCTGATGGCCTTGCTGTCGGTGGCGGCGCTGGTGCCGTACAGGCTTTTCAGGGCATCGTCGACGGACTTGGCATCGAAGGCGGCGGCCGGCCAGGCGGCGGCCAGCACCCGGGTCGGGGTCAGCAGCCCGGCGGAGGCGGCCACGGCCAGCACGCTGCCGGCGACGGTGCCTTTGAGGAAGGTTCTGCGGTTTATGGAATTCACGAGTGGTTCTCCTGGTTCATATTTATATGTGTGTTCTGTCATCCTGTACCGGAATGAGCGGTTCGTTACAGGGTCAGCAGGAATTCAACGACAGTGTCGATTTCCTTGTCGCTCAGGATGCCATGCCGGCCGAACGGTGGCATGACCGAGTTCGGATTAACGGCGGTGGCGTCCCACACCTGGGCGCGCAACTTGGCCTTGTCCGGGAAGCGCTGCTTCATGGACACGAGCGGCGGTGCGACATTGCCATAGTTGATGCCGGCAATCTGGTGGCAGGAGTGGCAATTACCCTTCTTGCGGTCGATGGCGACACAACCGCCTTGTATGGCCGCTTCGGTCGGCGGGTTTTCCTTGTCATTACAGATGGCAGGCTTTGGGGCGCCCTGTGCGAGTGAAACGGGTGCCGTGAGCAGGCTGCCGAGCAGAAGGGCGGCAGTGCTGGCCCCCAGGATGATGCTAGCGGTTTTCCGCATTACTCCTCCTAGTTTTATGTTATGACTGGGTTACTGGGTACCGGTGGTCCGGGCTGGGCTTTACGCTGTTGAGTTCGTCAGAACCAATAACAGACATAGCGCAGCCGCATAATTAACGTATCCCGCTGCAGATGGCAAGTATTGAGGAGAGGAAAATGCGGATGCTCGCTGAGTGGCCTGATTCTTTAGGGAATTCTCCGTTAGTATTTTAACGGACTCTTATTTGTTTTTTTGCCGGGGGAGATTGACGATCACGCTCGGATTGATTGGCGGCCGGTGCCGGCGGCAGCGTTTCGCGGATATCCTTGATGCGGGCCTCGAGGCTCGAAATGTAATAGAAATTCTTGCCGGCGAAGCGGATGGCGAGCTCGAACTGTTCAATCGCGGCGCGTGGCTGGCCAGTCAGGAAATAATATTCGCCATAGGCGCGATGCGCTTCCATGCGGTTGCCGGATTCCCCGGCGGCGCTGGCCAGCAATTTGTATAACGCCGGTTCCTGCGGTCGTGCGCGCACCGCCTTGTCGAGCAGCTGCCGGGCCTGTGCCGCCCCGCCGTTTTTGATCAGCGCCGAGGCATGACGCTGGGTAAGCGCCAGCGATGCCGGGAACTTGCGGGCTGCCTCGGTATAGGCCTTCAGCCCCGCGGACGTATTGTTGGCCGCCAGCTCGATTTCCGCGCGCAGGATGTGATAAGGCACATAATCGGCGCGAGCCTTCAAGAGCAGCGCGGACTCACGTCGCGATTCCTCGTAGCGCTTGTTCATCAGCAGGGCGAGCGCGTGACCGTACTGGTCAGCGGCCGTGCGCGTGCTGTCCGGATTCGCCAGTTTGGCGCGAAACAGCTTGAGTGCCGCTTCCGGCTTGTTGCCCAGAACCTGCAAGCGTGCCTGCATGTGCGCGAAGGCGCTGGCGTCGGGATTGGCGCGGGCCGGAAAATTTTCCGCATGATTGCGCGACTCTGCTATACGCCGGCCGGTAACCGGGTGACTGCGCAGGAATTCCGGCAGGTTGTTGTCGTACAGGCGGGTCAGCAGTTCCATCTGTTCGAAGAACCCCGGCATGGCGCGCGCATCGTAACCGGCATTGTTCAAAATGGTCATGCCGATGCGATCGGCCTCCTGCTCGAAGGCGCGGGTAAAGTTGAGTTCATGCTGGGCCATGCCCGCCGTTGTCAGCAGCACCGCCGCTTCGCCGCCCGGTTGGCCGGATGCAGCGATCAGGATGCCGGCAAGCATGGCCGCCAGTGCCGGGCCACTGATGCGCTGGCTCTCGGCAATCATGCGCGGAATGTGACGCTGGGTAATGTGCGCCGTTTCGTGCGCCAGCACGGCCGCGAGTTCCGCCTCGCTGCGCGCCGCGAGCAGCAGCCCGGTGTGCAAGCCGATGAAACCGCCAGGCACGGCAAACGCGTTGATGGACGAGTTGTTTACCAGAAAAAAATGAAACGCCGGCAACCCATCAACGCCCGCCGTGAGGCGTCGCCCCAAATCCTGCACGTACTCATTCAGCTCGGGATCATCGAGAAGATCAAGCTGCAGCCGCGCCTGCCGCATGAAATCCTCACCGATGCGGCGCTCGTCCTGCGGTGACAGGACAGCGGCCGATTCGTCGCCAAGATCCGGAAGATTGCCGCCAATCGACGTCGCCCGTGCCGCCGGACTAATGAGCAGTCCGATGAGCAGCAATGCCCCGAGGCGGGAAGGACGGTTACGTATGGTCATGAGTAGTTTCTGGACAAATTCGAGTTGCAACAGGGAGTAAGGTTCAAATATTTATTGGGCAATCTGGTTGTGTGTATTGGCAGATTTACCGCGAGCAATTGCATTCTCAGCATCAATGTTAAGCAGGATCATATCGTTACCAAAATGTCAGGCATACATTGATTCAAAAATTAATCATTGTCTTTTATGATAGTGAGTGATGACTACATGTTTAAATACCACCCCGGATTCTTGAAAGATACGCATTTAAGAATATACTAATTTCATTTCGTACTGTGGCGCGCTTAAAATGTTCGGATTCAAAGAGCTCGATGCCCTGCAACTGCACGGAATGCTGCAGGGGCAGGATAAAAAGCAACTCGTATTGCTGGACGTGCGCACGCCAGCGGAGGCAGCCCGAGGCGGCATCCGCGGTGCGCGCAATGTCCCGCTGCATCTATTACCGGTCGTAGGCCAGGAGCTGGATAATGACGCATCGCTCATCCTGTATTGCCACTCCGGCGTGCGCTCCGCCCAGGGTTGTGCATTCCTGATGACGCGCGGTTACAGCAAGGTGTATAACCTGCGTGGCGGAATTTTGAGCTGGGCGCAGAGCGGCCAATCATTGGCCCCGATCGAGAGCATGGCAGCCAGCGCCTGAGTCAGGCTGGATTGGTAACGATGTCTTGGTTAGATTCTTTTACTTAAATTTCTCAGGAGGAATAACAGATGGCTAGCTTTGATAAAGAACTCGACGCGCGTGGCCTCAACTGCCCGCTGCCAATCCTGCGCACCAAGAAGTTTCTGCAGGAGATGGGCGCCGGCCAGACACTGAAGATCCTCGCGACCGATCCGGGCTCGGTGAAAGACTTCCAGGCATTCGCCAAGCAGACCGGTAACGACCTGCTGGAGTCAGCCGAGGCGGGCGGCGAGTACACCTTCCTGATCAAGAAGAAGGCCTGAACCTGTGCTGCGGCCTTGAGCCGCAGCATCGCCCGGCTGGCATTTCATAATTAAAACCAGAAAGCCCGTGCGCGGTCTTTCATTGCGAGGAGAAGAACATGGCCGACAAGAAACTGGGTATTATTGCGTCTAAAGGCACGCTGGACTGGGCCTATCCGCCATTTATCCTGGCCTCCACGGCCGCGGCGCTGGGCTACGAAGTTCAGGTATTTTTTACCTTCTACGGGTTGGCGCTGCTCAAGAAGAAACTCGACCTCAAGGTCAGCCCGCTCGGCAACCCGGGCATGCCGATGAAAATGCCGTTCGGCCCCAAGTGGTTCCAGGGTATCAACTGGAACATCCCGAATGCCGTGCAGGCCGTGGTGCCGGGTTTTGAGTCGCTCGCCACCGTGCTCATGAAACAGACTGTCAAGAACAACGGCGTGGCGAGCATCGCCGAGCTGCGCGATCTGTGCCGCGAGGCGGATGTGAAAATGATTGCCTGCCAGATGACGGTCGAGCTGTTCGGATTCGATCACAGCGAGTTCATCGATGGCCTCGAATTCGGCGGCGCCGCGACCTTCTTCGAGTTCGCTGGCGAAACGGACGTGTGCCTGTTCATCTGAACACAGCGGGATTTTTGGCGTAGAAAAAACCAGCCGGCATTTTTGCCGGCTGGTTTTTTTTCGCGTCTACCAGGCACTGGACCAAGCTGTTGTCAGTGGCATGCGCTTTGTCCAGCCCATTGATGTAGTGCTGGTTTAATGCACACACGGGACGTTTGGCATTAAGGCATGTATTTATATGAGTATAAAATAATACGTTGACAGGATTCCCGAACGAGTGGAATATTTCCGTCATCGTTTGCGTCGCCGGTTTTTCAAGGACGACAAACGCAATAACTTAGGAACATTTATAAGTAAAGGATTGTGGGCAGCGGGAAGCGATTCGCTCCGCGATAAACCACTACAGCAGTACAGGCGGCCTGTCACCCAGGCTACTTTTATTTACCGCAAGAGGAGGAGTACCGATGTCATTCAATAAAAGCAAACTCGCAGTGGCGGTGGCCGCTGCAGCAGGCCTGACGTTCTCGTCCGGCGCCTTCGCCACCAACGGCATTATCCAGGCCGGTAACGGCATGGTCGCGCACGGCGTCGGCGGTGCGGGTCTGTCGAACGCCGCCGAAGCTTCTTCCGGCGTAGACAATCCGGCACTGATCAGCCAGACCGGCGATTCAGTCAGCGTGGCATGGAGCATGTTCATGCCCGATCGCGAGTTCGAGCGGCCCGCTGGTGTGGGCGGGGGGACGGAAGTGAGCGACAGCAAACTGTTCGCGATCCCGCAGGCCGCCTTCACCTCGAAAATCAACAATGAGATGAGCTGGGGCATCATGGCCTATGCCATGGGTGGCATGAACACCGACTACCGGGATGGCGCGGTTGCCGGCAGTGGTCCGGAGAGCGTCAACCTGCAGGGTATGATCATTGCCCCGACTCTCAGCTTCGCCTTCAACAAGAATGTATCGGCTGGTGCTTCGCTGCTCATCGGTTATATGAATATGACGGCGCGCAATCTGTTCGCCAGTTTTGGGGTACCCAACAACACTTTTGACGACACCGCTGTGGGTTATGGCGTGAAGCTCGGTGTGGACGCCAAGGTTGCGGACGGCATCTCGGTGGGCGCCATGATCCAGCCGCAAATGCAAATGGATGAATTCGAAGGCTTCAAGACCTTCCTGAATAACTTTGGCTATACCGGCGACGCCTCAATCCCGTTGCCGAACGAGTTCGGCGTTGGTGCCAAGTTTGCGGCCGGCAAGAGCATGGATATCGTGGCCGATATCCTGTACTACCAGTGGACAGGCAATGAAGTGTTCGAGTTCTTCGGTTGGGAAGACCAGATTGTCTACAAGGTCGGTGTCGAGTTCCGTCCGAGCGACAAACTGGCGTTGCGCGCCGGATTTAACTATGGCGAGTCGCCGATCCAGGGTGGCAATACGACCGCCCCGATTTCCACGTTTGGCGGTACGACCGCGGATGCGGCTTTTGCCAACTATCTATTCCCGGCAATTTCCGAAACCCACGTTACCCTGGGCCTGAGCTACAAGATGGATAAGAGCATGACCATCAGCGGTTACTACCTGTACGCTCCGGAAGCAAGCCAGACCGCGACGACGTCAAATTTCGGCGGGGGTTATCCCACCGGCACCACGATCAGCATGACCCAGCACGCCTTCGGTCTCGGCCTCAATTACGCCGCGAAGTAATGTTCTGGTTTATGGCTTGAGCAGTCAGTAACACTACGGGGCTACAGGAAACTGTAGCCCCATTTTTTTCGAGAAGCTGGCAGAAGCCAGCGGAAAAAAAGTATCCGAACCATTTTGCTGGGACTACTTACAGCCAGGTTCATTACGAGGAGGGGAGATCATGAGAACGTTACGCAGCCTGTTTGCCGTGTTGGCCGTGTTGTTGGCCTGGAGCGGCGTTGCCCGTGCCGCCGACGAGCACGGAATTTTTGAACGACTCCTCACGGCCTCGGGGTCGTTCGAGGAAACCAGCGCGGCGCTGGAGAAGAGTCTGGGCGAATCCAAGCTCACGCTGCATGCCAAACACGATCTCAAGATCCCCGACGGGGTACAGAAAGCCAGGGTGTATGTGTTGACCTCACCCGCCTACCTGGAAGCCGCCAACGGCGCGCCGGCCAATACCATTTCGGCGCAGATTCTGCGAGTTGCCGTCTACCAGTTTGGTGATGGCAAGAAAACCTACATCAATATGGCGAATCCAACTTCCCATGCCATGGTTTTCTATGCCGGGCAAAAGGACTATCCGCAGTTGCTGGCCGCCGCGAAGGCCGCCGCCCAGGAAATCCGCGATGTCGCGGCCAAGGTGCCGGGCAAGGCGGAGACCGAACAGCTCGAGCCCGCGCGCAGCGAGAAAACGCTCAACAAGTTTAATGGCGATGGTCCCGCCAAGATGATGGCGAAGTGGCGCAACTGGGAAGAAAGCCAGCACGTGCTCTTTGAGGGGAAGTCGGAAGATTTTGCCGCGATAGTCGCCCGCGTCGAGAAGGCGCTGGCTGCCAGCAAGGATAAAGGTCCGGATGACGCCTCAGGCTGGCGTCTGATCAGCAAGGTGCCAGTCGGCGCGAACGCGGTCTACTTCGGAATCAGCAACGACTACACGGAGAACAAATGCATACGCATCAACTCCGATTTCCGCAGCGACGGCAAGACCAAGGATGCACCGTATCCCGGTGCCGATCATGCGCCAGCACTCCCCTTGGAAATCCTGGTGATCAACGACGGCAAGACCGTACGTGCGGTGCAGTATGGCGAGATGTGGCGCATGCAGCTGTACTTCTGGGATTCGGGCTACATGGCGTTCACGAAAAACACCTTCGTTCCCAGCGCCATTTTCAATTCCATTGAAAAGGCGCTGATCGTGCCGGGCAGCTGAGACTGGGAGGTGGGCAGACAGGTTTTCGTCGCCCACGCTGATTTGAATCCGCGTGGGCACAAAGAACGTGCCCACCCTACCGAGCTGAGCCGTATGTACGGTGTACGGCGTGAATGGCCGGCGTGCAGGCTGCGAACGGGAAAGGTCTGGATTCAGGCCCCGACGCCTGTCCAACACCAACCAGATTTGTTTACTGTGAAGAGGAGCATCAATGCGTTGTTGTGTGATGAATAAGTTTGTGTTGGCCGCCCTGGTGGGATTGGCTACAGTCGCGTCACAAGCGGTTGCGGACGAGGTCCGCCTCAAGCCATACATTCTCGGCAATGCGCCGGCCGGCAATCTGGTACAGACGGTGGCGGACGTGAAGAGTGCCCTGAAGGCCTCGGGTTTTGACGAGGCCGGCAGCTATTCGCCCTATCCCGGCGCCGTGGTGATTGTGGTCACAAGCCCGGAGCTGAAGGCGGCCGCGGCGCGCGCCAGGAAGAATGGTGGTTTCGGCGCTGGCCAGCGCGTGGCAGTGACCGAGGTCAAGGGCAAGCCACAGGTGTCGTACATGAATCCGGCGTACATCGGTGCCGCCTACGGCCTGGGCAAGCTGGAAACGGTGTCCGGGAAACTCAAGACGGCACTTGGCGCCACGCAGGAATTCGGCGCGGTGAACGGCCTGACCGCGGAGGCGCTGGCGCCCGGCACCTACCACTACATGGTCGGTATGCCGTATTTCCAGCAGGTGGACGCGTTGGCCAAGTATCCGGATTACCCGACTGCGTTGGCGGCGGTGGAGAAGGGCCTGGCGGCCGGCAAGGGCGGCACGAAAAAGGTATACCGCATCGACCTGCCGGGCCGCGAGGCGAGCGTATTCGGTGTGGCGATTGTCACCGGCGACGGCATCGATAAGGGTGACAAGGACACCGACAAGGAGATCATGGACATTATTGATTGGCAGGAGCTGCGCATCACCGCCGCCTTGCCGTACGAGATACTGGTGCAGGGCGGTGCGGTCATCGCCCTGCGCGGCCGCTATCGTATCGCGCTGCATTCACCGGATACCCAAATGGCCGGCGCACACGGTTTCACCAAGATCATGAGTTCGCCGGGCGGTATCAAGGCCGCGCTCAAAGCCGTGGCGGGAGGAGATGCGCCAACAAAATGAAAAGTCGAACGAAGCAGGGCTTCCTTGAATAATTTCAGGGCACGACGTCTTGAAGCGTGGGCACCGTGACCGCAATATTCACCCTATCACCTTCCACATATAACGAGGAGCATTAGCATCATGAACGTCGCACGCGTACGCAATACCATCGCCGGGTTTTTCATCATGTTGTCGCTGGCCCTGGGTGTTTCCGCCAGCCCGTTGTTCCATAACGTGAACTGGCTGTGGTTCACGCTGTTTGTCGGCGCCAACCTGTTCCAGAGCGGGCTCACGAGCTGGTGCCTGATGGACAAGATTCTTGCCAAGCTCGGTGTGCCGGTGGGCGGAGCTGCCTGCGGCTAACCCTTACGGGCAAGCCCTTCAATGCAAGCCGGGGCGTAAGCCCCGGCTTTTTTGCTGGTCGGGCGCGCAGGTTTGCATGAATTCCGGTATGGACTAGACTAGTCCACGTATGAGCGATCCCATGAATGCACCGGTCGGTGCGCCCGCCCCGGCCAGCGCCGCGATCACCGCCACCACCGATCCACTCAAGCTGCTCGGCCAGATTCTGGCCATGGCCGTGCGCCACAAGGCCTCGGATATTCACCTGCGCACCCGCAACCACCCGATCCTGCGGGTCGATGGCGTGCTGCGTGCGGTGCGCGAGATACCGGTCCTGCCGGCGGATTTCATGGAACGCCTGGCCCGCACCATGATGTCGGCGCGCCTGCAGGCGGAATTTGAAAAGAATCACCAGGCGGACCTGTCAATCGGTTTCAAGGACATCGGACGCGTGCGTTGTAATGCGTTCTACCAGCGTGGCTCCATCGGCATGGTGTTGCGCGTCATCAACACCTACATCCCGACGCTCCAGGAGCTGGGCGTGCCCGACATCGTCTCAAAATACGCGGCCCTCGAGCGCGGACTGGTTCTGGTGACCGGTGCCACGGGTTCGGGCAAGTCCACGACGCTCGCGGCGCTGATCAACGAGATCAATAACACCCAGAACAACCATATCCTCACCATCGAGGATCCGATTGAATTCCTGTTCACCGAGAAACGTTCGATCATGACCCAGCGCGAGTTGGGTATCGATACCAATACCTTCGCCGACGCCATGCGCGCCGCGCTGCGCGAGGATCCGGACGTGATCCTGCTCGGCGAAATGCGCGACCCGGAGACCATCGAGACCGCGCTCACGGCGGCCGAGACCGGTCACCTGGTGTTCTCGACCGTGCACTCACCGGCTGCGGCCGAAACCGTGTCGCGCGTCATCTCCGCCTTCCCGCCTGAGGGCCAGCAGACCATGCGTGCCAAGCTCGCGCAGAACCTGCGCGGCGTGGTGAGCCAGCGTTTGATTCCGAGAAAGGGCGGTACCGGACGCATCGTGGCCTGCGAGGTGATGACGGTGTCGCAGCTGATTCGTGACTATATTCTTGATCCGCTGCGCATCAAGGAGATCGGAGACCTCATCAAGAAGGGCACGGTGGCCGAGGGCATGCTCGGCTTCGATCAGCACCTGCTCCAGCTGGTGCGCGCCGGCCAGGTCGACGAGGAAACTGCCTTGCAATACGCCACCAGCCCCACCGACCTCAAGCTCAAGCTCGAGGGATTCTAAGACACTCCCATACCAAATTCAGCCGCATTGTGCTCAAATCAGTGACCAACTCCACCACGGCACACCGCAACTCCGGACAACATGGCTGACCGCAGACTCCAGGTTTTTCATACCGTCGCGCGCCTGCTGAGCTTCACCAAGGCAGCCGAGACGCTGCACATGACCCAGCCGGCCGTGACCTTTCAGATCCGGCAGCTCGAGGAGCACTTCAACACGCGTCTGTTCGACCGCACCCACAACCGCATCAGCCTCACGGCTGCGGGCCAGCGGGTATTCGATTACGCGGAAAAGATCATTGCCCTGTACGGGGAAATGGACAGCCGGGTGCGCGAGCTGACCGGCGATGTGAGCGGAATTCTCATTATCGGCGCCAGCACCACCATCGCCGAGTATGTGCTGCCCGGCCTGCTCGGCGAATTCCAGTCGCGCTACAAGGATGTGAACGTGCGCCTGAGCGTTTCCAATTCGCTGGGTATCGTGCACATGGTCGAGAACAACACCGTGGACGTCGGCATCGTCGAGTCGCCGGTGACCAACAAGAACCTGGCGGTCGAGGTCTGCTGGCACGACGAGCTCATGTTCATCTGCCCGCCCAATCACCCATTCGCGAAAAAGAGCGCGCTCACGCCGCAGGATATCGTGAGCCTGCCGTTCCTGTGCCGCGAGGAGGGTTCCGGCACGCGCGAGGTGATCAACGAGTATTTCGAGAACAACAAGATTTCGCCGCACGACCTTAATCTGTGCATGGAATTCGGCAGCCCGGAGGCGATCAAAAGCGCCGTCGAGGCGGGTCTGGGCGTTTCGATCGTATCGCGCGCCACGGTCGGCAAGGAACTGAAACTCAAAACACTCGTGGCCTTGCCGCTGAATCCCGTGCTCAAGCGACCGTTCTCGTTCGTGCACCAGCGCCAGAAGTTCCGTCTGCGCGCGGTCGACGAGTTCATGAATTTCGCCCACGAGCACTGCGAAAAGCAGGAACCGCAGTCCAAGAAGGGTGCGACCGGCGGCTAGTGTTTGCCACGGCCCGCCTGCCAGCTTTCCACGCCATGCCCAGCAAAACCGAGCAACGCCTGCGTGAAATCTTCGGCGAGCTGCCCGAGGCCCAGGCCCGCGCGCTCCTGGAGTACGCCGAATTTCTCGCTGCCCGTTACAGCGGCCCGAAAGAAATCACCGCGCCGCTCGACATCCCGCGCCCGCAGAAGGAGTCCGTGGTCAAGGCCATCAAGCGCCTGGGTGCGACCTACCCGATGGTCGATCGCGCCAAGATGCTCAACGAAACCTCGGTGCTCATGACCCAGCACGTGGTCAGCGGCCGTGATGCCGTCGAAGTGATTGACGAACTTGAGATGTTGTTTCGGCGGCACTACGAGAAACTTGCCGAGAAGTAGGGTGCGTTTCACGCACCAACCTTTCTTTCGTCATTCCGGCGAACGCCGGAATCCAGGGTTTTGAGTCGGCTACGCCGGCCTGTGTAAATTGCGGGTCCCGCCCCGCTGCCGCGCGGCGAGCGGCACCTTAGCTGTTAAGCCATCGCCACAGGCGATACAACAGCCCTCACCCTAGCCCTCTCCCAGTGGGAGAGGGAACAAAGGGAGGTGCGCGGCGCGCACCCTACAAAATCTCCGACGCGTAATCCGCCAGCCGTGAGCGTTCGCCGCGTTGCAGGGTCACGTGCCCGCTGTGCTCCCAGTGCTTGAAGCGGTCCACCACGTAGGTGAGGCCGGAGGTGGTTTCGGTGAGGTAGGGCGTATCGATCTGCGCAATGTTGCCGAGGCAAACCACCTTGCTGCCCGGGCCGGAACGGGTAATGAGGGTTTTCATCTGGTGGGCGGTGAGGTTCTGCGCCTCGTCGATGATCAACAGCTTGTTCAGGAAGGTTCGGCCGCGCATGAAGTTGAGTGATTTGATGCGTATGCGCGAGCGCACCAGGTCGTGCGTGGCCGCCCGTCCCCAGGCGCCGCGCTCGGTGTGTTCCGACGGGTTGAGCACGTCCAGGTTGTCCTCGAGCGCGCCCATCCACGGGTTCATCTTTTCTTCCTCGGTGCCGGGCAGGAAACCGATGTCCTCGCCGACCGGTATGGTGACACGCGTCATGATGATTTCGGCGTAACGCTTCTCTTCGAGCGTCTGGGTGAGTGCTACGGCCAGCGTGAGCAGGGTCTTGCCGGTGCCGGCCTGACCCATAAGCGACACGAAGTCCACGTCCGGGTCCATGAGCAGGTTCAGGGCGAAGTTCTGTTCGCGGTTGCGCGCGGTAATACCCCACACCGCGTGCCGTTCGCCGCGGAAATCGCGCGCGGTCTCGATCACGGCGCTGCCGTTCTCGATCTTGCGCACGATGGCCTCGAAGGAGCGCTCGCTGTCGTCGTATAGGAACTGGTTCGGAAACCAGGTGCGCGCCAGCGGCCCGGTGACGCGGTAGAAGGTGCGACCCTGCTCGGCCTTCCAGGATTCCATGTCCTTGGCATGCGTCTCCCAGAAATCCGCCGGCAACTTCATGGCGCCGGTAAACAGCAGGTCCGCGTCTTCCAGCACCTGATCGTTGGTATAGTCCTCGGTGGGGATGCCTAGGGCGTGCGCCTTGATGCGCAGGTTGATGTCCTTGGATACAAGAACGACATGCGCATCGGGGTGCTTGCGGCCGAGATCGATGGTGACGCCGAGCAGGGTGTTGTCCGGTGTGGGGGCGCTCAGTCCGTTCGGCAGGTGGGTGTGCGCCGCTTCCATGTGGAAATACAGCCGTCCGGTCTCGAAGCCTTCGGCGTGCGACGGCAGCTTGAGACCCTGGCTGATATCGCCGCCGGCCTTTTCGATCAGGTCGCCGATAAAGCGGCTCACCTGGCGCACGTTGCGCGCCACCTCCGACATGCCGCGCTTGGAATGGTCGAGTTCTTCCAGTACCACGATCGGCAACACGATGTCATGTTCGTGAAAGCGGAAAATTGCCGCCGGGTCGTGCATCAACACATTGGTGTCGAGCACGAATATCTTTTTGTGTTTCTCGAGAGTCATGGTGTTTCAGGGCTTCCTTACTGTTTGGCGAGTTTCTTTACATCTGCGAGCACGGTGGCCACGTGCCCGTCCACTTTTACACCACGATACTCCTTGTGGAGGATGCCCTTGTTGTCAATGAGGAAGGTGCTGCGCTCGATACCAAGGTATTTCTTTCCATAGAGGGTTTTTTCCTTGATGACATCGAAAAACTTGCAGAGTTTCTCGTCCTCGTCCGATATCAGATCGAATGGAAAACACTGCTTGTCCTTGAAGTCTTCGTGCGACTTGAGACTGTCGCGCGACACACCGAAGATAACAGTTTTGAGTTTCCGGAATTCCTCATAGTAATCGCGAAAGTCCTGGCCCTCGGTGGTGCAACCAGGGGTGTTGTCTTTTGGGTAGAAATACAACACCAGGTTTTTACCCAGGAAGTCGGACAGATTGAAAGTTTGTTCGTCAGTCGCGACGACCTCGATATCCGGAATAGGGGAGCCGACGGTTGCTTTCTTCATGCCTGGATCTCCGTGGTTACAGGGGGCAGCTCAATCGAGTTGCACGGCACGCAGCTTGGCGGCCGCCGCTTCCGGACTCACGGTATTGACGAACAGCCCGCTGCCGAGTTCAAAGCCGGTGGGGATGCTGGTGCGTGGGCAGATCTCAAGGTGCCAATGGTAGCTCGCGCCACAGTCGGCATATTTCGGTGCATGCGGCACCGAGTGCAGAAAGTAATTGTACTGTGCGCCACCCAGCACCGCATCGAGGCGTGTCATGCTGCGGCGCAGGATGCGTGCCAGGTCGGTGATATCTTCCGGGGTGATGGCGAGATAATCGCTTTGGTGGGCGAGCGGCAGAATATGCACTTCCCACTCGTAGCGGCTGGCGAATGGTTTGATGGCAATGAATTTTTTGCCGCGTTCGATCACGAATTGGCCGACGTCCAGTTTGCGGCGGATCTCCCCGGATTCGCGATCGTAGAGTGTCGCCTCGAAGGTCAGCGCCTCGTCGATCAGGGTGCAGAAGATGCAGCGATGATTTTTTTCGTAATACAGCCGGCTGTTCTCGACTTCGTCCTGGACGTTGGCCGGCACCACCGGCGTGGCGATGAACTGGCTGTGGGTATGGGCGATCGAGGCACCGGCGGCCGGGCCGAAGTTCTTGAACACCAGCACGTAGCGCAGGCGCGGGTTGGATTTATAGAGTTGCTCCATGCGCATGCGGTAAGTGCTGAAGAGCAGGGCGAGGTGCGCCTCGCTCATTTCATGCACCGCGATGCCGTGCTGGTTGTGGTCGATCATCACTTCGTGCCGGCCGTAGCCATCGATGGTCTGCTGCAGACCAAAGGTCAGGTTCGGGTTCTCGCGCTCATCGCCCAGCACCGGGTAGAGGTTCTCGACAATGCGCAGTTGCCAGGGCGCATCCTCCGGGTAGACGCCGATCGCCGGCGGCGTCATGTGTTCGTTGCCGACGCAGAACGGACAGGTGTCCACGTGCGCGCGCGTGTCGCGTGGCGCTGGCGCCTCGGCCTTCTTCGGACGCATGCCGCGCGCCGTGGCCACCAGCACCGATTCGCTTGGCACGATGGGATTGATGCGGATCTCGCGGACCGGTTTCTCGGATTCAGTCATGGCAGGGTGCGGGGGTGTTGCTCCCGGCAATAGTATAAGAAATCCGCGACCTTTTCCTGCCACGCCACCCGGCGGACCGCACTTGTCAGCCCCGGGCCGGGCAAGCTACTATGCCCGCTCGATTTTTCACTCCAGTCCGGGTATTTCCTTCATGTTCCACGGCAGTATGGTCGCGCTCGTGACCCCGATGCATCTCGACGGGGCGCTCGATACCGCCGCGCTGCGCCGCCTCGTGGACTTCCAGATCGACAACGGCACGACTGCGATCATTGCGGTCGGCACCACCGGCGAATCGCCGACTCTCGACATGCAGGAGCATTGCGAGGTGATCCGGCTCACGGTCGAGTACGCGCGCGGACGCGTGCCGGTGATTGCCGGCACCGGTTCGAATTCCACGATCGAGGCGATCGAGCTCACCCAGTGCGCGCAGGAGGCCGGCGCCCAGGCCTGCCTGCTGGTCACACCTTACTACAACAAGCCCACGCAGGAGGGCCTGTACCTGCACTACAAGGCGATCGCCGAAGCGGTGCCGATCCCGCAGATCCTGTACAACGTTCCCGGGCGCACGGTCTGCGACATTCTGCCCGCCACGGTGGCGCGTCTCGCCCGGATCCCGAATATAGTCGGCATCAAGGAGGCCACCGGCAACCTCGAACGCGCGCGCGAGCTGCTCAAGCTCTGCCCGAATGATTTTGAACTTTATTCCGGCGACGATGCCACAGCCATGGAGTTCATGCTGCTCGGCGGCCACGGAGTGATCTCGGTCACAACCAACGTTGCGCCGCGTGCGATGCAGGAAATGTGCGCGGCCGCGCTCAAGGGCGATGCCGAGACCGCGGGCGCTATCAACGGCAAACTGATGGGACTGCACAAGAATTTGTTCGTCGAGGCCAATCCGATTCCGGTCAAGTGGGTGCTGGAGCAGATGGGCCTCATCGAGGGCGGTATACGCTTGCCGCTGACGCGTTTGTCGGAAATGCACCAGGCCGTTCTGCGTCAGGCGATGTTGAGTGCCGGGTTGACGTGACAGCGCATCATTTTGTATTTCACTGTACTTTCGTGTTCCGGTGATTCCATGACCATTCAGCGTACTGTTACATTTATTGTCGCTCTACTGATGCTCGGCCTCAGCGGCTGCGCGTTGTTCGGCGACAAGCAGGAGAAATCTCCGGCCAAGCTACGCGCGGCACTTGAAGTGCCACCGGATCTGGCGCGTCCCGCCAGCGATGATCTGGCGGCGGTACCGCCCAGCGGTGCAGCCGCCTACTCGGATTACGCGGCCAGGCCCTCCGCGCCGCCTGCACGAAATGCCGGCTTGGAAAGCACGAATGTAAAACCAGCAGATACGGCAAGTGCCAACGTGCGCCTGGAACGTGATGGCGCACAGCGCTGGCTGGTATTGCAGGACAGCACGGAGCGCGTGTGGGTGAAGGCGCGCGATTATTTCCTGCGCAACAATATTGCGCTGACCGTGGACAATCCGCGCACCGGCGTGCTCGAATCCGACTGGATCGATCGCCCGGTGAAATTCACCGGCGTCCTCAGCAAATTTCTGGCCTCAGCCAGTTCGACCGGTCTGCGCGACAAGTTTCGCGTACGCGTCGAGCAAGGACGTGCGCCCGGCACGACCGAGGTGACTGTCAGTCACCAGGGCCTGACGGAAGAAGTGGCAATCGCAAATGGTGTGAACGTGATACAGACCGTTTGGCAGCCACGTCCGGCCGATACGGAAATGGAAGCCGAGGTGCTCGCCAAGCTGATGGTCCACTTCGGCGTGGACGAGCAGCAGGCCAAGGGCCAGGTCGCCGTAGCGGACCCAGCGCGCGCGCAACTGGCCAAGGGCGAGCTGCTGCTTCTCCAGGATGATCTCGATGCCGCCTGGCGCCGGGTCGGACAGGCGCTGGACCGTACCGGCGTGATTACCGAAGACCGCGATCGCAACGCCGGCATACTCTATGTTCGTTACGTGGACAGCAGCCAGGCCGGCAAGCGCAAGGGGATCTTCTCCTGGTTGAGTAGGGACACCAACAATCCTGCCGCAACTCCGGATTCCAAGGATAATGATGTGGTATCAACCGATCGCTTTCAGATTCGCCTCAAGGCTGCGGCCACCGGCATCAGCGTGAAAGTATTCAATGTGAATGGTGAGCCGGAAGAATCCAAGACCGGGGAGCGTCTGCTGGACGTGTTGTATCAGCAGCTTCGCTAACGCGTGTCCGTCGGCTCCATGGCCAACAAAGGGCGCGAGTTCCAGAATGGAAACTTGCGCTTTGCGCTGCTCGGCAGCGGCAGCCGCGGTAATGGACTACTGGTCGAATGCGGACAGACCGCGATTCTGGTGGACTGCGGTTTCACGCTGAAGGAAACCGAACGTCGTCTTGCGCGACTCGGTCGCGCGCCTCACGCGCTGTCAGCCATTCTGGTGACTCATGAACATGGCGACCACGTCGATGGCGTTGGCCCGCTGGCACGTAAATACAATCTGCCCGTCTGGCTCACGGCCGGTACCCATGCCGCGCTCGGTACGCCGGAAACAGGCCGCTTCCCACAGTGCCGTCTGTTCGCCGCCCACGATGACTTTTCCATCGACGCCATCGCCGTACACCCGTATACGGTTCCGCATGATGCGCGCGAACCCTGCCAGTTCGTGTTCTCCGACGGCGCGCGCCGGCTCGGCCTGCTCACGGACGCCGGCCACATCACCCCGCATATCGAAGCCCAGCTTACCGGTTGCGACGCCCTGATACTGGAATGCAACCACGATTCCGACATGCTCGCCGAGGGGCCGTATTCGGCGTCGCTCAAAAAACGCGTCGGCGGGCCACTCGGGCATTTGAATAACGATGCGGCGGCGGCGCTGCTGGCCGTCCTCGATACGGACCGGCTGCAGCATATCGTTGCGGCTCATCTGAGCGAGAAAAACAATACCCCGTGGCTGGTGCACTCCGCGCTGGGTGCGATCCTGGGCGGGACGGCACGCCGGGCCGAAATCGCCTCGCAGGAGGGCGGCCTGGCGTGGCGCGAACTGGTCTAACGAAAGCACGCCTGCACAAAGCCCATTGCGTCAATAACGGCGCTTGGGAAAACCATGTCTAAGTGCCAAGTTTGGTATAAAACCGTACACCCCTGAGAATCGCTTCCAGGACGAAGCCTGGCCCTGGAAAGAACGCGGAGGACGCAGAGGCGCAGAGATCGCAGAGTCTTCAATGACTGGTTATTGCAGTTCAAACGCCTTTGCGTCCTCCGCGCCTCTGCGTCCTCTGCGTTACTTCCAGAGCGTCGATGTCATTTTGTGATCGGTGCTCAGGGGGAGTACGGTTTCATTGCAAAGCCAGCCTCTAAGGAAAGCAGGCCTGCACAAAAATAACCATATATAATGATCGCGCCCTGATACCGGGTTGCCAGAGGCCGCCGGCCGACCGTGGCAGGGCGAACTTCAACGCGGAACACGAGCGCAAGCGATGGCGAGCAACGCCCCCGAAACCACTGCCGGTTCTGCCCCGGCGCTCATCAGCACCGCACCCGTTCCCGTTCTCATGTTGCGCGGCTCGGTGGCGTTCTCACCGTTCCGTCAGGCCCGGTTCATGAGCCGGCTGCAGGCCGCGCTGCCGCTCATCGAAACGGTCTACGCTGAATTCCGGCACTTCGCCGCGCTCACTCAGGAGCTCAGTGCAGCCGAACTCAGTGTGCTCGAGCGCCTGCTCACCTACGGGCCGAAACTCGAAAGCCACGCACCGCAGGGCGACTTGCTGCTGGTGGTGCCGCGCCTCGGTACCATTTCGCCCTGGTCCACCAAGGCCACGGATATTGCCCAACACTGCACGTTGAAGAAGGTGCGCCGACTGGAACGCGGCGTCGCCTGGTTCGTGCGCAAGCGCGGCGGCGCGGCGCTGACAGACGACGAGCGCCGCCAGGTTGCCGCGCTGGTTCACGATCGCATGACCGAGAGCGTGCTGGCCGGGTTCGACCAGGCCGCGACAATGTTCCGCGTGGAAAACCCCGCGCCGCTTTCCACGGTGGATGTGCTGAGCGGCGGGCAGGGCGCGCTCGTTGCCGCCAACAAGCGGCTCGGCCTGGCGCTGGCACCCGATGAGATCGACTACCTGGTCGAGAACTTCACGCGCATCGGCCGCAATCCCACGGATGTGGAGCTGATGATGTTCGCGCAGGCCAACTCCGAGCACTGCCGCCACAAGATTTTCAATGCCGACTGGGTGATTGACGGCAAGCGCATGCAACACTCGCTGTTCGCCATGATCCGCAACACCCACGCGCTTAATCCGGCCGGCACGCTGGTGGCCTACAAGGACAACTCCTCGGTCATTCAGGGTTTCCGCAGCGGGCGTTTTTTCCCCGATCCGGCCACGCACGAATACCGCTACCACGAGGAAGACACGCACATCCTCATGAAGGTCGAGACCCACAATCACCCGACCGCGATCTCGCCGTTCCCGGGCGCGGCCACCGGTGCCGGTGGAGAGATTCGCGACGAGGGCGCGACCGGCACCGGCTCCAAGCCGAAGGCCGGCATCACCGGTTTCTCGGTGTCGAACCTGCGCATCCCCGGCGCCGAGCAGCCGTGGGAAACCGATCACGGTAAGCCCGGTCGCATCGCCAGCGCGCTCGAGATCATGCTCGATGGCCCGCTCGGCGGCGCGGCGTTCAACAACGAGTTCGGCCGTCCCAATCTCGGCGGCTACTTCCGCACCTTTGAAGAACAGGTGGCCGGTGAAGTGCGCGGTTACCACAAGCCGATCATGCTGGCCGGCGGCCTCGGCAACATCCGCGCCATGCATGTGCAAAAGAAACCGATCACGGCCGGCGCCAGCATCATTGTGCTCGGCGGTCCGGCGATGCTCATCGGGCTTGGCGGCGGCGCTGCCTCGAGCATGGCGACCGGCACCAGTCACGAGGATCTCGATTTCGCCTCGGTGCAGCGCGGCAATCCCGAGATGCAGCGCCGTTGCCAGGAAGTCATCGATCAGTGCTGGGCGCGCGGCGAGGACAGCCCGATAGTCTCGATCCATGACGTCGGCGCCGGTGGCCTGTCCAACGCCGTGCCGGAGATCATCAACGATGCCGGCCTCGGCGGTGAGTTCGAGTTGCGGTTTATTCCGAACGATCAGCCGGGCATGTCGCCCATGCAGATCTGGTGCACCGAGGCACAGGGACGCTACGTGCTGGCGGTGGACGACCGGCACCTCGACGATTTCAAGAAGCTGTGCGAGCGTGAACGCTGCCTGTATGCCGTCATCGGGCATGCCACGAAAGAGCAGCATCTCACGCTGACCGACCAACATTTCGCCAATCAGGGTGCGCAGGCCGCGCGCCCGATCGACATGGACCTGAGCGTGCTGCTCGGCAAGCCGCCGCGCATGAAGCGCGACGTGCAGCGCGTGAAGCGCAAACTGCCGGCCTTCAAGACCAGGGGCATCGACCTCGCCGAAGCCGCTTACCGGGTGCTGCGCCTGCCGACCGTGGCCAACAAGAATTTTCTGATCACCATCGGCGACCGCAGTGTCACCGGACTCGTGTGTCGCGACCAGATGGTCGGGCCGTGGCAGATTCCGGTCGCGGATGTG
>Ga0105101_10000286_pt1 | contig 20168 bp, 4 predicted proteins | sample PPLLak21cMay2015_2_FD_87037 | JGI IMG/M metagenome (GOLD analysis project Ga0105101, IMG submission 87037) | Freshwater sediment microbial communities from Prairie Pothole Lake near Jamestown, North Dakota, USA - PPLs Lake P8 Core (1) Depth... | ecosystem: Environmental > Aquatic > Freshwater >... | reverse complement strand
TCGGTCTGTATTTTTCGTACAACTGCATTATTCATCACCCCCTTTGCCATTCAGTATGTAATCCACGGCTTTTTGTGCCTGCGCCGCTGCATTCACAACCAGCTTTTTATCGCCTTTGATTTTCTTGCGCCAGCCGTCGATATATGCTGCACTGTTGTCGATAATCTGGTTATCAATCTCGCAGACGCCGCAAAGGAAAGCCGCCCCCATCTCTGCAATCAATTCCTCTTTTGAATAGGTATTGCTGCCGAAATTCAGGTCTCTGTCTTTGTCATGCCTGCCAAGCCGTGAATCGTGGCCGGTACTGTGCGCCAGTTCATGGAAAGCCGTCGCGTAATAATCTTCGACACTGGTGAAGTTTTCCCGCTTCGGTAAGTGTATCTCATCTTTCGACGGGATATAACAGGCCCGGCCCTGATCGTGGTATATTGGCGGGCAATCGGCCATATTACCGAAAACGTTTTCACAAGCGCCAATGGGCGAAAAATCCAGGTCCGGCGTATCGTCTATAGCATCGACCGGCAATTTTGACAGGTCCACGCCTTCACATTGCGCCAGGTTAAAAACCCGGTAATACCGCAAAAACGGCACTTTGTCTGTTGTTTTTTCGCCGGTTTCCTTGTCTGTCTGGACATAATCCAGCCACTTCCAAAACACCACAAACGTCGATTTTTCGCCTGCCTTCACGTTTCCGCCATACTGCTGCGCCTGCTTATAGGTGAACCAATAGGGCGAATCATAACCCATTACCTCGGCGGTAATTGCCAGCAAAAACACATTTACGCCGCGATAGGGCTTTTTGCTGATTGCGTTCTTTGGTATCCCTTCAAAACCTCCCTTCCAGGGCTTATGCCAGGGAATAGTGCCTTTGTCTAGTAATTCCAGAATTTTATCCGTAACAATTTGATAAACGTCTGGACCGCGTGACTTGCTTACAGTAGAATTACCCATTGTAATAACCTCCATCGTAGGTTGTTACCACGCCGCGGGTATTGATAGTACGCCGCGGCACTTTTTTTGTTGACCACGTTGGCCAACGATCAATATAGTTTACATCACGTTTTGCAGTTTGTCAATTAAAATTCGTCCACAACGGCAAAAAAAGTTTTTCAGTGTTGATTTTACAAGCACTTATGAACGAATTTTTTTTTATATTCATACGCAACACTTTTCAGGTTTCACGAAATATGCCAACAGCATAATCTCGCGGTCATATCTAATGGGGACAGGTAGGGCCGGTCAATTCAAAGTAAATGTAAACTGATGGAAAAGCTATTGTAACCCGATGGAAAAGTCATTGCAAACCGTTGGGAAAGTCATAGTAAAGCGATAGGAAAGCCACGGTAAAGCGTTGGAAAAGTCATGGTAAACCGATGGAAAACTGCTGCTTTGCTGCTGCTTTACTGATGGTTTACCGATGGTTTACCAACAGCATGATCGAGGTTTTCAAGTGATCGACCCCCCCCAAAGGTACCGGTACCTGAAAAAGAAGACATACAGAACCGCATATACCCCGTTACAATTTTATCAAAAACCAAAAGTTAGGCAATTGATGTTGAATGTTGTTACCAATTGCCTGGAGAATCTGGGGTTGGTTGGGGTTAAGGGCCAGGGACTTGCCCCAGTTTTTTGATGACCAGTTGGGGGCTGCCATGCTGGTACAGCAGGAAGCCTAATTCGCCGAAGATACGGTAATCCCCCGGGTCTATCTGGGCCAGATCGCTAAAGATATAGATGGCATAAAGGGGATTGCCTTGAAAAATTCAAGTGGAAACGCCAAGTTTTAACGGAAAACGAGGCGGAGCTTGTCAAACCAGGCAGAATTTTCGCTGTATAACTCTATTTGACACAGTTGCTTAGAAAAAGTTAGAAAAAACCGCAAAAAATAATAAAAAAACTCTTGCAGACGAAAACAGATTGCTATATACCTCCGTGGCATTGGAGATTATATTTATAGTATTGTGCTCGCATGTAGTGCGACGTGACGTTTTTTGTTTTCGATGCTGGGGGTGTGGTGAATTTGGATATATTTTAATCAAAATTGATTTCGGCTTGGATGATATACTTTTAGGAGTTATCGAAGTTCGGTATTATTTAGCAGAGGGAATCTTACCTCTACAGGAGGAGGGATTATCCCCCTCGGTATTTAGGGGTTGATTCCAGTTTCTTGAGATTGTGACTCTGAGAAGGTCTGGATATTGTTCTTGGGGACTTTTGAAAGGGTGGTGAGGAGTGTATGCGCGGATTGAATTTTGACAGAAATTGTTAGCTGCCTGGCGGGAATGCAGCAAAGAGGAACGATATATGGAAAGTGTTTTTCAGAAGAATAATAGTCAAAAACCTCCGGCAATGCCGGCGGGTTATTATTGATTGGAGTGATGTTAAAATAGTTTCTTGACCAGTCAATCAAAGTCATCCAGTTTGGGAGGTATATTCGATATGTTATATTCCGGAGACGAGACTTCACGGGGACATGAAAGTGGGAGTAGGCGTTTTTTTACGTTGTGCCTGCTCTTTTGTTTGGCAGTGGGGATCACCAATCAAGTGTTTGCAGACAAGAGCCCGGAAGGCAAATTCAATGTGATTGATGAATTCACGTGTTGGAGCCCTTTGGACGACAACATTGAGGAACGAACGAACATTGCTGACAATCTTCCTGTGTCTCTGTTGTTTTCTGGTGAGAATGGCAAGTTTATAAGCGTTAGTGATTATGGATCAGGAAGTGATATACAAGTTACCTTCGATCAGTGTTCACAGGCTACTGGTGAGAAGGGTGGAGCTCGTTGGTATATGCTTAATCAGCATCGGAAGAACTGTTACGATTGGTGTGCCTTTGAGGATCCCGGGGGCCAGCCGTTATGCGAGCAAGATCCGCCTTACCCCGATTGGTTAGATTTTTCTCCATGTGGTCGGCTTAAAGGTTTTATCTCCATCATAAAAATAGGCGGCTCTCAAGAAGATTTTGATGCTTTTTTCCCAAACGGAATTGACCTAGGGTACGGGACCATTAAAAAGATTGAATGTAAATGTGGGGACAGTAAGATTCCATGTGAGTATAGTACGCAACCGCTAGGATTTTCTACACCAGGAGATACGACATGTATACTCGATACAACTAGTGGATGGGGTGGTTTAAAGCCCAGCAACAAAAAAAACCGGTTACGTGGCGCCTCTTTTTCTATTTGTATAGACAGTTATCTATATATACATCCCCCCTCGGACGCGTGTCCGTACCCTCCTGAGCATAACAATGACATTTACGGAACGCGTGCTGACCGTATAAAAGGCTCGATAACGGTCGAGCTAAACGAGCGAACAAACTTTGACCCGTTCAAGATTCTTTTCGATCCCGGCAGTTTTAGCCCCAGTTCCAGTCTGGCCTGGATAGACGCAATCCCACGTCAATATAGTGGGCCTGAATCGTTCGATCTTGATGTGCAGGACTGGCATCAAACGGAATGGTGGATGACCACAAATTATGAGTGGGGGCTGCCGCGTTCGGATTTTGATTGTATGGAGGAACTTGGTGATGAGCCATGGCCGAAAGATGAATATTGTGAATGCTATCAGGGTGTCATCCGAAGTTGTTCTGGTGCGCCTTATTTCACTTTCAAGCAATGGTGTGACCTGGATTATGGCCACTATGATGAAGGTGGGGACTGTGAGAGGACGCGTAAGTGGTTTGGCGGGGCGAATAACGACGTTAGTAATCCTATGCCAAGTCAGTATTGGTATAGAGTCAAAGTGCCGGCATGGGAAAAAGACGTATCTGCAGATTGTGAGTCAACTTTAAGCTATTATGACTATGTCTTGCCACAGTATATGTCGGAGAGTGGCTGGAGTCTTGTGTCCGGTGAAAAATGTATCAAACTCAGCCTGGGCAGCACTTTAGGAGATTTCTATTTCTATTGCAACAAGCCGGCGAGCGATCCTGAGGATAATCCCACCAAATATTTGCTGAGCTCGATCAAGTATTGCCCTTATCAGGCGGGTTATAAGACAATAATCTGGCGTTTGAATTACCAGACAAACAGCCCCGCCAAGATACTGTATATTTATGATGGTGATGAGACCGAAACCCCTGCGAGCGATCCGACCACTAAGCGGTACTATTGGTTCGACTGGGTCAATGCGGATGTGTATTATTATAACAAGGAAATTGGGAGCAGTCCACTACGCAAATGGCATGTTGAGTTTGATGAAAAGGGGCAATTGACGAAATATTCCGGCGGTTGTTCGAGTGGTTGCGGGGGCGGAGCCGGCGGTTTTGAGAGTTATGAATATTATGATGGCGAGGAAGAGGGAGACGAAAGATACGAAGGGCTGGTCAAGAAGAAGTTCAATTCTAAAGATGATATTATCCTTCAGAATGAATATACGCTGGATATTCCAGGAGCGGATGGACCGGATGATCGCGACTATGTCTATTTGCCCGAACCGTTGCTGGAGTCACAGTATGCCATAGAGGATCCCGGTGGCAGTAAGACCGCTACGAAGTTCAAGGACTGGGAATATGATGGCGGTGACAGTTCGGTCATTGAGAAAACATGGGTCAGCAATGATGAATACAGAGTGGTCAAATACTACTATGCGGGTGGTTCTTTCTCCGATGTTATCATGAAGATCGAATATGATAAAATCTACGAATTCGACGAGGATGACTACCCCGGTAATCCAACAGGTAAGGCATACGCAACATATTACAGCTACGAAAGCGATGCCGGCGACTCTACGAAAACAGTGAAATATCCTTCCGGCAAGAAGCAGAGTATCACTGAGTATGACTATGACGATGTTTATCAAACAGGTACTCAGACATCGTATATCCGTGATACCCAAAACGAGATAAACAGCAATGTGGAAGTGTACAAGTATGATGGCAATGGTCGCGTAACAGAATATACCGATGCAAGGGGAGCTGTGACGAAATACAGTTACAATTCTGAAGGATTATTACAGGAGAGGAAGGAACCTTATAATACTGAAGGCATAGAGATTCCCAATGGACGGATAGTGACTACATATTTGTACGATCAGGCCAGACGTATCTACCAGGAAGAGGAAGCAATCTGTGACGAGAACGGGGGCAACTGCACAGAAATCAAGAAAATTGTCTATGTTTATAGTGGTACTGACGGAGTGCCTGGATTGCTTAAAAGGCAGGAGGTCTATTTTTATAATGGTGGTTACCCTGTGGAACCGGATGAGAGCACGGAATACAGATACAATGACTTTGGTCAACAGACCCGTGTGATTCGCTCGGACGGGGTCGTTACAGGAAGCAGTTACCATTTGTCCGGCCAATTGGCCAGTGAATTTGTTCTGTCTGATGTCAGTGACCCCAATGACGCCGATCCGGATTTAGTACTGATTTCGCAGACAAAATATACCTACGATGATGATGGACGAGTGGAGTTCACAGAAAGAGCCAAGCATAATGAGGAGTTTGACTTTGGTGATCCTGGTATAACTTGGGTTAAGACTAAGTACGAATATGACTTTCTGGGACGCCGCAAGGCTGTGATTGAAGATGCAGATGGTTTAGCTCTTAAGACAGAATACGAATACAACAACCAGGGCGAATTGGTAAAGACAACGCTGCCAAATGGGAAATGGACCAAAACCGAACGTGATGGCAGAGGTTTAGTAGTAAAGCAGATTGTAGGATACTATGACCCTGTGGAAGAAGAGGATTTCGAAGCTGCTGTTACGACATTCAAATACGATGCCAACGGCAATATGATCGAAAAAACAGTTCCTTATACGGATCCCGACGGAAACCCCAAGCGTGTAAAAACCGCTTACAAGTATGACAACTTCGATCGGTTAGAACAAACCGTAGGAGGCATGGTATACGATGAAGAGGAATAAATGGATGTCAATTAGGATTGTTTTTGGTTTAGCCTGTTTTGCGATGGTGGTGGCATGCACGGTTGGATGCCACAAAAGCGCATCTGAAGGCATCACTAAGAAACCAAGAAACACGGGGACAGTAAAACAATCGGGTAATAAGCAATTAGCCCAAAAAGACCGTATCAAGGCTCAAACGGGCAGAAGCGATTGTATCTCTGATTTTGAACGGCTGCAGAAATTAACTGACAGGCTCAATAAGGTCAATCACAGTAACTATACTGTTGCCTTCGGGTCAGAGAATAACTCTGACGCCGACAGCCCTTGGATTTATATTGATTACGCGTTGTTCGACAGGCTTAATGACGATGCAGTTGCAGCGATGATTGCCGATACGATGGCTACAAAATCAATTCTCCGAGATCATAAGGCGGATACGTTAAATAATTCGATAGAAAGAGTCATGCAAAAGGATTACACATTGCAAACAGATAGAATTGTTGGACACCATTTGGCTGCTGCAGGATTTGGCGCCGAAGGTTTTGGTCAATGGCTTCAGGCAAAGAATTTGTCAGCAATTGCAGAGCCGGGACAGAATCATGTTCTGGAAAGCAAGCGTATAAAAGCATTTACGCAGGGTTTTTTAACAGGAAGCGATAGAGAAGGAGATAAACAGGTCAGGCAGTAAGTATAGGAGAATTTAGTTATGGCTAAAGTAATTTGGCGGGCCGGTAAAGTTGCGGTGAAGATTATTCTGCCGATTATGGTTTTGGGGTTGATATTATATTTTGTGAAGATGTTTGCCTTTGCCCAAGTGGATGGGGGGGTAGGCTCTGAACAGACAGGCGATGAATCAGCAGCTATCCAAACGGCCGAAGAATTACCTGTGGATCAGGCGAGTGTGGCGATGGAGGAGGCTTTTGCTTATCGGTTGGACGAAGATTTCAAACTGGCCACGCAGAGCTATATCCAGATTATCCAACAGTATCCCGATAGTGACTATGCTTTTGCAGCGCAACAGGGCCTTACCATCTCCTATATCGCCTGGGCCAAGCCAACCGAGGCGCAAACAGCTTTGCAGGAGTTGATGGTCTGTGATGCCGACGACGGGCAAATGGCAAGTGCCCTTCGCGATGTGGCGGACCATTATCGCTGGTTTGAGTATCACGAAACCGCCCTTAAGTTGTATCAATATGTTATTGACAACCACCCGCAGGAAGATGGGGCGATGTGGTCGCAGGCGGGCATAGCGATATTGGATATTTCCCGGTATGACTATGATGTGGCGGCTGTGGCAGTTGACAAACTGTTTAGGGACTATTACGGCCATGAAAAGATAGCAGATGCAGCATGCGAGATAGCCCAATGGTACCGCAGGCAACAGAAATATCAGGAGGCCCATAGCCTTTACCAGTATATTGTTGACAACCAGCCTGATGAGGAGGTTGCGTTCTGGGCGAATGTAGGGCTGGGGATTTGCAATGCGCGGCTTGGGAATGAGGATGCTGCTGGTATTGACCTTGATACACTGGTGCGGGATTATGCGGAAGATGAGCGGATAGGCGAGGCCATTTATCTGGTGGCAGATGACTATCGCAGATCGAAACAGTATGAGGATGCTCGCCAGATATATCAATATATTGTCGATAACCAGCCGGAAGATAAGCGTGCGATATGGGCCCAGATGGGTGTGACGGTGATGAATGCTCGGTTGGGCGACCCTAATGCTGTTGAGGCTAGTTTCAATAAGTTGCTGACCGATTACGCTGATGATCCGAGGTTGCCAACGAGGCTGTGGGATGTGGGCAGGGAGTATTACGCTATGGGCCTGGAAAAGGAGAAAGCCGGCCTAGTCCGGGAGGCTACGGGTCATTTTCAGGATGCCATGGCTGTGGGGGAAATGATGATAGAAAAATTTCCCCAGTGTAGTGGTACTATCGATGCCTGTTTCTGGTTGGCGGATAGTTATCGCAAATGGGGCCGGCATGAAGAAATGATAGAATCTTATGAGAGGCTCCTCGCTGTTCAGCCGGACTACAAATATGCATGGCATATTCAGTTTCTTGTCGGCTACAACTATGAGAAACTGGGGGACAGGGGTGTTATCAGTAAGTCTGAGGCTATGGCCAGAACCAGATCTGCATACGAATTGGTCGTACAAGAATATCCCGATTGTCCGGCAGCGAAGGCGGCGCGTAATTGGCTAAAGCATCATCCAGCGGGGAATGAAGGAGATCAGGGATGAACAGGATATTTACCGGCATTTTTATGATTGTTGCTTTTCTGCTCGTTGTATTTGCCGCAATTGACAGAGTTTGGGCATGCGAGCAAAACCCTTATCCTCCTGTGGCTGTTATTGCTGAAGACCCTGCGTATGCATGTGTTGGGACCACGGTAAATTTTGACGGCAGCGGTTCGTACGATTCTGATGGTACTATCGAAGAATATCTCTGGATATTTCCAAAAGGCGCCAGTGAGATAAGTCAGGACGATCCCAATGCAAGCTGTACATTCGATTCTGCGGGCACCTACCTGGTTCGCCTGAAGGTTAGGGACGATGACGATCTGTGGTCGGAAGATATGGAATATTGCCAGGTTTATGTTGTGGAGGTGGCATCTCTCGATCCGAGTACTGGGGCAGAGCTTTTCGATGATGAAGGCGATCCTGATACCAGGATGTTCGCCGTACTCAACGAAGGCGGTGATATTACGGTGACGGCCGAGTCTAATCCCGTTGTCAGTGAATCGAATCTGCCTGACTGCTGGGACCTTACCGGCGGCAGTGTCCAGGACAACTTGACCACGCTGGTCGATAGAGACGACCCCAATACGGAGGTTGTATGTAGTGCGAACAGTTCATCGAAGACGGTGATAATCTATTCCAGCGGAGATGATGATGGGGATGATATGCCGAACGATTGGGAGGCGCATTATGATCTGGACGGCAATGATCCCAACGACGCAGATGATGATCTCGACGAGGATGGGTTGACTAATCTGGCTGAATATGAGAGTGGCACAAACCCTGACAACGTTGATACAGACAAAGACGGTATGCCGGACGGCTGGGAGATAGATGAAGGTTTTGATCCGCTCGATCCAGCCGATGCCGATGAAGATTTCGACAGTGACGGCTATACCAATTTAAGTGAATTTCTGCACGGTGACAGCGATCCGGGCGATCCGAATGATCCGAATGAGCCTCCCTATACCATAAATATTTATGTTCCGGGCAATGCGATTTCTATCCAATCTGCGATAAAGGCAAGTATTGATGGTGATGAGATTGAGGTAGCCGAGGGTACTTACTGTGAAACTATCAACTTCGAGGGCAAGAGTATAACCCTGCAAAGCAGCGATCCCGATGATTGGGATGCGATAGAAGCAACTATCATCGACCCCAACGCTACCGGCTCGGCAGTTACCTTTGCCAACAACGAAGACTCGAATAGCCAGTTAGTCGGTTTTACTATTACCGACGGTTATGCGGGCCTGGCGGATACGGATATGGCGGCGTACTGGCGGCTGGATGAATCGAGCGGTACTGTTGCCTTCGACAGTACCGACAACGACTATGATGGCACCATCAGCGGTAATCCCACGTGGCAGCCGACCGGGGGCAGAATGGGCGGAGCGCTGGAATTCGACGGGACCGGTGATTATGTGGAAATCGAAGGTTACAAGGGTGTTACAGGCGATCTTCCGCGCACGGTAACTGCATGGGTCAGGGTCGAACCAAATGCATCAGGTACGATTGTGCGTTGGGGTACGTCGAACATCAGCGGCGCCACTTGGTCTAATGTGATTAACGCCGACGGCAAACTCCGAGTTGCCGTGTGGGGCGGCACGGTTACCGGTGATACAGATATAGATGATGATACATGGCATCACGTAGCGATTGTCTTGCCGGATAAAAAGAATGTGAAAGTAGAAGATATACTTCTTTATGTAGATGGCGATCAAGAAGATACCACTCTCACCTATGGCACCCAGACAATCGAAACTGCTGTTGGCATAGATGCATTGATTTCTTACGGCGGTTCCTTCAATGGTCTGCTGGATGATGTTCGGATTTATGATTGGGCGCTGAGCGGCGATGATGTCAGACGATTGTATGAGATTGATGGGGGTGGAATCTATTGCCAAAGCAGCGATCCGACGATCAGTATGTGTGTTATCAAGGATAATTACGCAGAACGCAACGGCGCAGGGATATATTGTTATGATGGCAGTGCGGATTTGGCTAATTGCCTGATCTACGACAATGAGGCGGGATATTACGGTGGCGGAATAAGCAATGAAACTTCATCACCGGCAATAGCCAATATCACTTTGAGCGGCAATACGGCTTACCGGGGCGGCGGGCTGGATAACGATTATGGATCTGAACCGCTGATAACTAACGCTATTTTATGGGGAAACACAGCAAGTGGTAGCGGCAATGAGGTGAGCAACAGCGGCAGCAGCGCCCCGAGCTTCAGCTATAGCGACATAGATGGTTGTGGAGGCAGCGGCAGTTGGGACAGCGATTTTGGAACCGATGGGGGCGGTAATATTGACAGCGATCCATTGTTCGTTGACGATTCAAACGATGATTACCACTTGCTGACCTATTCTCCCTGTGTTGATGCGGGCGATCCCACCTCGGATTATTCCAATGAGCCGGAGGATAATGGCGATCGGATCAATATGGGAGCTTACGGCAACACCACCGATGCGGCCGTCAGTGACGGTGATGGCGATGGCATGCCGGATATATGGGAAGTTGAATACGGACTTGACCCCGATGATCCCGACGATGCCGGACTAGACCCTGATAACGACGGTCTGACCAATTTGAACGAATATAACAACGGCACGTATCCGAATGATTCGGACAGCGATAATGATGGTATGCCCGACGGCTGGGAAGTGCAGTATGGTCTGAATCCACTTGATGATGATGCGGATGAAGACCCTGATGGAGATAACCTGAATAATCTGGGTGAATACAACAATAGTTGTGACCCGAATGACTCCGATAGCGACGGTGACGATCTGCCGGATGGCTGGGAGGTGCAGTATGGTTTGGATCCTCTTGATGACAATGCGAATGAAGACCCCGATGATGATGATCTGGATAATCTGGAAGAGTACAATAATGGCTCCTGTCCAAATGACTCAGATAGTGACAATGATGGCATGCCGGATGGCTGGGAAGTACGAAACAACCTAGACCCTTCTGATGATAGTGATGCCAGCGAAGATATTCTTGATGAGGATGATTTAGTTAACCTGGATGAATATAATAATGGCACCAACCCCAATGATTCAGATACCGACAATGATCTTATGCCGGACGGTTGGGAAGTACAGTATGGTCTGAATCCACTTGATAATGATGATGCAGATGAAGATGCCGATTCCGATGGCCTGACCAATCTGTATGAGTACAATAATGATATCTATCCAAACGACTCAGATAGCGATAATGATGGAATGCTCGACGGCTGGGAGGTGGATGAAGGCTTTGATCCGCTCGATCTCGACGATGCGGATGAGGATTTTGATGAGGATAATTATACCAATCTAAGTGAATTCCTGCACGACGAAACTGATCCTAATGATCCTAACAGTTATCCAACATCTAATATTACAATTTATGTTCCCGCTAATGCTATTTCGATTCAATCGGCGATAAACGCCAGTATCGATGGCGATGTGATTGAGGTGGCCGAGGGAACCTATGTTGAAAATGTTGACTTTGACGGCAAGAACATAACTCTAACCAGTACCGATCCGTACGATTGGGATGTGGTGGCAGCGACGATTATCGATCCGAGTTCCGGCTGTGGAGTTGAACTTATTGACGGCGAAGATGATGCGGTATTGCAAGGTTTTACGGTAAGTGGTGCTAGTAGTAGCGTTAATGTTAATAATGTGGATGCTAAAATACAATGGTGCATAATTGAAAATAACACCAGTTATGGCATATACGCTGCAAACTGTGCATGTGAGATTACCAACTGCAAGATAAGAGATAATGGCACCGATGGGATATTTATTTATGGGTCAGAGGCGGGTCTGGCAATAACAAACAGTTGGATTTATGACAACGGGGACGCGGGCTTATGTACGGTTTTCAGTAATGCGGCGTGTGAGTTCAGGAATAACACCGTTTGTGGAAATGACGATTACGGAGTAGTTGTGCCTGGGGCCACGGGTGGATTGGTAACAATTACCAACTGTATTCTGTGGGATAACGATGACGATCTGTCCAATTGCAGCGCAATGTATAGCTGTATAGAGGACGGTGACGGAGTTAGCGATCCCAACAATCATAATATAGACGATAATCCACTGTTTGTCGATGATCCCAACAGCGATTATCATTTGACCATGGATTCACCGTGTATAGATACCGGTGATCCTGGCGGCAGCTACGGGGGCCAGGTGGATATTGACAGCGATGTTCGCGTTTGCGGTGATTATGTGGATATGGGGGCGGATGAGTTTTATCCGGTCCATAATACAACCAGGAAACTCTGGTACGCGACTATTCAAGATGCGATTGAAGAAGCAGTTGATGGCGACACAATCGTCATAGCCAAAGGGATCTATCAGGAAGCCATTGATTTTGGCCACCGGGCGATAAACCTGGCAAGTACCGACCCAAACGACCCGGATGTGGTTGCAGACACGATTATTGATCCGAATGACTCTTATCAGACTGTGGTAGTGTTTGGACGGACCGAAGGCGATAACAATCCCACCCTAAGCGGCCTTACAATTACTGGTGGGATGGCAGGTATTTCTTGTGATGTGAATTCGTCACCGGAAATAAGCAGATGTATAATCAGTAACAATGACACTGCCGGGATACATTCTGTTCAGGCATCACCAACTATTAGCTACTGCGTGATTACAAATAATAATCATGGGTTGATGTATTTTATTAGTGGCTATTATTCGAGTATGGTAACAGTTACGAATAGCGTCATTGCCGACAACACCGAGGCGGGAGTAACTACGGGATCAGCCGTGGGAATAACGAATGGATCTCTGGCAATTACTAACTGCACAATTGCCGGAAACGGTGAATATGGTTTATATAAAGTGGTTGGCGATGTAACCGTTTCCAACTCCATTATCTGGGGCAACGAAGACAACCTCTATTTGTCCGATGGTGAGATTGCTTATTCCTGCATTGAGGGCGAAGAGCTTGGCGGAACTAATATAAGTAACTACCCGCATTTTGATGACCCTGACAACGGAGATTATCACCTGGCCAGTTGGTCGCCGTGCATAGATGCCGGTGATCCCAATTCTGATTATTCTAATGAGCCTGGCAGTGGAGGCGGCAGGATCAATATGGGTGCTTATGGTAATACCTCAGAGGCTGCTCTTGCAAGTGAAGATGAAGATGAGGATGGTTTGCCGGACGATTGGGAGCTGCTGTATTGGCCCGGGGACGACCCCAACCAACATGACCCTGAAGACGATCCCGACAGTGACGATCTTGACAATGAGCAGGAGTACCAGTTCGGCAGTGATCCCAATGACTCCGATAGCGACGATGACGGTATGCCTGATGGCTGGGAGTATGACTATAATCTGGATCCGCTTGATGATGATGCCGATGGAGATCCTGATGAAGACGAACTGAGCAATTTGGGTGAATACACCAATCTCTGCGAACCGAACGACTCAGACAGTGACGATGATGGTATGCTCGATGGCTGGGAAGTAGATAATAATCTTGACCCTACTGACCCTGATGATGTCGATGACGATGATGACAGTGATGACCTTACAAATCTGGAAGAATATCAGGCAGGCACAGACCCGGCTGACAGCGACAGTGATGATGATAACATACCCGATGGCTGGGAAGTGCAGTATGGCCTGGATCCCACTGATGATAGCGATGCAGATGAAGATGCCGATTCCGATGGTCTGGCCAACTATGGAGAATACAGTAATAGTAGCAGCCCCAACGATTCAGACAGTGACGATGATGGTATGGCTGACGGTTGGGAGGTAGATAATTGGCTTGATCCAGTGAACCCGAATGATGCTGAGCTCGATCTCGATACAGATGACTATTCAAATATCGTTGAATTCTTGCACGACAGCGATCCCAACGATTCTAACGACCTGCCGCAAGCGATTACCATTACCGTTCCGACTGAGATCGGTTCGATTCAGCAGGCGATAGACTGGAGTATTGATGGTGATATAATCAAGGTATCCAGGGGAACTTATGTCGAAAACGTTGACTTTGACGGCAAGAACATAACTTTGACCGGCATCAATCCGGACAGTTGGGATGTAACGGCAGCGACGATTATCGATCCTAACGATACTGACAGTGGCTCCTACGGTGTTGAGTTTAGTGGAGGTGAGGATTCGAATGCAGTATTGGCAGGCTTGACCATAAGACGAGCCTACAACGGTGTGTATGTTGGCGGAGCCGATCCGGTTATAAAGAACTGCATAATCAAGGAGAGCTGCTACGGCATATATTGTGACAGCAGTTCGCCCACGATAACCAATAACAAGATCATCGATAATGACAATGAAGGTATATACGTTTATGATACCGGTTCTGTGCCGGTCATCAAGAACAACTGGATATATGACAATGAAACCGGTATTGAGTTCGATTCAGTAACTTCAGCGGCAACCGTTCGCAACAATACCATAGTGTATAATAGTGATGCCGGCATTTATGTTGACTCTGATCCTAATACTGTCGCTCCCAATATCAGTAATTGTATTCTGTGGAATCCATCTGGCGACGATCTGAACGGATGCAGCGCTACCTATTCGTGTATTTATGATGGGGATGCAGGTGATTACAACATCTCCAGTTATCCGTACTTTGTTGATGCACCCAAGGACGATTTTTGCATAGACCGTGATTCGTCCTGCAAGGGCGCCGGTGATCCGAACGGCACCTATACCGGCGAGACAGACATCAATGGCCAGGTGCGTGAAGTTCACACTGTGGATATAGGCGCTGATGAGGTCTGTGAGGTGCACAACACCGTTGCAGATGAATGGTACACCGGTATTCAGGACGCCATCGACGATGCCGATCCAAATGATGTAATTATGGTGTACGAATGGACCTTCGAGGAAAATATAGATTTCGATGGGCTGGCAATAACCTTAACCAGCACCAATCCTGAGAGTTGGCAGGTGATGGAAAATACGATTATCAGCGCTTATGCCCCCAACGATCCGGTAGTTACTTTCGAATCAGGTGAAGATAACAATTCGGTCTTGACCGGCTTTACTTTGAGGGACTCCGACTATGGTGTATACTGCGATAATTCCTCCAGCCCAAGTATTATCAGATGCATCATCAGAAACAATACGGAAGGTATATATTGCAATTCCGGCGCGCCGCTGATTGCCCGGAACGTGATTTGCTATAACGGTGATGACAGCGGGGATGGAGCGGCCATTGTCTCTAATTCTTCGACTCCTCCGACCATCAGGAGCAACTGGATTTATGATAATGACAGTGGCATAGAGTTTACCGGCGCTACGTCAGCGGCAGCGGTTTACAACAATACAATTGCTGACAATTACCGGCTTGATCCCAATTATCCCGAAGCGGTGGGAATATACGTTGACCCCAACTCTACAGAGCCGGACGTTGCCAACTGTATCCTTCGGGGAAATGATGATGATCTGGATGGCTGTTCGGTGACATATAGCTGCGTTGTGGATCCAAGCGATCTCGGCGATCCCAACAGTACTCACAACTTCGATAGCGACCCAAAGTTCAGCCCTGATAGTGATAACTACAGTCTTCTGGCCGAGTCTGCCTGTGTGCTTAGTGGTAACACTAGTATTGTTGGCTCCGGTGATCTCAATCTCAATGGTGAGCCACTAATCGTTGACTCAGGGGGAGAGACAACAACGTGTTCGGGCGCTGTGGTGGGTATCCCCTGGTTTGTGGATGATGATAGTGAATATAGCAGCAACCCTAATTATAATGATTCATATGATGATCCATCGTGGGGTACATCGTGGGACACAGCGTTTAGATACTTGCAGGATGCCCTCAAAAATCCAAATCTCAACAAGGGTGATTATATAATGGTAGCAGGCGGCACCTACTATCCGGACGAAGGCATGGGTATTACAGAGAGGGATCAGAACGAAACGTTCCACCTTATCTCTGAGATAACTATCTATGGTGGCTTTGCAGGTGACCCGGAAGACCCAACAGAAGATCTATTCAATGAGCTTTTTGATCTTGACGCTCGTGACTTTGCGACAAATGAAACCATCCTCAGCGGTGATCTTGATGGCAATAATGAGCCGGACAACAACAGTTATCTGGTTGTTGTTGTAGGATATGATACTGTTATAGATGGTTTTACCATCGAATATGGATATGGGGGTTATGGTGGAGGGCTTTACATTGCGCCTACCAGCCCAACCGTGCGCGAATGTGTATTTAGGAAGAATCGTGCTCTTTATGGGGGTGCAGTGTGTTGCGAAGACGGCAGTTCAGCAACATTTATTAACTGCCTCTTTACAGAAAATATATCTACAACTACTAGTGGCTATGGAGGTGGTGGAGCAGTAGATCTTTTCTGTTGCCGTACACCAACATTCTCGCATTGTATATTCCGTGGAAACGAAGCCGCATCTGCAGGTGGTGGGATGCGTAGTGAAGCTTCCGGTCCTGTATTGAACAATTGTATATTTGAGGGAAACACTGCTGCTAATGGAGGTGCGATATATAGAATAGGCGGTTATGTGGGTGCTGGAGAGTTAACAAACTGCATATTGAATAGTAACTCAGCGAGTGAGTGTGGCGGCGGGATCTACCATAATGGTTCCTCTGTTGGCGAATTCAACCAGACCAACTGCACCTTCATCGGTAATAGCGCCGGTGAAGAAGGTGGTGGGATGTACAACACTAATTCTGCTGAGCCGACAATAACCAATTGTATCTTCTGGGATGATGAAGCTAGTGTTTCCGGTAACGAGATATATAATGACGGTACCTCCTGCCCGATTATTAGCTATTGTGATATAGAAGGCTGTGGCGGCACTGGCGATGGATGGGACGACGATCTCGGTACTGATGGCGGTGGTAACATTGGCAGCGATCCATGTTTTATCGATGCCGATGGGGATGATGACATCCCCGGCAATGCGGATGATGATCTGCATCTACAGACTTATTCTCCCTGTGTTGATACGGGCGATCCCACCTCGGATTATTCCAATGAACCGCCACCCAGTGGCGGCCGAATCAATATGGGTGCTTACGGCAACACTGACGAGGCGGCTGTTGGTGACGGTGACGAGGATGGTGATGGCGATGGTCTGCCTGATATATGGGAATGGCAGTATAGACCCTATCTCGACATCTATGCTGATGATGCCATTGAGGATCCGGACGAAGATGGCCTGAACAATATGGAGGAATACAATAATTCGACCGATCCCACCAAGTCAGACAGCGATGGCGATGGTTTGCCGGACGGCTGGGAAGTTGAGTATGGGCTGGACCCGCTCGATGATGGTACAGTTGATGAAGACAACGGTGCAACTGGAAATCCAGACGGAGATGACCTGACCAACTTGGAGGAATACCAGAAAGGGTTTAACCCGACCCTGCCTAACAATGATGGTGATCCTGTAACCGCCAGCGAATATGATGATGCATCCGGAGTTATTAAAAAACAGGGCCAATACGAGGTTCGCGATGGGGAGGTTGTCTGCTTGTCCGAAACCCGCTACGATTATGACAAGCTTGGCCGTCAGTGGCGGACGCGGCAGTTGGCTGATCCCGCTTCTGGCACGGACAACACCAAAGATATGATAACCATAACTACATACGATGTGATGGGCAACGTCAAGAAAACGGCGCAAAAAGCAACAGAAGGAAGCGGTTACGATAATCCTGATATAATCGCTTCGTGCGATATCGTAACGGAGAATGTTTACTCTTCAGGTAAGTTGACCAAGACCATTGATCCGGAAGGAAATCAAACCGAATATAAATATGACTCTAATGGCCGACTCTATCAGGTAGTTCAGTTAAATAATCCGGCTGCCTCCGGCGATGATGTTACTATTACCACTAATGAATATGATGCTGCGGGCAGACTCGAAAAAGTTACCGACGCCGAAGGAAATTACCACGGGTACACCTTCGACAGCCTGGGCCATACCATTAAGGAAATAGCCTATGATGACACCTCCACTGCCCTGATGCAGATCAGGTCTGAATATGATGGTATGGGGCATGTAACCCGCCAGGCGGTCATGGCAGATGCAACTACTCTCGATACCACCTCTATCGATACTACAGAGGATATGGTTACGGACTATGGATATGATTCAAATGACGACGATTATCCGGGGATGCTGACGAGCCAGACTGTCTATTATGGCGGAGACCCGGCAAGTGAGGCAACTACGACCTATCATTATGATGGACTGGGCCGACAAGATACGATCGTGGACCCGCTCGGCAATGAGACGCAGCTAACCTACAATGCTGTGGATCAGATTACACAACGTCGGCAGGTTAATGACGACCCGCTTGGCGAAGACGATCAGGTTATCACCACCGATTATGTATTCGATCCACTCGGCAGGATGATCGAGGAAAGGGCCTTGCCTGATCCCGATGACCCTGATACATATTTGGCAACCGAGTACAAGTATGATGGACGCGGCAATTTGGTGAAAAAGACCGATCCCAAGGAGATTGTCACCACTTACGCATACAATGCTTTAGGCCGTCAAACAGAGATGGTGGTGGATGTCGGCGGGGGCGGTATCGAACAAAAGACCAAATGGACATACGACCGGCTCGGCAGACAGGATTCCATTATCGGCTATGCCAACGGCACCACCGCCCAGACTACCCAATATGACTACGACAAGCTGGGCCGGGTGAAAATAATTACCTATCCGGACAATGAAAAGATAGAATATGGCTATGAGGGCGATGGTACGTATGATAATTACGGTCGTTCTCCCGATGCTCGAACCGATCAGCGGGGCTGGGTAACTGCATATACCTATGACTATCTCGGCCGACTGGAAGTAAAGAGCATTACGGTTGACTCTGTAACCACAACCGAAACCTTCACTTATGACGGTTTGAGCCGGATGCTCACAGCCGAAAAAGAAGTCGATTCCTCCGCCATAAGCTTCACTGAGTTCACATATAATGACCTGGGCAAAGTAAACTATACCGATGAGACCATTCTGGGCGGTTCCGAGGTAAATATTGACTACGATTACGACCAGGCGGGCAACCTGACTCAGATCACCTATCCGGACAGCTATGCCGTGGATATCATGCCCGACCCCCTTGGCCGGATCGATACCATTACAGTCGATAGTACCGATGTGGTAACCTACAAATACCTCGGCTCTAAAATGTTCCAGCGGAACTATCCGGAGCCGGATGTTACCTACGACATCGAATACAACGACCTGGGCCAGGCCACCCGCCATTACACCTACAAAAACGGCACGCCAGCAGATACCACCATCACCGATTTTGGCTACATCTTCGACGATAACGGCAATATTACCGACCAGTCGTTTGACCATAGAGGCTCAACTCCAACTCCTTATAACGAATACACTTACGACAACCTTGACAGAGTCACCCAGGCCGAGTATCTTGTAGGTGTTCAGACAGTCGATGAGGAATTTATTTATGATGACCTGGGCAACCGCACCAGCGTGGAATTGCGAGATGACAACACCGAAACCTATGCTGTCAATAATCTCACCAACCGCTATAATGAAACAACTGGTGGCCCATACGATATTGAACTGGAATATGATGATGCTGGTAATATGACCACAGATCACAACAATTACGAATATCTCTACGATTACGAGAATCGACTGGTCAAGATCACCGACGGCGTATATAACATAGCCGAATATACCTACGATGCCCTGGGCCGCCGTATTGAGATGAAAGTCTATGATAATGGCGAAGTTGACTCGGTGACCCGTTATTATTACAACAACAATTGGCAGGTATTAGCCGAAACCGATTATGATTCCACCGGACCAACCGAAACCCAACTGCGCGACTACATCTATGGCAACTATATCGATGAGGTGCTGATTATGACAGATGATAGTAATGCGGAGCACTACTACGGCCACGATCATATATTCAGCGTGGTTACCCTTATCGAACCTGACGGCGACGTGGAAGAACGCTACGAATACGATGCCTACGGCAAGCCGACGATTTCTAACGCCGGTTTCACCCAGACGTACGATACCTCCCAGTTTGGCAACCCCTATATGTTTACCAGCCG
>Ga0105101_10000285_pt1 | contig 20178 bp, 10 predicted proteins | sample PPLLak21cMay2015_2_FD_87037 | JGI IMG/M metagenome (GOLD analysis project Ga0105101, IMG submission 87037) | Freshwater sediment microbial communities from Prairie Pothole Lake near Jamestown, North Dakota, USA - PPLs Lake P8 Core (1) Depth... | ecosystem: Environmental > Aquatic > Freshwater >... | reverse complement strand
CATGCCGGCCATGCGTGCCACATGAATGCCGAAGCTGTGCTCACTGCCTCCCCTGACAAGTTTCCGCAGGAAGATCACCCGGTCATCGAGTTCTTTTACTGAAACATTGTAATTCTTTACCCGTTCAAGGTCATTCTCCATTTCGTTCAGTTCATGGTAATGGGTGGCAAACATGGTTTTTGCCTTTGCCCTGGGATGTTCGTGAATGAATTCCACCATGGCCCAGGCAATGCTAATGCCGTCGTAGGTGCTGGTCCCCCGGCCGATCTCATCCAGCAAGATCAGGCTTCGGGAGGAAAGATTATTCAGAATACTGGCCGTCTCGTTCATTTCGACCATAAAGGTCGATTCGCCCATGGAAATGTTATCCGAAGCCCCGACGCGCGTAAATATTTTATCCACGCAACCGATGCTTGCATGCTGTGCCGGAATATAGCTGCCGATCTGTGCCATCAGCACATTCAGTGCGGTCTGGCGGAGCAAGGCTGACTTGCCCGACATATTAGGCCCTGTAATGATGATGATCTGCTGAGATTTGTTGTCCAGGAATATATCATTAGCAATGTAGCTTTCCCCGGCCGGGAGTTGTTTTTCAATTACCGGATGCCGTCCCTGGCTTATCTCGATCACTTCCGTGTCGGTCAGTACAGGCCGGTTGTAATTGTTTTCAATTGCGCTGACGGCAAACGACCAGAGGCAGTCAAGCCGGGCTATCAACGAGGCATTCAGCTGGATGGGAACGATATATTCGGCCAGGGCCAGCACCAGCTCGTTAAACAACCGGCTTTCAAGTTCCAGGATTTTTTCTTCGGCCCCCAGGATCTTGGATTCATATTCCTTCAGCTCTTCCGTGATATATCTTTCGGCACTGACTTGTGTCTGTTTGCGGATCCATTCGGGAGGTACCTTGTCTTTATGGGTATTTCTGACCTCAATATAATACCCGAAAACATTGTTAAAGTTTACTTTAAGGGAGGAAATGCCTGTACGCCCTATTTCGCGCTGCTGGAGCTGCAGGAGATAATCCTTCCCGTTATGCAACAGATCCCGCAATTCGTCAAGTTCAGCCGATACACCGGTTGCCATTACCCCACCACGGTTGAGTTGCACCGGAGGATCGGGCATCAGCTCATGTTCAATCCTGTCGCGGATGATGGGGCAGGGATTAAGCTGTTCGGCGATCCGCTGCAATACCGGCTCGCGGGCAGATGAACAGAGTTCTTTGATAGGCTTTATGGCTGACAGGGCATTTTTGACATGCATGATTTCCCGGGGAGAGATCCTGCCCACCGCAACTTTTGATATGATCCGTTCAAGGTCACCTATATTCTTAATTTGTTCTTCAATCTCTGAACGGAATTCAGGATTGCGGATATAAAACTCAACCACGTCAAGCCTTTCGTTGATGGGTTGAATGTCTTTAAGCGGCAGGGCGATCCATCTTTTCAACAGGCGTGATCCCATGGGAGACAATGTTTTGTCGATAATATCGATAAAAGAAGTGCCTCCTTCCTGCATAGGCTGGAACAGTTCAAGATTACGGATGGTGAATTTGTCGAGCCACACATAATGATCTTCCTCAATCCTTGACAGGGATGTGATGTGCTTAACCTGATGATGCTGTGTGATATCGAGGTAATGAAGGATGGCACCTGCTGCCACGACACCAAGTTTCAGGCCCGAGATACCGAATCCCTTAAGGGAAATTGTTTCAAATTGCCGGGTGAGTTTATCATGGGCTGAATCTTCCGTGAAAACCCAGTCATCAAGTTTAAAGGTATAGAATTTATGTCCGAAAAGCTCATGGAAGAGTTTTTGTTTACCTCTCTCAAAAAGGACTTCCTTGGGTGCGAAATTGTTCAGCAGCTTGTCGATGTATTCAAAAGTCCCCTCGGCCGTCAGAAATTCACCGGTGGATATATCGAGGAAGGCGACTCCGGCTGCGCTTTTTTCAATATGCACACAAGCCAGGAAATTATTTTCACGGTGCTCAAGCACGTTATCGTTGAAGCTGACACCGGGGGTGACCATTTCCGTTATGCCGCGTTTCACCAGCTTTTTAGCCAGCTTCGGATCTTCGAGCTGCTCGCAGATGGCTACCCGCTGGCCTGCTCTGACCAGCCTGGGAAGATAAGTGTCGAGCGCATGATAGGGAAAACCGGCGAGATCAACATAAGATGCGGCACCATTAGCCCTTTTTGTAAGCGTGATGCCCAGTATCTCGGAGGCTTTAACAGCATCTTCATCAAAAGTCTCATAAAAATCTCCTACCCGGAACAGCAGGATAGCGTCGGGGTGTTTGGCTTTGATGCTTAAATACTGGTTCATCAAAGGAGTATCGGCAATATTTACCGGTTGGGCCAAAGGTTTATTATAAAGGACTAAAATTAATCCACGTTCAATAAAAGGCAAAGAAAAACAGAAGAAATTCAATTTGTTTTGTTCACTTTTGAGCTTTTGTGCGGTTATTATTTTAACCACAAAAGACACACAAGAACATATAAGTAAAATCAGGAATAACTAAATTTGTTTAAAACATCCGACATGAACTCCGCGTTAAAATACGGCAGCCAGGTATTGTCCTTTAAGGTTCCTGACAATGCTGAGATGCTGCAGATCCGGGAACCCGAATATACCATCAGCCGGGATACCTTTTATACCAATTTTCTTCTGCGATTATCCACCACCACGCAGGATTTCAGCAAGATCGGCATTGTCATTTCAGATAAGACCAGGCTGTGCGGGTATAATAATTATCTCCCCTGGCTGGTTGACATCCTGGAGAAATCGGGGGCAAAAAAGGAAAACATTACTTTTTATATTGCTTACGGAACGCATCCGAGACAGACAGATGAAGAAAGCGTGAACGCTTACGGGAAGATTTATTATAAATACAAATTCGTCCATCATGACTGCTCCGATACAGGCAATATGACAACGCTGGGCACCACCAAAAGAGGGACTCCGGTAATCGTGCGGCAAGATTTTCTGCAGTCAACACTGCTCATAACTTTTGGAGCCATATCGCACCATTATTTTGCCGGCTTTGGTGGCGGGCGGAAGCTGTTATTCCCCGGACTGGCTTCCAGGGAGTCCATTTATCACAACCACAGCCTTTTTTTGAATAGGATATCCAGGAAGCTTGAACCGGGCTGCCAGTGCGGGGTGCTTGAAGGGAATCCTGTTGCCGAGGATCTGCATGAGATGGATGCCGTGTTGCCGCAGCGCATCTCTGTTCATGGAATTCTTGACAGCCACGGCAAGGTATGCCAGTTGCATATCGGATCAGCCTATAGTGATTTTCTGGGTGCCTGCAATCAGCATAATACCTATTATAAAACCAACCCGGAAGTCCTCTATGATTGTGTGCTTGCTTCAGGAGGGGGGTATCCGAAGGACATAAATTTCATTCAGGCCCATAAGTCAGTTCACAATGCGGCCTCATTTGTGAGAGACGGTGGTACACTGATTGTCCTGGCCGAATGCCGTGACGGAATCGGCACCAACACATTCCTGCCCTTGTTCAAAGCCGGTGGCTGGGATAACGTATTTGATAAACTGGCAAAGAAATACGAAGGCAACGGAGGAACAGCATTGGCTATGATGGCAAAAACGAAACGTATTAATATTGTTATGGTAACCGGTTTTGATGAAGAGACCTGTACATTGATGGGAACAAGAAAAATCAATGCCGAAGAGGTTAACGGACTGATCAGTAAGGAAAAAGGATCGGTTGCAGTGATTGAGAACGCAAGCATGCTTGTTAAGTGAAAAGGGATAAGGGATAAGATAAAAGATAAAAGAACAAAGAAAATACTATAACTTTTCACTAATCATTCCTGCCTGCCTGCCGGCAGGTTTCACTGTTCACTTATTATTAGCGATAGATCGGGGCAGGCTGTGGACTCTTGTGGTTATAATTTTTTTAGTGTCTGTCTGGAAAATAAATTAACTTTGGCTCTCAATTAACCTTTTAATAATCAACTATGTCAAATATTGGTTCCTACGAAGAAAGACTTAAGAATTTCGATTGGTCAATAGCGGCCACAGAACTCGAATACCAGGATGGCGATATTATCAATATCGGGTGGTATTGCTCTGACAGGATTTGCCGGAAGGGTAATGCAGACAAGGTTGCATTATATTACAAAGGCTTTGGCGGGACTGAAAAAAAATACACCTTCAATGATGTCCGTCTGGCCGGTAATACCATCGGGTCATTGCTAAAAAAAACCGGGGTGGTTAATGAAGACCGTGTCTGCCTGTTTATGGACAGAATACCTGAATTGTATTTTTCATTTCTTGGCATACTGAAAATCGGAGCCATTGTACAGCCTTTGTTTTCGGCATTTGGTGATGAATCGTTATTTGTCCGGCTGGAAAATGCACAAACCCGTGCTATCATAACCCAAAAAAAGCATTTGCCCAAGGTTCGGAAAATCCAGGATAAACTTCCTTTTCTTGAATTTATAATCGTTATTGATGCCCTTGATGGTAAAGAGCTAAAGGCAAAAGAGATTGCCTTTAATCTGGAAAAGGCCGTCCCGGTTGAAGACCTGGATGTTTTTCCAACAAAAGCTGAATCGCCGTCCGTTTTGCACTATACATCCGGAACGACGGGACAGCCAAAAGGCGTCAAGCATGTTCATTATTCCCTGATATCGCAATATCTGACTACCAAATGGGTACTTGACCTTCAGGAGAATGATATTTACTGGTGCACGGCAGATCCCGGCTGGGTTACAGGTACTTCATAAGGGATCATAGGGCCCTGGAGCCTGGGAATTACCCAATGTGTGCTCGATTCAGGCTTTTCAGCGCAAAGCTGGTATCAGTTTATTGAGCAATACAGGATTACGGTTTGGTATTCTGCTCCTACCGCTATCAGGTCTTTAATGAAGGCCGGGGATGAGATCATCAGGAATTTTGATCTGTCCTGTCTGCGTCATCTTGCCAGTGTGGGGGAACCTTTGAATTCCGAGGCTGTGATATGGTCAGAAAAGAATTTCGGGATGCCTTTTCTGGATACATTCTGGCAGACAGAAACAGGTTCCATAATGATAACGAATTATCCGGGAATGAAGGTAAAGCCCGGATCCATGGGTAAGCCTTTCCCCGGTATAACAGGCACCGTTTTGGATGCAAAGACTTTTAAACCTTTGCAGGGATCCGGTAAAATCGGATTGATCGCTTTTAAACCGGGTTGGCCATCGATGATGCGGACCTATTGGAAAAACGAGGAAAAATACAAGGAAAAATTTGTGAACGGGTGGTATTTGTCGGGAGATAGGGCAAGCATTGATAATGAAGGGTATTTCTGGTTTATCGGCAGGGACGATGATGTAATCAACACAGGTGGCCATCTGGTCAGCCCCTTTGAAGTCGAATCTGCGCTGCTGGAGTACCCGGCAGTAGGAGAATCGGCCGTTGTGGCTAAGCCGGATGAAATCAATATGGAGGTGGTAAAAGCCTTTGTGACGCTAAAACCCGGGTTCACCCCCAGCAAAGACCTGGAACTTGAGATCATGAACTTCATCCGGAAAAAATTATCTTCAGTGGCCATGCCCCAGGAAATTGAATTTGTGGATAAGCTGCCCAAGACGAGGAGTGGTAAAATTATGAGGAGAGTGCTTCATGCGAAAGAATGGGGAGAAGAGATCGGTGATATTTCCTCCCTGGAAAACGACTGAAAGACCGGCTAATAATATTCAATAAATTAATTAAACAATATAAAAATGGCAACCATGAATACGGAAGAAATGAAGGAACTGGTATTGAATTACGTGAAAAAAGAATACATTGATGATGATGACACTGAAATAACCAATGACACGCCTTTAATCTCAAGCGGTTATGTCGATTCATTTTCCATGGTTTCATTGCTGGTTTTTCTGGAAAACAAATTCAAAATAAAGATCCCATCCAGCAAAGCAACCCCTGAGGCTTTCGATACCGTCAACAGCATTGTTGCCCTGGTAAATCAATATCTGCAATAGCCCATAAAATTGCCTGCCAGAAGATATGTAATAGGTGATATTCACGGAGCTTGTAAAGCACTCACGGAATGCTTTGATAAGGTTTCCTTTGACCCCGGTAATGACCTGCTAATCTGCCTTGGAGATGTTTGTGACGGATGGCCTGAAGTGAATAAAGTTTTCGACGAATTGCTTAAGGTCAAAAACCTGGTGTATATTTTGGGCAACCATGATAAATGGGCCCTGGAATGGTTCCTAAACCACAAAGCCCCGGCAATCTGGACACAGCAGGGAGGAAAGGCAACCATGGCAAGTTATAAAGGGCAAATCCCTGAATCTCATGTGCAATTATTAGCATGCGCTCATCTATATTATATTCTTGATAACAAGGTTTTCGTACATGGTGGATTTAATCCTGCACGTGCCATTGAAGATCAGGATGAGGAAGTTTTTCTGTGGGACAGGGAGTTGGTTTATACTGCACTCCGGAACCATTCCGGATCTGCGGAGATAAACATTACAGGATATGATAAAGTATTTGTGGGTCATACCCCTACGATTAACTATGGCTCATCAACCCCGTTAAAAATCTGCGAGATTGTTTTGATGGATACCGGTGCAGGCTGGCCGGGAGGAGTGCTGACCATCATGAATATTGACACCATGGATTATTTCAGCAGCTCACCGGTGGAAGCGTTATACAGGGAATATAAGGGAAGAGGATGAAAGACCTTTCAAAGAAATATAAAGGCATACAAAACTCCGGTTACCTCTCTGAAAATTTTTCTTCTTCCGGCACGGGACTTAAACCAGTTGTCATTTCTGACCTCAACATCCTGAGAGGCGATGATCCCGATTTGTGTCTCTTTTCCAAAAGCCTTTTTATAGCTGATATAGGAACGGCGCGAGTGTACTCCGTAGCTCATGATCATAAGGGCATCGCAGGACATTCCTGACCCGGAAAGATAATCTTTTACGGCCAATGCAGTTGAATAGGTCCTTGATCTGATAAGCGTGTCTGCCGATATGGGAATAATAAGGCTGTCATCTATTCCGTAAGCACTCAGATAGTGCTTTGCCTGCAAAGCATAAGAACTGAATAAAGGAACTATCATGCTTTCTCCTGAATCGTTTTTCCGGCTGTATTCCATCGTGCAATTGCTCAGGTCACAGAGTTCATTGTCAATACGCAGATTGTGTACGATCAGGTTTCGGTCTTCATCGTTGTCAACAGCATCGTTGATAAATGCAACCTCAACATGATCTACAGGTGTTGATGCCGGCAATTGAAATACAAATGATTTCTCGTTCCTGGCTGTAGCATCTGCTCCAACCAGGGAGTCATTTACATAAATCCTGAAACGGGCATATTCACCTGACGCCTGAGTTCCACTGAGGGTAATGTTCAGCATATGAGCCCGGCCGGGTTTCAATGGCCGGTGAAGGCGAAAAGCCAGTTTGCCCTCCCATCCCATAACCAGCAGTTCTGAATACGGATAAGCAGTAACAAGGAAGCACTGATAATCATGGCTGGTAAATTCACGGGCAGCAGTTTCCAGGTTCTTATCCTGTGCCCATCCTTCCAGAACAAAGATCTGAGCAGGCAGGGTTTTTACCGGTGTCAGAAATGAATAGATCCCTTTAAAAATGAAAAGCCCTGATAACAAAAGGATTGTTATCAGGGCAAGTGCTATCAGGCAGCTTCTTTTCATTGTCAGTCTTCACGGGTCTTTTTTCCGAAAAGACTGCTCAGGAAACCAACATGTCTGTCATCGGTGTAATATTTCTTGTCATAGCCATATTTAAAGGCTTCACGGCTGATATCAACATCGTTGATCAGCAGGCTGAGGTTGGTAAGTTTATTGGCCTCTATGCCTTTTATGGTTTGTTTGAAAGTTTCCTTTATCGTTTTGTTAAGTCTGACAATAAATATATTATGATCGGCATACTTCATCAGCAGGTAGGTTTCAGTGAGTATACCTGCCGGAGCCGAGTCAATAATAATGTAGTCATACATCTCCTTCAGCTTGTCAATAAATTCTGCTGTCCGTTCACTGCTGATCAGTTCAGCGGGATTTGGTGCAGCAGGGCCGGCTGAAATAAGATCAAGGTTCTGGATATGCGTTGGCATGATGATATCCTCGATGATCGCTTTATCGATCAAATAGGAACTGATACCGATCATATTGCTAGATCCAAACTCCTGGTGTATTTTAGGCCTTCTCAGGTCAAACTCCAGCAAAACGGTCCGTTGCCCGTTCAGGGCAAAAACCGAGGCAAGGTTCATGGAGCAGAAGGTCTTTCCCTCACCACTGGTGGAGGAAGTAACCAGAATAACCTGTTTCTTTCCGCCTTCAGAGAAGAATTGGAAATTCGTACGGACTGCCCTGAAACATTCTGTAACGGAGGAATTCGGATAATCGTTAACAACCGTTTTATTTTTACGGAAACTGTGGAAGATCTTACCCAGTATAGGAACGGTAGACATTGCCTCAACATCATCAGGTTGTGAGAACTTATTGTTAAAGAAGTCACGTCCAAGAATTACCGAAGTGGGCATAATCAGCGTTAAAATCAAAGCAACGATATAATTAAAAGTCCGCTTCGGTGACACAGCTCCGGCAACCGCTATACGGGCAGGATCGATAACTTCATAGTCAGGCAGGCTGGATGCCCGGGCAATCTGTGCTTCTGAACGCTTCTGGAGCAAGAATGTGTAAATCTCATCATTCAGTGTGAATTTCCTTTCAATCCCTTTCAATTGCAGTTCGGTTTTCGGCATCTGTGATATTTGCCCGGAAAGTTTGGAGATACGGTAATTCATTTCATTCAGGGAAATGTTCAATGTGTTCAGTGTACTGTTGACGTTTTCCTTGAGCGTCCTTCTGATGTTGTCAATCTGGGCATTAATATCCGAAATGTAAAGATTCTGCTGATTGGTAATATTGTTTTTTAACAGGCTGGCTCTTTCCGCAGAAAGATTCAGCAATTGTGTAATGAGATTGGTAAGGATGGGATCGACCACACTCATGGATGAAGGGGCCAGCAAATCCGTAATACTCTCATTGCTTAAATAATCCCTGAGATAATAATAGTATTTGCGCTGGGCTTCAAAATTGGCCTTTTCGGATTCCAGTTTATTCAGCATTTCAAAAGCCTGCTGACCCTGAAAGCTAAGGTCCATGACGCTCCTGCTGGTACGAAAAGCATTTAATTTTGATTCTGCCGTTGACAAAGAGTCGGCTATATCAGAAATCTGGGAGTCAATAAAATCTACCGTGCTGGAAGCAATCTTGTTCTTCTTTTCGAGGCTCCTTTCCAAATAAACCGAGGCCAGGTTGTTAAGGAAATCCGTTATTTTCTGGGGATGATTTCCCTTAAAAGAGACCTTTACGAGGGTTGCCCTTTCGGAAACGGGCTCTGCCGAGAGATTTCTTTGAAACTCCAGGGTTAAATAATTGGTGTTGTTGAAATAGAAGGAAAGCTTGTTTTTATTGGTATAATTTTTATCAAAGTAATCGGTTTTCTGGACCCGGAAATTAAAATACCGGGTTTTTATTTCATCACCGAACCGGAACCTGTTTTTGAAATAAATATCCTCAACCATCGATACAACCTGGTCATCAATATAATTATACAGATACACCTGATTTCCGTCAGCTTCAAGCTGGAATTCATTCTCGTTGAGGAACAAAATATTGAATTTCAGATACACAGCCTGGGGTACGGAAGGATCAACCACCACTTTTATCGGACAGTCATCAAACAATTCCTTTTTTCTGACCAGCGGAGTGTTGATCAGCAATGAAGCAATGGGGGTATTACGGGTGGAAAAATAATTGGCTTTCATATCCAGTCCGTTGATCACTTTTTTTATCAGCGAGAAGGACTGAATGATCTCCACCTCATTGTCGATTATATTCTGCGGTGAAAACAAACCGAATCCCTGCATCAGATCATCGGGAGATCCTCCCATAAAAGCATTCTGATTTTCGTTGGATATATATATGATAGTCGAATTTTTATATTTGACAGGCGAGAAACGATTGTATAAAAACGCGAACAGGAAAAAGACTATAAATGCTCCGATATACAGTTTCCTGTAAGAATACAGCCTGTAAAAGATCTTTTTATAATCGATGTTGTTGCTGAAAACATCATCATTTTGTTTCATATCCATATATAAATTAATTAATGAATCATTGTTTTATTAACTGGTAAAGGTTTATGGCATTAAGCGCTGCGGCCAGGGAACCGATCACCGTGGCAATAACATTCAGGGTGTAATCTCTTAAACCGCGGTATTTTGCATTGATGGGATTGATGATAATGACATCATTGGGAAGCAGGTAATAGAATTCGGATGCAACAGCATTCTTCTGGGTCAGATCCAGATAATGATAATTGATCTTGCTGTCCTTCTCGCGGATAATGGTAACATTCGTCAGGTCAGCAAAGGTATTGGTCCCGCTGGCAAAGCCAATGGCCTGGAAGGCGGTGACTTTCTCGTCAAAAAAGGAAATCTGACCCGGATTGTTAACTTCTCCCAGCACGGTAATCTTATTGCTCACGTAGCGGACAACCACGGAGATGTTGTTAAGATATGCAGCGAGGGATTTCTCTATTTTTTCCTTGGCCTGATTGATGGTCATGTCCTTTACCAATATGGATCCGATGAAGGGGAGCGTAATATTGCCTTTATCATCAACAGAATAACTGAGCAATTCTGTCTGGTATGTGTTTCCGGTGCGGTCATTGAAAATATTGTTTGTCCTCTCATCCAGGCTGAATATCCGAATGTAAAGGTAATCATAGGGCTGTATTGTTTTTTCAGACCGGTCGTTATAATAATCATTCTTGCCCGTCGGACCTGCCGGCTCCACAACATATTTCAATTTCTTGGTAGGCGTACAGGATAACAGCAGGACGGAAACCATAAAAACCAACATCAAGAGATTTCTGCTTCTGTTCATGGTCATTGTTTTTTGTTGCTAATTTAATAAATCAATTTTGCAGACAGCCAAAATAATACAAAAATCATTGCTATTGTATGAAGGTAGGCATTATTTATTTACAAAATGGATAATTCAAAACAGGAGGGGTCTAATATCCGGTGCCGTTAAAGATGGTCTTTATCGTTTTGAAGATCAGCATAAGGTCTTTTTTAATAGACCAGTTTTCGATATACTGAATATCCAGTTTCATCCATTTTTCAAACACCACATCATTCCGGTTGGGAATAATCTGCCAGGTGCAGGTAATGCCGGGCTTCACCGACAGTCTCCTGAGATACCAGCGTTCATAATTTTTGACTTCGGAATAGAGCGGAGGGCGCGGGCCGATCAGCGACATTTCACCCTTTAATACATTAAAGAACTGCGGCAGTTCATCCAGTCCGGTTTTCCTTAAAAAGCCCCCAACCGGGGTGACCCGGGGATCTTTTTTGATCTTGAATGCCGGGCCGTCACTCTCGTTCAATGCCATCAGTTTTTCCTTCATTTTCTCAGCATCCATCACCATGGTCCTGAATTTGTAAATATAAAATTTACGTCCCCTCAGGCCAACCCTTTCCTGTTTAAATATTACAGGGCCTTTGGATGTGATCTTGATCAGTAATGCAACCAGCAGCATGATGGGTGACAGAATAAAAATGATGAGCAGGGCAATCCAGAACTCGCTGAAGGATTTCCATGCCATGGCCAGGGAATTCCTGGGGGTATTCATGAATGTAAGGAAGGGGATGTCCTCAAAATGCGTAACGTGAGCATTCTCTGCTTTTACCTTTGAAGGATCGGACTGCACGCGCAGGGTTACCCCGATCTCTTCACAGACATCAATAAGGCTTTGAATCCTGACGTTATCCAATTTTTCCTTGCAATAAATAACCTCGTCAATAATATCGATATCGAGAATGTTCTTGATGTTGATCTTGTCGGGATAGATCCTTATGCTTTCTCCATATTTCTTGCGGATAATCATGGAGTCGGTGATGATCATCAATATCCTGAATCCCCATTCCTTATGTTCAAGCATGGGTTTGAGGAATTTATCGGAATGGTCGTCAGCAAAGATTATCACATTGTGAATGTTATGCCCGTTAGCCCTGAAATACTTAAATACTTTGTAGGTAACCAGCCTGAAGCCATACAAAGAAAAAAGGTTAATAAGGCTGAAGGTAATGATGAAATAATGGCTGAAGGTTGTAAGCCCGAAGATGTGTTTGTATAAAAACATCAGGGCAAATCCGATAGAGCTGAAATTCAGAAAATTAAAAAAGATGGAACCATAGGATCTCGTTCGCGGCACCTGGGTAAGGTTCAGGGTCTGAAGCAAAACGATCCAGGTGGGGACTATCAGCATCAGCATGATGATATAATCCCTGGTAAACTTGAAATATTCCCAGTTAATGAGGTTGGTAAGAAAAAATGCAAGAAAATAAGACAATATGGTTATGACGATATCGAGTATCGCAAAGACAGCACTTTTATCCTTTTTCCTTTTTTTCGTCTTGGTCATTTCGCATTGTGATAATAAACGAATCGCAATTCTGCCACAAAAATACTTGGATGATTTCGAAAAAACTTAAGATTTGCTCTTTATTTATAAGCTTTTTGACAAACCATCACTTTTGGTTGATTAGCGGAAAAATAAGATGACCGTATTGGTTTTAGAAACCCGGGATCAATATATGAACTAATAATAATACCAGGAAATGACTGCAAAATTCATTCCATTATGATAAATTCAGTTTCCTGTTTAACCGGTACTGATCTGCAGTCTGACAGAATTCTTTTCTGACGCCTCCAACGAAAACCTGCTCCAGGATGAGCGTTGAAAGCGGATTTCCTTCAATAGCTACGGGTCCTGAATCGGTTATGGCAATATCCCATCCGATGATGAAAAAACAATGGAAGGCTTTATGCATGTTAATGGCCAGTTCGATGGCTTCCCGGTAAAAGGGGATCCTGAATGAACCAAAGGCTACATGGGAATCGGGGTGATGCGTAAGTCCCGTCTGCCTCAGGTAACCGTCAGAAGCTTCATCAAACAAGTATCCGTCATCCCTGATTCCGCAGGCAATATTGCCGGATGAAATATTATCCACATGGCTGTCTCCGACTCCGATACGAATAAAGCTTCCATGCTTATGCACGGTTTTCCCGTCATGGATGGTAATAATTCTGAGCGTATTAACGCAGGAGCTGTTCAGGCGGTTCATGGCTGAATGCTGTTGCAGTGTCTTTTGCAGTACATAAATACCATCATCAGTCAGTGATTTTAATTCAGCCATATTACTGACCTTATTGTTGATGGTCAGGATTCCATCCTTAACCACCAGATGATTCACTTTACTGCCTCCCCATCCTGTACATAGCTTGCAGAAACAATCCATGTTGTAATGAAGCAAATTTTCGACAGGTTCATTTTCCCGGCCGGGTATCCATGTGATGATGCCTTTTTCCAACAGCCCTGTTAATTCAGCCAACGGGAATCCAAAGCTTTTCAGGAACCTGTCGAACACATATTTATCTTCCAGTATGGATATATAGTAGCGCGGATTGAGTTTATCGTGGATAGCCAGAAATTCCTTTTCCGAAATATAATCATCCATTTTTTTCCCTTTTTTATGCAATCCCAGGATAAAAAAATCAATCACGGTGCCTTGGCGTTTCACTACCCAATAAAGGATCCTTGTAAACAGGATCATCAGGGGAAAGTTCTCTCCTTCCTGTATTCTTGATTTGCTGAAAATACTGTAATATTTTCTGATTTTTGAAAGCATAGCTATCATCTTATGATATTCACCACGGAAAAATATCAAAATTAAAATATATCCGAAAATATGAAGTTTTACAGAAAGGTACTATAATCATCAGGAAGGTTCCTTTTTATCCGGCAGTTTGCAGCAACACTATGAAATTATGGCGTTAATGATGAAAAACGATCAATTCATCAATTTAATTTAAAAATTCCTTCAAAATTTCTTGACAGTAACGAAACTTCCCGGAAATTTGTCATAAGGTTAAGAAAATGAAGACATTCTAACTAAAGGTATGTTTTTTAAAGAAAAAACGGTGATAAATATCATTGATGAAATATTAACATTCGTCAACAAAAATCGTATACTTGTCAAAGAAAACGTTCTTTTCGTCAAAATTTCAGTTATTTTAATAAGTATAAACAACAACCGGTCATGAAAAAGACTATCGCGCTGATTTTATGGACGATACCGGCCGTTAACGGGTTTTTATCGTTATTGGACATGGGTTTGTTCAACCAAGGCAAAAATGGTGATCTGTTTGCCGCAACTTACTACTTTTCATCGCTTAATGGAAATGACAGCAACACGGGTACGAGCTCTGCCACGCCATGGAAAACCATGGATAAGCTCCGGCAGATCTCCAGTACGCTGAAAGCAGGTGATATTGTGCTTTTTGAAAGAGGCTCGGAATGGAATGAATGTAAAATATCATTCCGGAATTTAACCGGAACTGAAAACAGTCCGGTTACATTTAAGGCATATGGCACCGGTAAAAATCCACGATTTAAGGGTAGTAAAACAATGAATTCTTTTACCAGGGAAGGGAATATCTGGAAAAAGATTGATGGGGCACTGCCTGAGTATATCGCTGATTCACGGAGAATAATTCCTTATGTTTTTATCAATGACCAGCGTTTCGGGGTTTCCCGATATCCCAATACAGGGGCATATACTACAAAAACTTCCGGCACCAACAGTTATCTTGAAGATTCAAAAGGCTGGTATGATGATCAATGGAAAAACGGGATGATTGCGGCCCATTGTGTATCCTGGGACTGGTCAACCAGAAGGATTAATTCCAATACTTCCACCCGGTTGAATTTTGATCCGCTTCCTTCAGGCATTTCAAAGTCCTCAACGGAATACATCATCAATAATCACAGGAACGCTTGTGATCAGCGAGGTGAATGGGCGCAGCAAAATGACACGCTCTGGATCTTTTACGCTGATAACCTGAATGTTCAGCGTGTTGAAGTCCCGGTTATTGATACCATGGTTGTCATTCAGAACTGCCAGTACCTTAAGTTTGAAGGCCTGCAATTTGAGCAGTCCGTTATGGCCAATTTATCGATTAATAATTCTCATGTGACCCTGGCTTCCTGTAACATTTCCGATGGCGGAAATGCCCTGGCATACATTGACAACGGGTCCTATATTGACCTGAATAATAGTGTGTTAAGCTATGGCAGGCGGGCCGGCATTATCATGAATGGAAGCAGGGGGAATATTTACCGCAATGTTTTTAAGAACATGGTATCCGAAGGGGCCAATAACGGAGAGCAGGCCAACGGATCCTGTATTATTAACTGGCATTGCAACGGAATCACCCAGGTGCATCACAACCGCTTTGACAGTATTAATATTGCCTATAACGGCCATTGGTCGGATGCAGACAATTACATTTTCAACAATGTGGTCAATAATTACGGTCTGACCATTGAGGATTGCGGTGCATTTTATGTAGGGGGTGACTTTACCAATTACAAGAAATATATAAGAAGGAATATTATCCTGAATGCAGGCAGCATGTTTTGCCACGCGGTATATATGGATTATCTGACCAGCAATGTCATTGCCGACATCAACACAATCCTCAACTCAAACATAGCCTTTAATTTTCATGTGTGTGATGATAACCTTGTGCGGTATAATAACATAGTATACCCTGCCAAGGATATGGCTTACCCGTGGAATTCAGCCTTCCGCTTTGATGAATACAGCTATAACAACGGCGGTGAAGGCAGTCCGGTAAAACGGAATGCCATTGAAAATAATAATGTTGTATTCAGCCCCAACAAGGATGAATTGGGATCGGCCTTTCTGAATGTCCAGTCCATTGGTGAAAATGTGGCCAAAAACAATAAGTATTTCGACCCTTTTACCACTGACGATGATATCATTGTCAAAGGACAAAACTATGATCTGGGCACTTATTCCACCTACCGGCTTAGTGATTGGAACGCCTCTACAGGCATGGAGACCGGTTCTGTCAGAAATCCGAACAACTGGACTATGCAATCTGCAAGCGGAGTATCGCAGCAGGATTTCGTTAAACTGCTGATCAATCCAACGGATAAGGATTCCGTTTTTGATCTGAGGTCCTCCGGCGTCCGGTATATGGATGTTAACGGGGCACTCTATTCAGAAACAATTACTGTGCCTTCCTATTATTCTGTTATACTTTTCTACAGGGAACCATTGTCACTTACCAACCTGCCACCGGCAGTCACCGATATCAGCTACACCTATTATATCGGCGAATCTGATAATGGCATCATCGGAACAATACCGGCCACAAATCCGGAGAGTTATCAGCAGCTGTATTACGAGATAACCGGAGGAAACACGGATGGACTAATTGGCGTTAATCAGGAGACCGGTGAGCTTTATCTGACCAACAGGAACGTGGTCATTAACGGTGAATTGATACTAAGACTCAGTGTGAACGTATCGGATAACGGCACTCCGTCACAGCGTGGTTCGGGACAGGCTGAGATTAAACTTTACCCATTCAATAATCCTCCCATCATAAACAGTCAGAATTTTACGATCGATGAAGGTTCATCCATATCGACCTATATTGGGAAAGTTGTTGCCACTGATCCTGAAAATGACCAGTCCCTTACTTTTGAGATCATTTCGGGAAATCAGGACGGTCACTTTCAACTTGATGCGGGTTCAGGAGAATTATACCTGACCTCAGCAAACGTCGAATTCCTCAAAGTGGCTGCATCTGTTTTGCAGGTCCGGGTAATGGACAACGGATCCTTGGCAAAGAATTCTACCGCCTACATAACCGTTAGTGTTTTAACAGCCAGGGCTTCCGTATTGACGGCTTACTATATTGATCCTGAAAATGCTGATGATCCTCAGGAAAACGGAAGCATTGAGCATCCTTATGATGCATGGAACGACGTTAAATGGACAGCCGGTTATTCTTATCTGCAGAAAAGGGGAACAACAGCGAGCGTGGATAAGATCAACATATATGCAGAAGGCGTGACATTGGGGGATTACGGGGAAGGGGAGCGGCCGCTCATAGTGAGCCAGACCCGGGACTTTGCCATTCGTGCCTTTAATAAAAGCAATATAAGCATAAGAAACCTTCATATCATTGCCAATGATGCTATAAGCTGCATCTATTTCCTGGGTGAGAACTGCAATAACAACCTGATAGAGAACTGTCAGTTTGAGGGTTCTGAAAACGGGATCAGAATTATCGATGGGGAAAGCATCGTTATTAAATACAATTTATTCTATAACAGATCAGATGCCATCTATTCCTTTGCTGAAAACACCGAAGTATATTACAATATCTTCAACGGAAACGCTACCGGCGTATATATTGCCAGTTATCTGTCCTCAGCAAAAATTTACAATAATGTATTCTATGATAATAATCAGGGCATTGCGGCTTCCTATGCCGACCTGGTCATCTATAACAACATTTTTTACCTGACCCAGCGGGGGGATGTGGCCATAAACCACAGCGTGGATAAGCTAATATCGGATCACAATATCTTCTATCCTGAGCAACAGGGATTTATTTCCATTGCTTCAAAGTCCTACAAAACGCTTGATGAATATCAGCAGGATAAAGGGCTCGATCTGAATTCCTTTTCTGAGGATCCCATGTTCAAAGATATCTATAATGAGAACTTTGCGCTGCTGGCTGAATCGCCTGGCGTGGATGCGGGTATGAATGTCGGATTGGATTTTGATTTCCTGGGTCTGGCAGTTCCGCTGGGCGGCGCTACCGATATCGGTTTGATTGAGAATACAGGCAATATCAGGGGATCAGCAACCGCACTTTTCCAGCATGATGCTGAAGGCCTGGAGGCTGAATTATCGGTATATCCCAATCCATCCGACGGGAGGTTCAATCTCTATGTAGGGGTATCGGATATCGGCAATTCCACCATTCAGGTGAAGGATATAACCGGTAAATCGGTTTATAGCCAATCGCATAATTCTTCTGAATCAGCCTGCGTGCCAATCGATATTTCCGGTAAACCCAGCGGAACATATATCGCTGTATTACAGATAAATGACAAATTGTACACTAAAAGACTGACGATAAAATAGCCGCTATTTAAAGGACTCTCACAGAAACACTATAGTATAAACGGGCAATCCTGAGAGATTGCCCGTTTTACTTATATTGCATGAGGTCAAATTAAGGTCCAGAATTGAAACATTTAATACTGTAGATCGTAAAATTTTTCTATATTTGTAGTTCTGTATATTCGAAGATTTCGCGATTTTTTTGATCTTGAGCTAATTAACCAGTTTGATCCCACTTCCTGCAATGAAAATATTCAAGATTACTATCTCCATATATATCCTGCTTCTCATACATTCAACCGTTATTGTAGCATTCGCGGAGGGCATGACGGTTGCTAACGTGGCCGGTACAGGCTATTATTTTTCTTCGGTAAAGGGCAATGACAACAATGCCGGAACCAGTTCAGGTTCTCCCTGGCGGAGTATGGATAAACTGAAGCAAATCGCCGGGAATCTTAAAGCAGGAGATATTGTATACCTTGAAAGAGGATCAAGCTGGGACAAGGTCAGCCTGACACTGAATAATTTATCCGGAACTGCAGGAAGCCCGATATCCTTTATGGCTTATGGGGCAGGCCCGGCTCCCAGACTGAAAGGCAGCCGGCAGGTTTCTTCTTTTTCACAGCAGGGCAACCTCTGGAAATGTATTGATAAATCTCTTCCGGATTATAGTTCATCATCGAGAAGGGTGATCCCCTTTCTGTATATCAATAACCAGGATTATGAAATCTCACGGTATCCGAATACCGGCTATCTTACCAGCACAACGCAAGGTACATCCAACTGGCTGGAGGATTATACGCAAAACTGGACGACCAATCAATGGTCAAATGGATTCCTGTGCGCCAGAGCTGTTACTTTTGAATGGGCAACACAAAGGATTACCGGAAACTATGCCAATTCCCTGCAGTTTGAAAGTCTTCCCAATACATTAAAAAATGATAAAACGCCCTATTTGATAAGGAATCATGCTAACGCCTGCGATCAGAACGGCGAATGGGCTCAGCAGCATGATACCTTGTGGGTGTATTATTCCGGTAATCTGAATTCGCTTATCGTTGAAGCACCGGTAATTGACACATTGATAATGATTAATAACTGTACGAATCTGATTTTCAATAATATTCAGTTTGAACGGTCGAACATGATGAATTTCTCCATTAAAAAATCAACCGTTTCGTTTCAGTCGTGCTCAGTTCTTGATGCGGGATTTGTATTGGTGGATGCCGCGGATTATTCATCCGTGACCATCAATCAATGTTATTTCTCAGGAGGACGGAGGAATGGCGTTCACCTGATCGACGGCACGGGGACCATTACAAACTCTGTGTTCAGAAACTTTGCCTTTGAAGGTGCCGATAACGGTGACGGCTTTTACGGATCGGCCATACTCAGCAACCGTGCGAAGGGCATAACGACCATTGCTTACAATGATTTTGATTCAGTTGATATTGCTTTCAACTGCCATTTTTCCGATGCCGTTGTGAATTTCAGGTATAATTTCATCCGGAATTATGGCATGACCTTAGAAGATTGCGGGGCCGTGTACGTTGGAGGCGATTATACAAATTTCAACAAACACATTTCAAGGAATATATTTCTGGATGCCCGGAATATATTCGTTCATGCTGTTTACCTGGATTATATGACCAGCAATACCTATATTGACAGCAATTCAATCTGCAATTCCAATATTGCCATATATTTTCATGTATGCGACGATAACGTTGCCCGTTATAATAATATCGTCAATCCTGCCACCCATATGTTATATCCCTGGAATTCGGCCTTCAGGCTTGATGAATACAGCTATCATCACGGCAATGAAGGCGAAATGGTCAACCGGAACACCGTGGAATACAACAATGTTGTTTTCAGCCCCAATAAGGATGAGCTTGCATCGGTATTTTTCAATCTGTCATCCATTAATACAAATCCTTTCAGATATAATAAATACTTCGATCCTTATACCGGCGACGATGATATTATCGTGAAGGGAGAGAACTATGATCTGGGCTCTTACAGCTCTTTCAACCTCAGCAGCTGGAATGCTGCAACGGGATTGGAATACGGTTCTTCAAGAAATCCTACCAACTG
>Ga0105101_10000282_pt1 | contig 20415 bp, 20 predicted proteins | sample PPLLak21cMay2015_2_FD_87037 | JGI IMG/M metagenome (GOLD analysis project Ga0105101, IMG submission 87037) | Freshwater sediment microbial communities from Prairie Pothole Lake near Jamestown, North Dakota, USA - PPLs Lake P8 Core (1) Depth... | ecosystem: Environmental > Aquatic > Freshwater >... | reverse complement strand
TTGGTAGTAATCTCCCGCAATTTTAGCTTCCAAGAAAGAACTGCAAACTATCGCAATTCAACCAAATAGAGGAATTTCCGTGATTACAGGAACAGTGAAGTGGTTCAACGACGCCAAGGGCTTCGGTTTCATTACCCCGTCCGATGGTGGCAAGGATGTTTTCGTGCATCACTCTGCCATTCAGGGCAGCGGCTTCAAGACCCTGGCCGAAGGCCAGAAGGTCCAGTTCACGCTGGAGCAGGGCCCGAAGGGTCCGTCCGCCGCGAACGTGCAGGCAGCCTAAGCGTCAAGCACTGCGCAAGCAGATTTGATGGAAAGACCCTGCCTCACGGCGGGGTCTTTTTTTAATCAAGCGCTACCCTGTCATCCATTATTCGTTTCTGTCCGGTATCTCATTATCGGGAATTTCCCGGAGTACCAGGAACCCGCTGCTTCTCAAGCTACGCAGGCGTTCCCCGGGTGCATGACGACAGGTCATGCCTGATTCTGAAAGAACACCACTACTGATTATTAGATTATTTTCTGGAACCGTCTTTTGATTTCCACCGCCAATATCACCATGCAGTTCGGGGCCAAGCCCTTGTTCGAGAACATCTCGGTCAAGTTCGGCAACGGCAACCGTTACGGCCTGATCGGTGCGAACGGTTGCGGCAAGTCGACCTTCATGAAGATCCTCGGCGGGGATCTGGCCCAGACCTCCGGCACAGTCTCGATCGACAGCGACGAGCGTCTTGGCAAGCTGCGCCAGGACCAGTTCGCGTTTGAAGACTACACGGTGCTCGACACCGTGATCATGGGCCACGCCGAGCTGTGGCGCGTGAAATCCGAACGCGACCGCATTTACGCCCTGCCGCACATGAGCGAAGACGACGGCATGAAGGTGGCCGAGCTGGAAGTCGAGTTCGCCGAGCTGGATGGCTACACCGCCGAGGCGCGCGCCGGGGAGCTGTTGCTCGGCATCGGTATCCCGCTCGAACAGCACACCGGCCCGATGAGCGCCGTGGCACCGGGCTGGAAACTGCGTGTGTTGCTGGCGCAGGCGTTGTTTGCCAACCCGGAAATCATGTTGCTGGACGAGCCGACCAACAACCTCGATATCAACACCATTCGCTGGCTGGAAGACGTGCTGAACGCGCGCAACAGCACCATGATCATTATTTCGCACGATCGTCACTTCCTGAACAGCGTGTGCACGCACATGGCCGATCTGGACTACGGCGAGCTGCGCGTCTATCCGGGCAACTACGACGACTACATGACCGCCGCCACCCAGGTGCGCGAACAGCTGCTGTCCGGCAACGCCAAGAAAAAGGCGCAGATCGCCGAACTGCAAACCTTCGTCAGCCGCTTTTCCGCCAACGCCTCGAAGGCCAAGCAAGCCACCTCGCGCGCCCGCCAGATCGAGAAGATCAAACTGGACGAGGTGAAGCTGTCGAGCCGGGTGAGTCCGTTTATCCGTTTCGATCAGGACAAGAAGCTCTACCGCCAGGCGCTGGAAGCCGAGGGCTTGAGCAAGGGCTATGGCGGGAAACCATTATTCAGTAACCTCAATCTCATGGTCGAAGTCGGTGAACGCGTCGCCGTGATCGGCCCGAACGGCATCGGCAAGTCCACATTGCTGCGCACGCTGGTGGGCGACTTGAAGCCGGACAGCGGCCGGGTCAAGATGTCCGAGAACGTCAACATCGGTTACTTTGCCCAGGACCATGCGGCCGACTTCGCCGACAATACCAATCTGTTCGACTGGATGAGCCTGTGGGCAAAACCGGAAGACAACGAGCAGTCGATCCGCGCGGTGCTCGGCCGCATGCTGTTCTCGCGCGAAGAGAGCAGCAAGTCGGTCAAGATCATTTCCGGCGGCGAGCAGGGGCGCATGTTGTTCGGGAAATTGATGCTGCAACGCCCGAATGTGCTGGTGATGGACGAACCCACCAACCACCTGGACATGGAGTCCATCGAGGCCCTCAACCTGGCGCTGGAAAATTATCCCGGCACGCTGATTTTCGTCAGCCACGATCGTGAATTCGTCTCGTCACTCGCCACCCGCATCATCGAACTCACCCCGCAGGGCGTGGTGAACTTCGGCGGCAGCTACGACGACTACCTGCGCAGCCAGGGCGTGGAACTGGCGAATCGGGCAACGGCATAAGTTAACCAGGGCACATACAAACCAATCAACCTGTGTCAGGGTGGTAAGCATCGCCCTCACGCACGAAGCGACTACAAACCAAACATCGGCGCACTCCGGTCTGCGCCCGATCCTTCGCGGCAAACCCCCGTGGCGAGCCTCGATACCACTAACCCATTGGAAGCCTAGACCGGCCCAAGACCCAAGTGTTTCGGGTAGGCCATCCAGGAGCAACCAACACTATGTCATTTAATACCCTCGGCCTCTCGGCCGAATTACTGCGCGCCGTCACCGACAAGGGCTATGGCGAGCCGACCCCCATTCAACTCAAGGCCATCCCGGTCATCCTGGAAGGAAAAGATATTCTCGCCGGCGCGCAAACCGGCACCGGCAAGACCGCCGGCTTCACCTTGCCGTTGTTGCAGCGTCTGAGTGCGCAAGCGCCGAGCGCCGATCGACGCATCATTCGCGCGCTGATTCTCACCCCGACGCGCGAACTCGCGGCGCAGGTGGAAGAAAGCGTGCGCGTCTACGGCAAGCATCTGCCGTTGAAATCCACCGTGGTGTTCGGCGGCGTCGGCTTCAATCCGCAGGCCGATACGCTGCGCCGCGGCGTGGACATCCTGGTGGCGACGCCGGGACGTCTGCTCGACCACGTGCAGCAAAAGACCGTGGACCTGTCGAAGATCGAGATCCTGGTGTTGGACGAAGCCGACCGCATGCTGGACATGGGGTTCATTCGCGACATTCGCAAGATTCTCGCGTTGCTGCCGAAGCAGCGCCAGAACCTGTTGTTCTCGGCCACCTTCTCGGACGAGATCAAGCAGTTGTCCGACAGCCTGTTGAATGCACCGGTGCTGATCGAAGTGGCGCGCCGCAACACCGCCGCCGAACTCGTGACCCAGGTGGTGCATCCGGTCGATCGCGAACGCAAACGCGAACTGCTGTCCTCGCTGATCAAGGCCAACGACTGGAAACAGGTGCTGGTGTTCATGCGTACCAAACATGGTTGCAACCGCCTGGCCGAGCAACTGGGAAAAGACGGCATCAGTGCTGTCGCCATTCACGGCAACAAGAGCCAGGGTGCGCGCACCAAGGCGTTGGCGGATTTTAAAAAGGGTGCGGTACGGGTGCTGGTCGCCACCGACATCGCGGCACGCGGGCTGGACATCGACCAGCTGCCGCACGTCGTGAATTTCGAGTTGCCGAATATTCCGGAGGACTACGTGCACCGCATCGGCCGCACCGGCCGCGCCGGCAACGAGGGCGAGGCGCTGTCGCTGGTGTGCGTGGACGAGCGCGATTATCTGCGTGACATCGAACGCGTGCTGCACCGCGAAATTCCAAAAGTTATCATTCCGGGCTTCGAACCGAATCCGGACATCAAGGCCGAGCCGATTACCCGCGGGCGCAGTGGACAGCGCAGCGGTGGCGGTGGCCGGCCGCAAGCCGTACGAAACAGCGCAGAACGTGGCCGGGGGGAACGCGGTCGTGGGGAACGCGGTCGTGGTCAGAGTCAGGGCCGTGGCGGTGATCGCGGCCGGGACCAGCGCCCGCGCCCGCAGGCGCATGCGCCGGCACGGGCCGGTGGACGGCCGCAGCCGCATGTCCATGTGCGTGTCTCCGCCGACCCACAGTTACTCGGCGATCCCAACCGGCCGGAGGTGGATGGCAATCGGCTCCCGGCAGCGGGCCCGAGCGGCAATGATCGTGGTGCACCTGCCAGAATACATCAACACCAGCTACACGCCCGTCCCAGCACGCCACGGCAAAAGCCCCGCCCGCATCGCGGCCAGGAAGTGCCGGCCTTGCTGGATGGCAACAAGCGCGACGATTCTTAAAATCTGAAAAAAGCAGTTAGCCGCAGATGAACACAGATTAACGCAAAGGAATCCTGTCATGGAGGCACCCAATCCATTCACTCTTTTGGTGAATTGGTAAATACCGGCAGCGCATTGAATATCCGCATTTATCTGTGTTCATCTGCGGCTAAACGCCGTTTTTAGTTAAAATCAATACGAAATAAAAACGGGGCCGGTGTGTGTCTGCCAGAAAGTGGCAGACACACACCGGCCCCGTCGTTGTTACTGCTTACTTGCCGAGCTTCGCCTTGATCGCGGCGATCACGGCATCGCTGGACGTGGCGTTCACGCGCACGAACATGCCTTCCTTCTCGTAGAAGCCGATGAGTGGCGCGGTCTTCTGATTATACGTCTCGAGGCGATGGCTGATGGCCGCTTCTGTTTCGTCTTCGCGCTGCACCACCGGGCTGCCGCACTTGTCGCAGATGCCTTCTTTCTTCGGCGGATTGCTTTTCACGTTGTAGATCGCCTGGCACTTGCTGTTCGAACAGGTGCGGCGCGTGGTGAGACGGTCGAGGATCACGTCGCGCGGTACTTCGATGCTGACCACCATGTCGAGCTGGATACCGAGCTTGGCCAGCAGCAGTTTGAGCGCCTCGGCCTGCGGGATGGTGCGCGGAAAGCCATCGAGCAGAAAGCCCTTGGCGCAATCCGGTTCCTGCAGACGCTTTTCCATGATGCCCATGATCAGGTCATCGGAGACCAGATCGCCGCGCTTCATGGCGGCTTCCGCCTGTTTGCCGAGTTCGGTCCCGGCCGCAACCGCGCCGCGCAGGATGTCGCCAGTGGAGATCTGCACGGAGCCGTCCATCTGCGTCAACAGCTTGGCGACCGTGCCCTTGCCTGCGCCCGGGGCGCCCAACAGAATCAATTTCATCGTATTTCCTCTTTTTCCAGGTAAAAAACCGTTATTGGCCAGGTCAACCGCTGCCGGCGGATCGAATCAAGGGGCGCATTGTGACCTGTGGCCGCCGGGTCAATCAACCAAAATCTAAGGTCAGCCCCGATTCGGCGTCTCGAATGGGCATGGTCGAGGGAGGGCCGAAGCGTCAAGCAGCGTATTTGCAGGATTGGAGGATTCTTGTGCAGCCACAAAGTTGATATCTATCAATGCAGAAATATTGCTTGTGTAAGAAACTGATTTTCCAATGATGCTGACAGGAGGATAGAACCATGACCAGTTTGCTTGAAGCGATCATGGAGGGCGAAAGCGGGGCGGGCAAGGACTCACAATTTCCCTTTGCGCCGCACGGCTGGACACGCAAAGGCGCCCTCAAGGCGGCGCACGCCGAGGGCGTGGACCTGAATGAGGACCACTGGGAGGCGGTGCGTGCATTGCAGGAGTATTACGCCAGGCATCAGGATGGTAACTTCAATCTGCGCGAGTTGCACGACGCGCTGGGTGAGCGCTTTCATGCGCAGGGCGGCATGAAGTATCTCTATGAACTCTTTCCGGGAGGTCCCGTGGCACAGGGTTTCCGGATCGCGGGCCTGAAGGCGCCGGCCGGGTCCGTGGACAAGAGTTTTGGCAGCGTGGCCTAGACCATCCCCCACGAGTTCGTGAACGAGAGCGGCGTCGCCATGGAAGCCGATTGCGGGCATTGTGAGGTTTTCGTGATTGTGCCGCGGTGCCGTGCCCCCATGCAGAAGCGACTATTCTGTCCGCCGCGGTCCCGCACGCGGCATGGCGTTACACGGACACCCATGGCGATCCGGTCAATGAACATCAAACACATGGCTGCACTTTTGGCGTTGGTCCTGTCTGTTTTGGGCTGCGCGATGGGCCATGAACCGCCGCCCGCACCGGCACCAGACACTGAAACGCCCGGCACCGTGCTTCGTGACCGGTTGCGTGAGACAGTCGTGGATTGCGGTACGACACGACTCGATATGCAACTGCTTTCGGGTTTCTATTCGGCGAACGGAGCGGACCTGCGCTGGCTCGCGGGTAATGGGCCGGGCACACGCGCCCGGCAACTCACCAAAACATTGGCCAAGGCAGAACAGGAGGGCCTGACACCGGCGCGCTATCGGCTTGCCGACATCGAGCAATACTGGCGCGCCCGCACACCGGACCAGCAGGCTTGTCTCGATCTGCTCCTGACCGATGCCTTCCGGCGCTACAGCCGTGATGTCCGGAGCGGGCGCCTCGACCCGCAGATTGCCGACCCGGCGTGGCACCTGCGGCCGCCGGAATTCGATCCGGCTGCGGCATTGCAGGCATTGACGACGGATGCCGAGTTTGCGCATCTGCTGCGTACCTTACCGCCACCACACGCCGGCTACGTGCAGCTGCGTCACGCGCTCGCCCGCTATGCGGAATTGGAACGCGGCGGCGGCTGGATGGCATTGCCGCCCGGTCCGAAACTCGAACCGCCGTTGCAGCATGCCCAGGTTCCGCTGCTGCGCGCGCGCCTGCGCGCCGAAGGTGACTATATCGGCACCGAGACCGGCGATGTCTATGACGCGTTACTCGCAGCGGCGGTGGAGCGCTTTCAGCAGCGCCATGGCCTTGCCGCCGACGGCATCGTAGGCGAACGCACACGCGCGGCACTGAATGTTCCCGCCGCAGAACGCGCCGCCCAGATCCGCCGCGCCATGGAACGCTGGCGCTGGTTGCCGCGCACATTCGGCGAGCACTACGTCCTGGTGAATACAGCCGGCTTTGTGCTCAGCGTTGTCGAGCATGACCGGCCGGTGCTCGACATGCGCGTGATTGCGGGCGCGCCTGACCAGGCCACACCGTCGTTCACGGCCATGCTGCGTTTCCTGGTCATCAATCCATACTGGAACATTCCGGCCCGCATCGCGCGCGACAAGCTCCTGCCCAAACAGCAGAGCAATCCAGATTATTTCGCCACACGCGGCATTCGCGTGTTCAACGGGTGGAATGCGGAGACACGCGAGGTTGAACCGGCCTCCATCCACTGGGCGAGCCTCAATGGCAACAGCTTTCCCTACCGGTTGCGCCAGGAGCCGGGTCCGAAGAACAGCATGGGGCGGCTGTCGTTCGTGCTTCCCAACCCCTACGATGTGTTCTTGCACGATACACCGGAACGCTGGCTGTTCGGCCGTGACCGGCGGGCCTTCAGCGAAGGCTGTGTACGAATCGAAAAACCCATGGATCTGGCCCTGCACACGTTGCGGCAAACCGGTGACTGGAACGCGCCGCGTATTCAGCGCGAGATCGACGCTCTGCGGCAACATTCGGTACGTTTGCCTGAACCAATTCCGGTGTACGTACTCTATCTGACAAGCTGGGTGGGTGAGGACGGTCAGGCACACTTCCGCGAGGATATCTACGCGCGTGAGCAGGTGCTGGCGCAGTACTTTCCGGACCGAACGGAATGATCAGCGGCGCTGTCGGCGCGACGGATGAAGCACACAATACTCGGCGTGCCGGGAGTAGTTTCATATAATTAAGGTTTCCAGACTGATGCAAATTCCATGTCGATCTTGAACCGCCGCGCGTTTCTCAAGCTCTCCCTCGGGGCCGGTGTCGGACTAACAACACTGCCTGCTCTAGCCTCTCTTGCCGCGCCCGTGCGCGAGCGAGTGCTTACCCTTTATAACACGCACACCGGTGAGCGCGCGCAGGCTACTTATTGGGCCGATGGCGAGTATGTGGAGAGCGAAATTGCACTGATGAACCGGCTGTTGCGCGATCACCGCAGTGGCCAGGTATTCGCCATCGAACACAGGCTGTTCGATACCCTGCACAACCTGCAGGTTCTGACCGGTGCACGCACGGACTTTCACGTAATTTCCGGCTATCGCTCCGCGGCGACGAATGCCATGTTGCGGCGTCAGGGCCGCGGCGTTGCCAAGGAAAGTCTGCATACCCATGGCAAGGCGATCGACATCCGCCTTCCCGGCCACAAGTTGAGCGACCTGCAACGCGCGGCGCTTGCGTTACGTGCCGGTGGCGTTGGCTATTATCCACAGTCCGATTTCATTCACCTCGATACCGGTCGCGTGCGCGCCTGGTAGTGTCGTTCCCCGCCCGAAGTCGCAATGCCTGAATGTCCGTGGGTGTCTTTGATGGCCGGACGTTCCGGTGCGCGCGGTTCCCCCCTCGAATTTGGTAGACTCACCGGCAATTCATCGCCGAAAGGACGTCTTCGCATGCAGGAACCGGAAGAAATATTTGACGAGGCGTTCAGCCGTACTGTCGAACTCGGCAATCGCCTGGCCAAGGGCGAGAACGACAGCGAAACCGATGTCTGGGATGTCGCCGACGGGCTACTGGCCGGCGCGATTCAGTTCTGGCTGTTTTCGCGTCAGCCGTGCGGCGATCCACGTTGCGTGGACTGTGAACCGGTCAGCACCGCAGAGGGACGCATGATCGCGTTGCAGCAACTGATTCGCGAGTTTGCCGAGGAGAGCGAATACTTCCATTCGCCGACCGACAGCAATGTCGGTAGAGCATAGCGAGCATTTGATATACAGCCAGACAGGCCTATGTGGCCAGGTCTAAGGGTGGGTTTCTATATCAACTGCCAGACAATCTGTCAGCCACATCGGCCTGCCGTGAATAGCGCAACCTTCCCGGGCGGGCATCTGACGTATTTCAATGCCGTGGAACCGTGTTTGTGTTTGTATGGGCATGGTTAAAAGGAGGGATATGCCATGACCATGATGACCGCGCTGGTTGTATTTGCATTATTGGCAACAGTGGCTGTATTGATTACTGGAGTTGCTTCCATGGCGCACGGCGGCGGCTTCGATAAGCGCCATAGTTACCAGATCATGTTTGCCCGAGTTGGGTTTCAGGGTTTAACACTGGTGGCATTGCTCGTCGCGCTCTGGTTGGCGGCCTGATAGCAACGCGCCTTGCGGCGCGCGTTTTCGTGTACAGGTCCCGTTTTTGAGACGGGAGTTGGAAGTGCGCGCCGTATGAGATCAATCCCACCCGCTTTTTCTTCGCTGTACTGGCATTGTTTACTTTCCTGTATATCACGCAGACCATACGGCCAGGCATCGAGGTTATGCTGCTGCCCTCACGTCCGCCTAATAATCTGGGTTCCGTGATGCGATGACGAACGTCCTTGTTTGCTGGAAGTGTGGTGCCGCGCTCTCCGATCAGCCGCTGCCACTCAGCCGTTTGGCTGTGTGTTCGAAGTGTCGTTCTTATCTGCATGCTTGCCGCCTGTGCGTTTCCTATGATCCACGCCTGACACGCAGGTGCCGCGAGCAAGATGCGGAGGAGGTCACCGATAAGGAGCGGGCCAATTTCTGCGGCTACTTCAAGGCTCGGCCCGGCGCCCATCGCCCGGGCGGGGAAGACAAGATGCAGGCCGCACGCGCCAAGTTGGGTGATCTGTTTGGTGCCGGCGACAAGACCAATCAGGATCCAGACCTCTGATCGACGACCGGACATTTTTCGCTGAAATTTCCGGAACTTATGTATCCATGGCTGGTATAATCCCGGTGGGAGTCGGCTAGACAGTCGCTGCGCGCAAGCGTGGAGGAAAGTCCGGGCTCCATAGGGCAGGGTGCCAGGTAACGCCTGGGCGGCGCAAGCCGACGGAAAGTGCCACAGAAAATATACCGCCGATGGCCGGGCAACCGGATCAGGTAAGGTTGAAATGGTGCGGTAAGAGCGCACCGCGCCCCTGGCAACAGGGGTGGCAGGGTAAACCCCACCCGGAGCAAGACCAAATAGGGGAGCGATGGTGTGGCCCGCACCGCTCCCGGGTTGGTTGCTCGAGGCGTCTGGCGACAGACGTCCCAGAGGAATGACTGTCCACGACAGAACCCGGCTTACCGGCCGACTCCCACTTTTCCACTTTAAGTATTATCTATAATTTACTGTTTTATAAGAGTTTATAGCATCTATTTTCCGCAGTTTCCGACCCCAAAATCACCTCTTTCTGGCCCCACACAGCAGATCCTGCCGTTGGCGGCCACTTACGTTATCTAACTCTATGTACGGTAAAGGAGAAATCCTGTGCCAGTGATCACTTATCTCTTGACATAGGGTGATTTCGCTATCTATAGTGTTGCCAAGTGGGAGAAAGTGGTAAACGGTGGAATACAGCGGGAGAAAGAGGGAATAAATGTTCCGCGGTGTCAACGCACTCAATCTGGACAACAAAGGCCGGCTCGCGATTCCGACGCGCTACCGGGACGAGCTCGTGCGCCTGGCCAATGGGCAGATGGTGGTCACGGTCGATCGCGATCATTCGCTGCTGCTTTATCCCATGCCCGAGTGGGAAGAGATTGAACGCAAGCTCGTGAAACTGCCGAGCTTCAATGTGCAGGCGCGTCGCCTGCAGCGCCTGTTGATCGGTCACGCAACGGAAGTGGAGCTCGACGGCAACGGCCGCATTCTGTTACCGCCGTTGCTGCGCGAGTTCGCCAGTCTCGACAAGGCGGTGGTGATGATCGGTCAGGGCAACAAATTCGAAATCTGGGACGAGGCGAAGTGGAACATGCGTCGAGCCGAATGGCTGACCGCGGCCGAGGCCGAGGGTGAGCTGCCGGACGAACTCGGTTCGTTGTCGCTTTAGGCGCGCCGGTGACGGAACGTGAGCATGAACCGGTTCTGCGAGAAGAAGCGGTGGCGGCTCTGAATGTCAGACCGGACGGGTTTTATGTGGATGCCACGTTTGGTCGGGGCGGGCATGCGCGGACCATCCTCGAGCGCCTGGGGCAAGATGGCCGGTTGCTCGCGCTGGACCGCGATCCACAGGCGGTGGCTTCAGCACAACATCAGTTTGCCGACGAGGTGCGTTTGACGATCGTGCATGGGCCATTCTCGATGTTGGGAAAAGCCGTCGCCGAACGCGGCTGGCACGGACGTGTGAGTGGCATTCTCTTCGACCTCGGTGTTTCCTCTCCACAGCTCGACGACCCCGCGCGCGGGTTCAGCTTCCGCAGCGAAGGTCCGCTCGACATGCGCATGGACAACACGCGTGGCGAATCGGCCGCGGACTGGCTGAATCGTGCAGAGGAACAGGGGATTGCCGATGTCTTGTTTCATCTGGGTGAGGAGCGTTATGCGCGTCGCATCGCGCGCGCCATTTTGCGCAGTCGTGTGGAACAACCGATTGCCACCACCAAACAGCTTGCCGAGATCGTGGCCGGCGCCGTGCCGACGCGCGAACGCAGCAAGGATCCCGCCACCCGCAGCTTTCAGGCGATTCGCCTGTACATCAACCGCGAACTCGACGAACTGCGCGAGACCCTGCCCCAGGCCATGGAGGTGCTGGCGCCGCACGGACGGCTGGTGGTAATCAGTTTCCATTCACTCGAAGACCGCATCGTCAAACAGTTCATGCGTGCACAGGAAAAAGGCATGGAATTGCCGCCCGACCTGCCGGTGCGGCATGTCGAAATCCACTCGCGTCTGAAAGTGATCGGCAAGCCCGTGCGTGCGGGCGAGGAAGAAGTGCGGCGCAACCCGCGTGCCCGCAGCGCCGTTTTGCGCGTCGCCGAAATACCGGAGGATGCGCATGCGTAAGCAGCTCGCGCTCCTGACGGTGGCCGTGGTGGCGTGCGCGCTGATCGTCATCGAATTACGTCACCGCAACCGTTTGCAGTTTGCCGAGTTGCAGACGGTGACGCGCGAGCGCGATGCACTGAACACCGAACGCGGCCAGTTGCTGCTTGAACAAGGCGCGTGGTCCGAGCAGCGGCGCGTGGAGGAAACTGCGCGTGCGCGCCTCGGCATGGCACTACCGTCGAGTGAACAGGTGGTCGTCGTGCGCGCCGACAAAGCAACTCCCAGGGTGAACCCGTGAGCCGCGCCACTGCCTACCCGGCACGCACTGCTACGGTGCTCGGTTTTCTGTTTGGCGGCCTGGCGCTGCTCGTGGCACGCGCCTTGTGGCTGCAAGTCGTTACCTCGGATTATCTGCAGGAGCAGGGCAACGCCCGCCACCTGCGTGTGATCCAGGACAATTCGCATCGTGGCATGATTTTCGATCGGCATGGCGAGCCGCTGGCCATCAGTACGCCCGTTGACACCGTATGGGCCGTGCCCGGCGAACTCAACGAGGCGCGTGCCCGGTGGCCGGAGCTCGCCAGGATTCTGGGTATGTCAGCACGTGAGATCGCCCAGGCCGTGCGCCAGTACCAGGGCCGCGAGTTCATGTATCTCAAGCGGCAGGTAACGCCCGAGCAAGCCGGGCAGGTCAAGGTACTCAACATTGCCGGTGTCGGGCTCATGCGCGAGTACCGCCGCTATTACCCATCGGGCACGGTCACCGGGCATGTGGTCGGTTTCACCGACGTGGATGATCAGGGACAGGAAGGTATAGAGCTTGCCTACGACGAGCAGTTACGCGCCATCCCCGGTCGCAAGCGCGTACTTAAGGACCGTTACGGCAACATTGTCGAGAGCGTTGAGAGCGTGACATTGCCGGTGCCGGGCAAGGACATCACCTTGAGCCTCGACCGGCGCCTACAGTATCTCGTCTATCGTGAGCTCAAAGCGGCGGTCACCATGCACCACGCACGCGGTGCCAGCGCCATTGTGCTCGACGTTCGCAGCGGCGAGGTGCTGGCGATGGTCAACGAGCCCGGATTCAACCCGAATAATCGTGCGCGTCTGCGCAGCTCGGTGTTCCGCAACCGCGTTGTGACCGACGTGTTCGAGCCGGGATCGACGCTCAAGCCGTTCACGGCCGCGGCCGCACTCGAGAGCGGCAAGTTCCTCCCGCATACCATGATCGACACGGGGCCCGGTCTGTTCACCGTTGGGCGCAACACCATCCGCGATACGCACCACCACGGTCCGCTCACGGTTGCGCAGGTGATCGAGAAATCGAGCAACATCGGCGCGGCGCGCATGGCGCTGGCACTTGGCGACCGCGGCTTGCGTGAGATGTTCAACAAGGCCGGCTTCGGCGCGATCACCGGTATCAGTCTGCCGGGTGAAGTGGCTGGACGCATGAATCCGCCGTCCGGTGTGCCGATTGAACTGGCGACGCTCGGCTACGGCTACGGCATCTCGGTGACGCCGCTGCAGCTCGCGCGCGCCTATTCGGTTCTGGCAAACGGTGGACTGGTGTTGCCAGTATCGATGCTCAAGCGTGACACGCTGCCGGAGGGCGAACGGGTCATGTCGGAACAGACCGCGCGTCAGGTACGTGGCATGCTCGAGCAGGCGGTCAGCCAGCACGGCACCGGGGTGACGGCGCAGGTCGCGTACTACCGCATCGGCGGCAAGACCGGAACCGCGCACAAGCTGATGAACGGCGAGTACGCAAAGAACAGCTACATAGCCTCGTTCGCCGGATTTGCACCGGCCAGCAATCCGCGGCTCGTCATGATTGTAATGGTGGACGAGCCACAAGGCAGTGCCTACTACGGCGGCCAGGTGGCCGCGCCGGTATTCAGCAAGGTGATGGCTGGTGCGCTGCGTCTGCTCAACATTCCGCCCGATAACCTCAATGGTCCGGCGCGGCGCACTGCCGAGCTTGGACGCGGAGGCGTAACCTGATGCCGATCCACGCCTTGCCAGCGATGCGCTTGAGCACGCTACTCGCCGGATTGGAGGACGCACCGCTCGTCCACGATCCGGAGATCGGCGGCATTACGCTCGATAGCCGTGCGGTGCAGCCGGGTTGGCTGTTTATCGCCGTACCCGGCGCACGCACCGATGGGCGCGACTACATCGCGGGCGCCTACTCGCGCGGTGCGGTGGCGGTGGTGTACGAGGTCGGTGGTTTCGAGCCGGATGCACGCAGCGCGAGCGCCATCGGCGTGCGCGCACTGCGTCAACACATCGGAACCATTGCGGATCGCTTCTATGGCGCGCCGACGCACAAGCTCACGGTGGTCGGCGTCACCGGCACAAACGGCAAGACCACCACCACGCACCTGCTGGCGCAGGCGCTCGACCGGCCGGAAGCGCGCTGCGGGCTGATCGGCACGCTCGGCAGCGGGTTTCCCGGACAGCTCGATCCGTCGTTGCACACCACGCCGGATGCCATCAGTGTGCACCGGCTGATGGCCGAGTTTGTGAGCGCCGGTGCCAGGACCGTGTGCATGGAGGTGTCCTCACATGCCCTCGATCAGGCGCGCGTCGCCGGCGTGCAGTTCGACATCGCGTTATTCACCAACCTCACGCGCGATCATCTCGACTATCACGGCGATATGGAAGCGTATGCCGCGGCCAAGGCGCGGCTGTTCGACTTTCCGCATCTCAAGGCCGCGGTGATCAACCAGGATGACGCCTTTGGACGCGAACTCATTGAACGCACGTGCAGTCGTGCACGGATCGTCAGTTTCGGCCTGCATGGTGGCGATGTGCAGGCGCTCAGCGTGGACACATCGACCGATGGCCTGGCGCTCACCATTGCCACACCGCACGGCGAGACGCGCTTGCGGAGCCCGCTGCTCGGGCGTTTTAACGCCGCGAATCTGCTGGCGGCGCTCGCGGTACTGCTCGTGGCGGGCGTGCCGCTTGCCGAGGCCACCGACGCACTCGCGCGAACACAGCCGGTGGCCGGGCGCATGGAGCGATTCGGCGGCAGCGATGGCCAGCCGCTGGTGGTCGTGGACTATGCACACACACCGGATGCGCTCGAAAAGGTTTTGCAGGCGCTGCGCGAGCACACGCACAACAGGCTGGTATGTGTGTTCGGTTGCGGCGGTGACCGCGATCGCGGCAAGCGTCCGCAGATGGGGCGCATCGCCGAGCAGCTCGCCGACATTGTCATTCTTACCAACGACAATCCGCGCCACGAAGACCCGGCGGCGATCATTAATGAAATTGCTTCCGGCATGCAGACCACGCCGAGCGCCGTACCGGACCGCACCCAGGCGATCCGCATGGCGCTTTCCGGCGCGCGCGCCGGTGATATCGTCCTCATCGCCGGCAAGGGTCACGAGGATTACCAGCAGGTCGGCGACCGGCGCCTGAACTATAGCGACCGCGACACGGTGCGTGCGTTGTTGAAGGAGGCAGCGTGATGACCCTCGCCGCTGCCGCCACGGTGCTTCATGGAACGATGCGCGGAATCGATGCGGAATTTTCCGGTGTCAGCACCGACACGCGCACGCTCAGGCGCGGCGACCTGTTTGTGGCGCTCGTTGGTCCGAACTTCGATGGCCACGGTTTCGTGAACGATGCGGCCGGCAAGGGCGCGGTCGGGGCGCTGGTGTCGCGCGCGCTCGCAGCCGACATGACGACTGTGCGGGTTGCCGACACGCGCCTGGGTCTCGGGCAGCTTGCCGCGCATTGGCGCCGTCGTTTCCGGATCCCCGTTATCGCGGTCACCGGCAGCAACGGCAAGACCACGGTGAAGAACATGATCGCCGCGATTCTGAATGTGACGGGTCCGGTCCTGGCCACGCAGGGTAACCTCAACAACGACATCGGTGTGCCGCTCACACTCCTGCGTCTAAAGCCGGACGACCGGCACGCGGTCATCGAGTTGGGCATGAATCATCCGGGCGAGATCGACTACCTCGCCAAACTCACGCGCCCGACGATCGCGCTTATCAACAACGCCGCCGCCGCACATCTTGCCGGACTCGGCAGTGTCGAGGCGGTGGCACGCGCCAAGGGCGAGATTTACTCCGGTCTGGATACGGACGGCATCGCAATAATCAATGCCGACGATCCCCACGCCGATCTGTGGCGCGAGCTTGCCGCTCCGCATCGCGTTATCACCTTCGGTCTCGATCGACCGGCTGACGTCAGCGCCGAGTATGAACTCGATGCCGGCGGCAGCACAATCCATCTCAAAACCCCGCACGGAGGGATCAACATGCGACTTTCACTGCTCGGCCGTCACAACGTCCTGAACGCGCTCGCCGCCAGCAGCGCATCACTTGCCGCGGGGGTAAGCCTGGCCGACATCCAGGCCGGTCTGGAGAAACTGAGAAGCGTCTCCGGAAGGCTTGAAGTCAAGCGCGGCCTGAAGGGCGCGCGGGTACTGGACGACACGTACAACGCCAACCCCGGATCGCTGGCGGCCGGCGTGGAGGTGCTGAAAGCGGCCTCCGGCGAGCGTGTCCTGGTGCTGGGTGATATGGGCGAACTCGGCGAGGCGGCGCGCGACATTCACCGGCGCGTCGGACTGCTTGCCAGAAGCCTCGGTATCGAGCGCTTGTATGCGGTCGGTGAACTCACACCAGGCGCTGTCGAGGCATTCGGCAAAGGCGCGCAACACTTCACCAGTCACGAAGCGCTCATCGAAAATCTGCGCGGCTGCCTGCATGGCGACATGACGGTGCTGGTCAAGGGCTCGCGTCTCATGAAGATGGAGCGTGTGGTGGCGGGTATCGTTGAGCATGATTCCAACGGAGGAAAATCCTAAGTGCTCTACGCTTTCTTCGACTGGCTGGCGCGCGACGTCTCGGCGTTCAACGTCTTCCGCTATTTGACATTGCGCGCCATTCTCGGCGTGCTCACGGCGCTCGCTATTTGTTTCCTGATCGGCCCGGCGTTGATCCGCAAGCTCACCCATTACAATGTCGGGCAGGTGGTTCGCAGCGATGGCCCGCAGACGCATCTCGCCAAGGCCGGAACGCCGACCATGGGTGGCGCGCTCATTCTCATCGCTGTATTTGTCTCCACCCTGTTGTGGGCGAACCTGAACAACCGCTTTGTGTGGGTGGTGCTGTTGACCACGCTGTTCTTCGGCGCCATTGGCTGGGTGGACGATTACCGCAAGCTGGTGCGCAAGAATCCCAAGGGCCTGAGTGTACGCGAGAAATATTTCTGGCAGACCGTGGGTGGTTTTCTGGCGGCGGTATTTCTCTACGCTACTGCCAAGTCTCCTGCCGAGATTCTTCTGATCGTGCCGGTGTTCAAGAACGTGATTATCGATCTCGGCCCGTGGTTCATCCTGCTCACCTATTTCGTCATCGTGGGGACAAGCAATGCCGTGAACCTGACCGACGGTCTCGACGGCCTCGCTATCATGCCGACCGTGATGGTGGCCGGCGCGCTCGGGGTATTTGCGTACCTCACTGGTAATGCAAATTTTTCAAGCTATCTCGGGATTCCGTTCATCCCGGGTACAGGCGAGGTGTTGATTTTCTGCGCGGCCATTATCGGCGCGGGTCTCGGATTCCTGTGGTTCAACACCTATCCGGCAATGGTGTTCATGGGCGATGTCGGGGCGCTTGGCCTGGGTGCGGCGCTTGGCACAACCGCCGTGGTGGTACGCCAGGAAATCGTACTGTTCATCATGGGCGGACTGTTCGTGATGGAAACGGTGTCGGTGATCCTGCAGGTGGCATCGTTCAAGCTCACCGGGAAACGCATTTTCCGCATGGCGCCATTGCATCATCATTTCGAATTGAAGGGCTGGCCAGAGCCGCGCGTGATCGTGCGCTTCTGGATAATCTCGCTGATTCTGGTGCTGATCGGTCTGGCGACCTTGAAGGTTCGATAGTACAGAAAGATTTTCACCAACTCCCCCTCTCCCGCTTGCGGGAGAGGGATGGGGAGAGGGCAACGACTCTCATCCCTTCCCCCTGGGAGAGGGGGAAGGGATGAGGGATAACGAGGCAAGAGAGAAAAGTGGCGACAGTGGCGATGACAAAACAGGCGAACGACAAGTATGCGCTGGTGGTGGGCCTGGGATTAAGCGGCCTCTCCAGCGCGCGTTATCTCGCGCGCCATGGCTATATCGTCACTGTTGTCGACAGCCGCGCGCAACCGCCCGGTCTTGGCGCGCTGCACGCCGAGTTGCCAGCCGTGAGTGTCCACACCGGAAGTTTTGATACAGCGCTGTTTCGAGACCCCGGCCTGCTGGTGGTGAGTCCGGGGATTTCCATCAAGGAACCCGTGATTGCCGCCGCCTGCGCGCGCGGCATCGAGCCCGTGGGCGATATCGAATTGTTCGCGCGGGCTGCCCGGGCGCCGGTCCTGGCGATCACCGGCGTGAACGGCAAGAGCACAGTCACGAGTCTGGTTGGCCAGATGTGCAAGGAAGCGGGGTTTGACACCGCGGTCGGCGGCAACATCGGTGTGCCGGTGCTCGACCTGTTGCGCACGCCGGAGCCCGATGTGTATGTGCTTGAACTGTCGAGCTTCCAGCTTGAAACCGTATCGAGTCTGAACGCGCGCGCTGCCACCGTGCTCAATATTACGCCCGACCACATGGATCGTTACGCCACGCTGGCCGAGTACGCTGCCGCCAAGGCACGCATCTTTCGCGGCGACGGCGCCATGATTCTGTATGCCGACGATCCGGTCGTGATGGCCATGGATCTGCCGGGCCGCGGCACGGTGCGCTTTGGCGAGAATGCACCGGCCAGTGACATAGATTATGGCCTGATGACGCACGGTGGCGAAACCTGGCTGGCGCGCGGCGCACGCCAGCTCATGCCGGCTTCCGCTGTACCGCTCCCCGGCCGGCACAATCTCCTGAATGTGCTTGCCGCCATGGCGTTGGCCGAGTGCATGCATGTACCGCTCGATGCCATGAAGCGTGCCGTTGCCAGGTTTCACGGCTTGCATCACCGTACCGAGCTGGTTCTGGAACGCCACGGTGTGCGCTGGATCGACGATTCCAAGGGCACCAACGTGGGCGCCACGGTAGCGGCCCTGAACGGCATGGGCGCACCGGTGATTCTGATCGCCGGTGGCGAAGGCAAGGGCGTGGACTTCGGTGCACTGCGTACGCCGGTGGCGAACTGCGCGCGCGCAGTCGTGCTGATCGGACGCGATGCGGAATTGATCGAAATGGCGCTGGCCGGCGTAGTGCCGGTGGTGAAGGCCGCAGACATGCATGCCGCGGTGCGCGAGGCTGCGCGCCTCGCGCAGCCGGGTGATGTCGTGCTGCTGTCCCCGGCGTGTGCGAGCTTCGACATGTTCCGCAATTACGAGCACCGCGGCCAGGTGTTTGCGCAGGCAGTTGAGGAGATATTGAAATGATTGTACTTCCATCTCCTCGTGCCCTCACCCTCATTCCCTCTCCCGCTGATGCGGGAGAGGTGGCCCTCATCCCCATCCCTTCTCCCGGAGGGAGAAGGGGGCGAGCCGTCGGCGCTACGCGCAACGTTGTTTACTTGGAGCCGAGCGCGCTACGCACGACCCCGTTCACTCGGGAGGTGGTGGCATGAGCACCATCGCCGGCATCATCAACATGCGCGCACGCCTACCGCTTGGCACGCCCAGCCGCGTGGCTGGCCGCAGTGCGCCAATCTGGGATCCGTGGCTGCTCGGCAGCGTTGTGATGCTGCTTCTGCTTGGCATCATCATGGTGCACTCGGCATCGGTGTCGATCGCCGAGCGCCTTACCGGCAACAGTTCCCATTATCTGCTGCGTCATCTGCTGAGTATCGGGCTCGGCGTGAGCGGTATGTTCATCGTCATGCACACGCGTATTCGCCTGTGGGAACACCTGGGCCCCTACCTGCTGCTGATCGGTATTGCACTGCTCGTAGTCGTGCTGCTGCCCGGTATCGGGGTGCACGTGAACGGCAGCTCGCGCTGGCTGTCGCTCGGTGTCGTCAAGCTGCAACCGTCCGAACTGGTGAAGCTGTTCATGATTGTGTATGCCGCCGGCTATCTGGTACGCAAGCAGGAGGAGCTGAAGTTTTTCACCCAGGGCATTGTCATGATCAGCATCGTACTGGCGGTGATCGGCATGTTGCTGTTACAGGAGCCGGACCTCGGCAGCGTTGTGGTGATCTCGCTCACGGTGTTTGCCATGTTATTCCTCGGCGGTGTGCGTTTTTGGCACCTCCTGGCGGTGGTCAGCGCCGGGCTCGGCGGCATGGCGTTGTTGACCTTCATCTCGCCGTATCGCATGGCGCGCATTACCGGTTTTCTGGATCCATGGGCGGATCCGTTTAATACCGGTTTCCAGCTGACCCAGGCACTCATTGCCTTCGGGCGCGGTGAATGGCTGGGCGTGGGTCTCGGCGCCAGTATCCAGAAAATGTTTTACCTGCCGGCCGCACACACCGACTTCCTGTTCGCGGTGCTGGCCGAGGAACTCGGACTGCTCGGCGTGCTCGCTTGTATGGCGCTGTTCGGCGTGCTGGTGTGGCGCGCATTCCAGATCGCGCGCAGTGCCGAATTGAATGGTCAGATTTATGCAGCACGCCTGGCCCAGGGTGTCGGGCTGTTGCTCGGCATGCAGGCGATAATCAACATGGGCGTCAACATGGGTGCCTTGCCGACCAAGGGGCTGACGCTGCCGTTCATGAGCTATGGTGGATCGAGCATGATCGTGAGCTGTCTCGCCGCCGGCCTGTTGCTGCGGGTCGGACGCGAACAAGGCCGCCACAAGGTGGGAACGGCATGACCACGATGATCGTCATGGCGGGCGGCACCGGCGGGCACGTGTTTCCGGCGCTCGCCGTGGCGCGTGCACTGCACGATCAGGGTGTGCGGATCGTGTGGCTGGGTACGCGCGAAGGCATCGAGGCGCGCGTCGTACCGGCCGCGGGCTTCGAACTCGAAACCATCGCGATCCGCGGTTTACGCGGCGGCGGGTGGCTGCGCTG
>Ga0105101_10000277_pt1 | contig 20532 bp, 19 predicted proteins | sample PPLLak21cMay2015_2_FD_87037 | JGI IMG/M metagenome (GOLD analysis project Ga0105101, IMG submission 87037) | Freshwater sediment microbial communities from Prairie Pothole Lake near Jamestown, North Dakota, USA - PPLs Lake P8 Core (1) Depth... | ecosystem: Environmental > Aquatic > Freshwater >... | reverse complement strand
GGACTACGGCACCTGGCGCGCCGACGACCAGATGCCGGAAGCGCGCGCGATGAACGTCGCGATCTTCCTGGACGAGGTGAACGAGTTCAACGGCCCGCTCATGTTCATCCCGGGCAGCCACAAGCTCGGCGTGCTCGACGCCGAGCACGACACGAGCACGACCAGCTATCCGCTGTGGGTGATCAATAAATCGACGATCGAAAAGCTGGTAAACCGTGGTGGCATCGTCGCGCCCAAGGGCCCGGCGGGGTCGATGATCCTCTTCCACGGCTGCCTGGTGCACGCCTCCACGTCGAATCTTTCGCCCTGGAACCGCGTTAGCGTCTACCTGTCGCTGTGCACGGTGTCGAACCACATCCGGCGCTTCAAGCGGCCGGGCTATATCGCGCACCGCGACTTCGCGCCCATCCGGTGCCTGCCCGACGACTGCCTGCTCAAGCCCTACGACGTGCCGCTGCCCTGGAAGGACGGCACGCCGCCGGAAGAGCTTAAGGGCATGCTCCAGGCCGCATGAACTTACATAAAAAATTGCTGGAGAGACGCGACAACCCGCTCCGCATCGGTCTTATCGGTGCCGGCAAGTTCGCGGCGATGTATCTCGCGCAGGTGCCGAAGACGCCGGGCATCCGGCTCGTCGCCATCGCCGACCTCTCGCCGGACAATGCCCGCGAGAACCTGAAGCGGGTCGGCTGGCAGCCGGCGCAGTACCCACCGATCTCCGACAACTGGGAAGCGCTGGTCGCGAATCCAGAGATCGACATCGTCATCGAGGCGACCGGCAACCCCGCCGCGGCGGTCGAACATGCTTTGTTTTGTTTTAAGAACAAGAAACATGTCGTGATGGTCACGGTGGAAGCCGATGCGTTCTGCGGACCGCTGCTTGCGCGCAAAGCGGCGGAAGCCGGCGTCGTGTACAGCCTCGCCTACGGCGACCAGCCGGCGCTGATCTGCGACCTGGTCGACTGGGCGCGCGCCGCGGGCTTCCCGGTGGTCGCCGCCGGCCGCGGCCACAAGTGGCTGCCGCATTTCGCGCAGTCGACGCCGGAAACGGTGTGGGGCCATTACGGCCTGACGCCGGAGCAGGCGCGCGTCGGCGGCCTCAACCCGAAGATGTTCAACTCCTTCCTCGACGGCTCGAAGCCGGCGATCGAGACCACCGCGGTGTGCAACGCGACCGGGCTCACGCCCGCGCCGGGCGGGCTCCTTTATCCGCCGGGCGCGGTCGACGAGATCCCGACCCTGATGCGCCCGCGCGAAGAGGGCGGCGTGCTGCACCACAAGGGCCAGGTCGAAGTCATCTCTTCGCTAAGGGAGAACGGGGAACCGATTGCCTACGACATCCGCTTCGGCGTCTTCGTCGTGTTCGAGGGCGACACCGAGTACATCCGCCGCTGCTTCATGGAGTACGGCGTGAAGACCGATGCGTCGGGGCGCTACGCCTGCCTGTACAAGCGCTGGCACCTGATCGGGCTCGAGGTCGGGATTTCCGTGGCGTCGGTAGGTCTGCGCGGCGAAGCGACCGGCTGCCCGACCGGCTGGCGCGCCGATGCAGTTGCTGTTGCCAAAAAGAATCTTTCTGTGAACGAACTACTCGATGGTGAAGGCGGCTACACCGTGGTCGGGCGCCTCATGCCCGCCGCCGACTCCCTCGCGCAGGGCTGCCTGCCGCTCGGCCTCGCGCACGGGTGGAAGGTACTGCGCCCCGTCGCGGCCGGCCAGCCGGTGCGCTGGAGCGACGTGGCTTTCGACGCGAACGCGACGGCGGTGAAGCTGCGCCGCGAGATGGAGTCGTCAGTTGCTCCAGGTAGTGGAATATCTCCGTATGGTCCGCCCCGGCGGGAAGGCGCTTCAGCGCCCCACGCCATAGCCGCAGCGTCTCGCTGAGGTAGGGGGCGCGCACGCCGAGGCCGCGCGCGAGGCCGGCGGCGATGCCGACGTCCTTGGCCATCAGCGCGAGCTTGAACCCCGAAGCGAACGCACCGGTCAGCACCTGCTGCGGGATCTTGCGCTCGGTGGTGCTGTTGCGCCCGGTCGAGGCGTTGATCGCCTCGAGCATCGGCGCCGGGTCGAGCCCGAGGGCGCGCGCCACCAGCAGCGCCTCGAAGCCGGCGAGCGTGCCGGCCGCGCCGAGGTAGTTGTTGAGCGCCTTGACCGCGTGCCCGGCGCCCAGCGGCCCGACGTGGAAGATCAGGTTTCCCATGGTCTTCAGGATGGGCGTGATCCTTTCGACGACTTCCGCGGCGCCGCCGGCCATGATCGCGAGGGTGCCGTCGCGCGCCTTGGCGACGGCGCCTGAGACTGGCGCATCGACCAAATGAATTTTATTTTTGACAAGGGCCAGACCCAGAGCCCGCGTGCCGGCGGGGTCCGAGGAGCTCATGTCGATGACCACCGCGCCGGGCCTGAGCCCCGGCATGGCGTCGAGCACCGCCTCGCGCACCGCGTCGCCGTCGGGCAGCATGGTGACCAGCACCTCGGCGCCCTCGGCCGCCTCGCGGCCGGAGGCGCAGTTGCCCGAGCCGTTCAGGTCGAAGGAGCGCACGGCGAAGCCCTCGCGAGCGAGGTTCGCCGCCATGGGCTGCCCCATGCGCCCCAGCCCGAGGAAGGCGACGCTCTTCACTTCTCGCTGAACACTTCCTTGGCGGCGCGGAAGGCGACGACGGCGGCGGGCACGCCGCAGTAGATCGCCACCTGCAGGAACACTTCCTTGATCTCGTCCCTGGTGAGGCCGTTGTTGAGCGCGCCGCGGATGTGCAGCTTCAGCTCGTGCTCGCGGTTGAGCGCGCACAGCATGCCGAGGTTGAGCACCGAGCGGTACTTGCGCGCGAGCCCCGGGCGGTTCCAGATGTCGTTCCAGCAGTAGGTGTTGAGGAGGTCGGTGAACTCCCGGTTGAAGTCGTCGACCCCGGCCATCGCCTTGTCGACCCAGGGCGCGCCCAGCACCTCCCGGCGCGTCTTCAGTCCCGAGTCGAAACGTTCCTTGTGCGCTCGCTTGTCCATGCCGCCTCCGTGAAAAGATGCCGAATATAACCCCGGCCATGGAAACGCGGCGTGAAACGGGCAAAATGGGTACGATCGTTCCCATTTTGCGGAGGCCATCCATGGCGGCGATGCCGGAGTGGTTCGTGTGGACCTCGGGCGCCGAGCTCGGCGAGGCGGTGCTCATGGCGCGCGGGGCGGCGGGCTGGACCCAGGGCGAGCTCGCGCGGCGCGCCCGGGTGACGCGCAAGTTCGTCTATCACCTCGAGCACGGCAAGGGGTCGCTGCGCGCCGACAAGGTGCTGCAGGTGCTCGGCGCGCTCTCGCTCGCGCCGCTCATCGTGCCGGCCGAGATGCTGCGGATGCTGCGCTAGCTAGCGCGGCTTCATCCGCGCGATCCACGGCGCGAAGCCGGCGAGCAGCTCGCCCAGGAACTTGCGCGTCGTCTCGTCGGTCAGCCGGCCCTGCGAGTCGAACTTGCCCGCCGCGTGGGTGATGAACACCTCGGGCCGCGGCAGCACGTGCCCCCAGAGCTGGGAGAGCACGCGGCGCAGGTCGTATTGGGCCCGCGTGCCGCCCACCGGGCCGGGGGCGACCGTGAAGATGGCGATGGGCTTCTCGTTGAACACCTGGTTCGGCGCGCGCGAGCCCCAGTCGATCGCGTTCTTGAGCGGGGAGGGGATCGAGAAGTTGTACTCGGGCGAGGCGATGAGCAGCCCGTCGGCGGCGCTCACCTGGTCGCGAAAGCGCTTCACCGGCGCCGGCATGCCCTGGTCGAGGACGTCCTGGTTGAACATCGGCAGGTCGGCGATGGAAGCGATCTCGAGCGCCATTCCCGCCGGCAGCAGCTCGCTGCAGGCGCGCAGCGCCGCCATGTTGAGCGAGGCCTTGCGCAGGCTGCCGCAGATGCCGAGCACCTTGAGGGTCATTTCCGGGGGGTCCTTGTAGACTTGGCTGGTGGCGAGCGCGCTAGCCTACCGCGACTTCCGGCTTCTGTGGGCGAGCTCGCTGTGCTCCTGGTCGAGCCAGTGGATCCAGCAGGCGGCGCTCGGCTGGGTGGTCTACGAGATCACCGGCTCGGGCGCGCTGCTCGGCGCCGTGCTCGGCGCGCGCGCCATCCCGATGTTCCTGCTGACGCCGATGTCGGGGGTCGCGGCCGACCGCTGGGACCGCCGCCGCCTGATGCAGGCGAGCCAGGCGCTCGCCTCGGCGGTGTCGCTTGCCTTCGGCGCGGCGCTCGCCTACGGCGCGGTGAGCACCTGGATGCTCTTCGCGTTCACCATGCTGATGGGCGCGTCGAACGTGCTCGACCGCCCGGCGCGCATGACTACCGCGTTCGAGCTCGTGCCGCGCGAAGTGGCGATGCAGGCCGTGGCGCTGAACACGATCGGTTTCTCGATGATGCGCATCTTCGGCCCGGCCATGGCGGGCTACCTGATCGCCGCTTTCGGCGCCGCGGGCAGCTTCTTCGTGCAGGGGGTGCTTTATGGCGCGTCGGCCCTCGTGGTCGTGGCCGTCGTCTTTCCAGGAAGAACCCTCAAGCCAGGTGATTCCACGGCGCTGTCCGAGATGCTGGAAGGCCTGCGCTTCGCCGCGCGCGACCGGCGCACCCGGCTGCTGGTGGCGCTGGGCGCGCTGCCGTTCTTCCTCCTGGTGCCGGTCTGGGGAACGCTGTTCCCGATCTACGCGAAGGACGTCTTCGCCGCCGGCCCGGAGGGGCTGGGACTGCTCCTCACCGCGGTCGGCGCCGGGGGCACGCTGGGCGGGTTCGCCGCCCACGCGCTCGGGCGGGTCGAGCGCCAGGGCCTGGTGCAGGCGGCGTGGGTCCTGGTCCTGTGCGCCGCCATCGCCGGGGTGGCGGCGAGCCCGTCGCTCGCGGTGGCGATGGCGTTCGCCGGCCTCGGCGGCGCCGCCGAGATGGCGCACATGGCGAGCAACATGGCGATGCTGCAGATGTCGGCGCCGCCGGCCATGCGCGGGCGCATCTCGAGCCTGATGATGCTCAACCCGGCGCTCATCTCCGTGGGGGCGCTCGTCGCCGGGCCGCTCGCGGACCTGCTCGGCGCGCGCGGCGCCTCGCTCGCCCTCGCCGCCGGCGCGGCGGCGGCGATCGTCTTGCTGTATTTTCTCTCCCCGCAACTCCGGGAAATGAGGCTGAAATGAGAAAGCTCTCCGCCAGCCGCGGGCTGATCGAGGACCTGGTCGCCGCGAGCCGCGTGCTCGCCATGCACGAGGTGCTCGACGCCTACGGCCACGTCAGCGCGCGCAGCGACAAGCACCCCGAGCGCTTCATCATGTCGCGCTCCCTCGCGCCGGCGCTGGTGACGGCCGCCGACCTCATGGAGCTCGACGCCGACAGCGAGCCCCTGCGCCGGGACAGGCGCAAGGGCTTCATCGAGCGCTACATCCACGGCGAGATCTACCGCACGCGCCCGGACGTGATGGCGGTGGTGCACAGCCATTCCGCCTCGGTGATCCCCTTCGGCGTGACGCGCACGAAGCTGCGGCCGATCTACCACATGGGCTCGTTCCTGTGGTCGGGCACGCCGCTGTTCGACATCCGGAAAGTCCGCGAAGAGAACGATCTGCTGATACGCGACCGGCCCCTGGGCCAGGCCCTGGCGGGATCATTGGGTCAATGCAGCTGCGTGCTGATGCGCGGCCATGGGATGACCGTCGTCGGCGACAGCATCCCCGAGGCGGTCTTCCGCGCGATCTATACGGAGATGAACGCGCGGCTGCAGCTGCAGGCGACGCGGCTCGAGGGCCCGATCGAGTTCCTGAGCGACGAGGAGGGCCGCCGCTCCACCGCCTCCAACCGCGGCACGCTAGAGCGGCCGTGGGAGCTGTGGAAGAAGCAGGCTTTGCGGAAAGCTGGCGCCTAAAGAATCACGTGGTCCTGTTGCTGCCGATCTGAGCCAACGGGCATCCGGGCGCGAGGCTCGGGAAAATACGATTCGGCATGGTAGGCGCGGAAGGCGGCGCTTCCCGCTTCACCCATGTAACGTGCAAGTAGCACCGGTTGGGTTTTGCGCAGGTCGATGAGAAGCAGCCCGTCGAGGGCATCGCCGAAGTTGCGGTCGACGTTGAAGCCTAGCAGGCTGCCGCCGAGCCGCAGGTACTGCCGCAGGAGAACGGGCACCCCCTTGTGATCGTCCTCGATACTGGCGACACGGCGCGACAGGTCCTCGATGTTGCGCAGGTCATCGACCTCGGGTTGGTGCTCCGACGACCGCGTGGCGTCGCAGTACGGATGGCGCGGCGTGACCTCCGCCGCGAGGAAAGGCTCGGCGTTGCGGGTGGACAAGTACGCGACCATCAGGCGGCGGGATGCGGCGGCGTAGCGGCTGCTGATGCTCACCGCGCCGAGGAGCACTGCGTACTGTGGCGCACGCTCAATGAAACGGCCGATGCCTCGCCAGAGAAGCAGCAGCGGAGCGAAGCCGCGCTGGTATTCGGCGCGCACGAACGAGCGGCCAAGCTCCATCCCGGGCTTCAGCCTGTCCAGCATCCGCGTCCGGTACCTGAACAAGCTATGGGTGTAGAGCCCGCGCTGGCCGTATCGGTCAAGGATCTCGTCGACGAGCCCGAGGCGGTAGGCGCCGACGATCGCCAGCGCGCGCGCGTCCCAGACGAACAGATGCAGGTAATGGGCGTCGAACTGATCGAGGTCGAGGGAGCGACCGGTACCTTCGCCGACGGCGCGGAAGGTCAGCTCGCGCAGCCGGCCGATCTCCCGGAGAACGGTCGGGATCTGCGAGGCGCGCGCGCAGTAGACGCTGAACCGCTCGCCCGCGACGAGCTGCTGGCTCGCGGGGAGGGCGTCGACCTCGGCGCGCAGCGCCGCCGGCGGGACCTCAGCGACGATCGTGTCGGGACGATGCGTCATCATGGAAGCCCCTTTCCCATCGCCGCAGGTTCTCGCCGGCTTCGCGAAGGAAGGGACTGAAGACGGCGAGCCGCAGCAGCAGCCGGTTCAGCACGTTGGCCGGAAAGCGCAGCGGCTTCTCGAAGTCGACGAAAAGTACCACGCGAAGCTGCCCAGATTCGTTCCACGCCTCATGCTCGTAGGCGTCATCGAAGATCAGCGCGCCGCCTTCCCGCCAGTGATGCTCCTCGGCGCCGATGCGGATCCCCGTCCGCTCACCCGGTTCGGGAACGATCAGGCCGAGATGCAGGCGCAGCACGCCGTTATAGGGGCCGCGATGCGGCGGTATGCGCTTGCCGGGCTCGAGGATCGAAAACATCGCAGTGATAAGCCCGGGGATGCGGCGAACTGTCCGCCAGGTCTGCGGGCACGACTCGATGTTCGCCTGCGAGCGGACGCCATAAGCGACGAGCGGGAAGATCTTCCAGCCGGCGTCGCGCGAAATCGACGCAGCATCCGGCGTGATGTCCTGCACATTGGGCAGGTCGTCCCTGCGTATGAGAACGCTATCGAGCTCGGCCCGGATCAGATGCCATTCGCGCTCGATTTCCGCCGTCCATGCAAATGCGCTGTTCGGGTACACGCTCGGGTTGCCAAGCTTCGCGTGCGTCAGGTTGAGCCGTTCGACGAAGCGCACGATCGCCAGGAAGGAGCGCGTTGCAAGCCCCCGTCGTTCCATCGCCGGCAGGCCTTCCGTCTTCCAGCTTTGTGCGGGCGTGCGGCTCATTCGTGCACGGCGTCAGGCCGCTTCAGGAGTTCCTCGATGATCCGGGGCGCGAGGCGGGGGAGATTGCTTCTGGTGTCGTCCGGCATGGCGTCCAGAATCTCCTCGTCGCTCGGCTCCCTTGTGGATCTTTGCTGAGCGTACGCCCTCACCCAGGTCCGGAAATTGTCGAACTCACCTTGAGAAGCCCGTTCCGGAAGCGGGCGCACGTTGATCATCAGCGCTGCGGCGTGCGGACCGAGAAGTATGACGGCCAGCGCTCGCAGGACGGCGGGATTGCTCATGAAGAACATGTGCGACAGATCCTTGTCGCGGACCGTGATGCATCGCGTCGGATCGTTAGTCGCGAGCCGTGCGGTCCACGCCGGCTGCGTATCGTCGCCCGGGACTTTTCGTTTGACGTTCGCAATCGGACAGCCGTCTTGCGGATAAAACGGCTCGCGGATCCATCCGCAGGTCACGTCGCTCAAAGTGTTGTTCAGCGGCTTGCCGTCTTCGTCGACTCGCACGCCGCGGATGTTGTAGAAGCGCTTGTCGCTCATGGGCGCGGCCATGCGCTGGAATACATGGAGGGCATGCGTTAGCTCGGCGGAATCGAATCCCATGGTCTTCTCGGGATAGCGGACGCATCCCATCTGGTCCGCCTCCTGCCTCCAGGGATCTAGATCCGCACGGGTTTCGGCGTCCACGCTTGGATAGGCGATCAGAGGAAACTCATCGTCCTGCAGGGCCGTGCGGTCGCGCTGATATGTCTGGTAATCGAGGTAGTGCAGCACGTAAAGGCCCGGCATCGAGTTGATGACCCGAACCATCCGGACCCGCTCACGCTTGCCGTCGCCGTTGAGCAGAGCTTCTCCCTCGAACCAGCGATGCACCTGGCTCGCGTAGCCGTAGAAGGGCGTCGCAGCGGTGATGGCGTGCCGGAGCTTCTGCGCAACGGCGGCGTCGTTGCCGCGCAGAATGAGATTCACGATCATGCCGCCGAAGCTGTGACCGAGCAGCGAGAAGCGCTGCGCTGCCTGTTCGATGCCTCCTTCCTTGAGGCGCCGCCTGAAGAGCGGCCAGAACTTCTTCACGAAGAACTGCGCCGTCTCTTCCTGCCGGCGGCGCCAGTCCCAGTTGAAGACGAATAGATCGATGTTGTTGCCCCGGCACCATTCGATGAGACCGTCATGCGGCGTGCAGCCGTTCAGGTTGACCGCGCCATCGGCGAGGACGATGTAGTTGTCCTTGTCCCTGAAGAGACCGGCGCCGTCCTTCTCCATGCCGAGCTTGCGGGCGCGCCACAGGAGCGAACTGAGCCTGAGCCACATCTTGGAGTACGTGAACGGCGGATTTTCCACGCCGTCCTTGAAGCGCGTCCTGGAACGCCAGAGCTGGCAGGCCATGCCGCCCGGAAAGAAAAACAAGGTCTGCCGGTCCTGCGACGGCAGCGCGTTCTTGTACGCGCGGATGAAATCGTCGATGGCGCGGCGATGCACCTCAAGCTGGTCGAGATCGCGCCGCTCGTGATAGCTCATCACGGGCGTGGCAAGCGGTCGCTTAGGCTGCTTGCGTTTCTTGCTCACCGCTTCCTGCTCGGCTTGCGCGCAGGGCGCTTCCGGGTCCCTCGCCTGCGCGGCGCTCGCCTGCTGCTCGGCTTCCTCCTGTTCGGTGTTTTGCCTTGCGGCTTCTCCGGGCGCGGTCCGCGCACGAGGTCGCTGAAAATACGCCGCACGGTCGCGCCGAATCGTTTCTGCAATCTTGGCGGCAGCACCTTGCTCGCACCCTTCGCCTCGAGCGGTAGCCACGTTCTTCGTCTGGCGCGATTCTGGTAGATCCAGCGCAGGAGTTCTTTGACTTCTTCATCGGATGCCGGTTTCTCCCCCTTGGGCTTGGCAGAAAACTTCGGATTCGGCGCCGGCGGGCACAGGATCGTGCCAATGGCGAGCACGATCAGCGGATGGTTCAGCAAGCACGCATGTTGGATGAGCCAACCGGGGATCGTGGCGGTGGCAGCCCCCGCGGCGAGCAAGCGAGCGGACCAGGCCGGGTGCGTGTCGTCGCCGGGTACTGCCGGCCCGTCGGCGATCGGTGAAGGACCCGAAGGATCGAAACCCGGCGCAACCCAACCCCAGGTGATCTGCCCCACGGAATTGTTTTGTACCGCACCGAAGAGGTTCGTCGACACGCCGCGTACGCTGTGGAACCTGGGCGCCACCGCTGCCGGCAACGGCGACGACAATTGCTGGAAGACTGCAAGACCATGGGCTAGCTCGGCATGGTCGAACCCGGTATTGCCGGGATAGCGGCCAAGCGTGCCGCTGGACACCGGGTTGAACGCGTCGACCCGCAATCCGGGCACGGTCGCGTCCATGCTCGGGTAGCTGGCGAGCTGATACGGAGCGCCGGCGCCGAGCTGCGCCTGATTCGTCGCGTAGGTGACTTCGTCCAGGAAATTCAAGGTGTACAAGGCCGGAAGGGACGAGATGAGCTCCAACATGTCATGCCGGACAGCCTCGACTAAATTATTCAGCCCGAGCAGGTTGAGGAACTCGATTTCCGGCCACATAAGCCAAGGTTCTCCCCGAAACCAGCGGTGGGCCTGGCCGGAATAACCGTACGACGGCGTGCCGACCGTAATGGCCGCCGTCATGTTGGCAATGATGGGATGCTCGCTTCGCGCAAGGAGGTTGACGATCATGCCGCCGAAGCTGTGCCCTACGAGGGAAAAATCGGCCAGCGGATCCGAAAGGCCGTTAGCCATTACTCGTTCGCGAAAGAAAGGAAGAAAACGGTGGAGGAAGAAGTCCACCGTTTCATCAGGCCGCCGGCGCCAGTCCCAGCCGAACACGAAAAGATTGAGGTCATGGTTCGCGCACAATGCCTCGAAGACGTCGTGCGGCGTGATGCCATCGACGCTCACCGCGCCATCGGCGACGATGATCCGGTCATGGTGGTCCCTGAAGCAGCCCATGGCGTCCCGCTGCAACTTCAGCTTGCGCCAGCCTCCCAGAAAAATATCCCAATCGACCCACAGGGGGTCATACGCCATCCCGGCCGGCACGCCGACACCCTCCTGGTACGGTTGGCGCGCGCGGATCAGCTTGCTGCCCATGCCACCGGGAAAGAAGAACACCGTCTGTCCGCGGCATGTCGATGCCACCGTCGCCGGGTCCTTATAGTTATTGATGAACGCGTTGACGGCGGGCGTCAGTATGCGGATCTGTTCATCGTCCCGAGCTTGGGCGTAAGTGATCGTCATCGTTGCGTCTCCAATGCCACGTCGCGGCTTCTCGCCAGCTTCACCTTGCGCACCGGCGCCTCGGCGCCGTGTGCGTAGCGCCCGAGCCATTCAGCCGCACTGCCTTCGGCATCCGTAAGGGTGATCGGCTCGAAGTAGCGCACACGGTCCTCGTCGGTGAGGTCCGCGGGGCGCTCGAAGTACTGCGGGTCCAGAGTGTCGCTGCCGGCGACATAGGTGCGCGGGGCCGTGGGCGTCGAGCGCGACCAGATGAAGCAGTGGAAATTCGCCGATGCGATGACGTACCAGCGCCAGGGATTGAGGCTGCGTGCGCGAACGATGCGCCGCAAGGTCTTCATCACGACGCGCCAGCGCGAGACCACGATCCACGGCCGGCGGAACATGCGCTCGATGAATTCGACGATGCGCTGGCGATCGTCGGCGAGCTTCGAGTGGCAGATGGTTTCGCCGTCGAGATCGCGCAGGCGCCGGTTCGGCGCGAGCTCGCCGCGGCGCAGGTCATCCCAGAAGGTCGCGGTTCCGGCAAGCGGAGCGACCACGCTCAGGTACACCGGCATCGGCATCAGCGGGTTGTGCGCGATCACCTGGATCTGGCGCTCCATCTCGGCCGCGCTCTGGTGCCGGTAATCGAACAGGTAGCCGTAGCACATGGCGATGCCCTGCGACTCGGCGAACGCCACGTCGTCCATGACGCTGTGGCGCCGGCTCATGTTCTGCTTCTTGTTGTAGCGGCGCAGCGTCTCGTAGTCGAGCGATTCGAGCCCGGCGAAGAGCACTTGGCACTTGAGGCGGGCCAGCGTTCGCACGAGATCGCGGTCGTGCAGGATGTTCTGCGTGACGAGCGCGCTCCAGCCGTAGATCCTGGGATGGGCGCCCAGCATCTCGGCCACCGCGAGCATATGGTCGCGGTCGTCCGAGAAGTTGTTGTCCTGGAAATTGATCATCGGGAACCAGCGCCGGAAGCTGCACCAGGGACTGGTCGCAATCGCCCGGTCGATTCCGGCGGCGAGGTTGGCGAGGTCGTATTTTGAGTGGCCGCCGATCTCGGCCGGGATGACACAGAAGTTGCACTTGAAGCTGCAGCCGCGCGAGGCCTCCATCAGATGGAAGAGCGGGCTGATGCCGCTTTTCGCGAGCAGGCTGTAGTCGATCTCGTAGGACGAGATGCGATCGGCAGGCGAGCGGTAGATGCGCTTGAGCGACCCGCGCAGGTAGTCGCTCACGACTTCCCTGACGCTGTCGACGCCCCCGGCGCAGACAACGTCGAAGAACTGCGCGGCGAACTCGGGAAACGAGGTGCAGATGCTGCCGCCGGCGACCACTGTCGTGCCCTGACGACGGAAGAAATAGGCGAGCTGGCGCATGCGATCGAAGTCCGGCTGCAGGCCTGAGAGGAAGACGAGGTCGTACCCCGCGCATCGTGCCGGGTCGAACGGGCCGTGCCAGTCCTCGTGGTAGAGGCGGACGTCGAAGTGGTGCGGGTCGATAAGGGAAGCGACATGCAGGCCGGCGATCGGCTGCATGAAGTAGCTCGTGCGCCGCTTGTCACGGCTTGGCCGCAAGTGGGTGCAGATTACCAGCGCGCGTTTCCCGGCCATCGAGTCCACCCCTCAGGCAGAGTCATTGAACCAGCTAGGCGGACAAGCCGCGGAAAAGTGTACACAATTGCGGCTCGAACGCCATCCCTTTCGTGCGATCACGGGATCTAGGGAGCATGAGCGATGACTGAGGGCGCGGCCGGCCGAGGGCATACGGAAGCCACCGAGCGTCGCTTTCTGACGATCGAGTTCATCGACCTCGTCGGCTACACCGACCTGAGCGAGCGGCTCGACGCCGAGGACCTCGAGGTCCTGCTGCGTCGCTATCAGCGGCTCGCCCTCGCCACCATGGAGCGCTTCGGCGGGTTCGTCGCCCAGGCTTTCGGCGACGGCATCCTCGTCTACTTCGGCTATCCCGCGGCGCACGGGAACGATGCCGAGCGCGCCGTGCGGGCGGCGCTCGCCTTTCACGAAGGGCTGAGCGAGCTCGACACCAGCATCCGCGGCCGCACGCTGCCGCGCCTGCAGGCGAGGATCAGCGTTCACTCGGGGCTGGTGCTGATCGCCGAAGAGCTGATGCTGCAGCACGGGGTCGTCGGCGAAACCATCAACGTCGCCTCGAGGCTGCATGCGCTGGCGTCTCCGGGTACGGTCGCGATCAGCCAGGAAACCCAGGATCTCGTGGAAGGGCTTTTCGAGTCGCGGTCGCTGGGCCTGCGCAGCGTCAAGGGGCTATCGCGCAAGATGGACGTATACGAGGTGACGCGCGCTCTGCCGGGCACGGCGCGATCCGGATCCCGCCTGCGGCGCGGCGCGGCGCGCCTCGTCGGACGGGAAGATATCCTCGAACGGCTGCTGTCGCGCTGGCAGACGTGCCGCAGCGAGGCGCGCTGCCAGACCGTCGCGGTCGTCGCCGACGCGGGTGTCGGCAAGACGCGCCTGGTGATGGAGCTTCTCGGCCGCCCGGAATTGGCCGACGCGACGCTGTTTCTCGCGCATTGCCAGGAAATCTTCGCCAGCACGCCGCTCTATCCAGTGGCCGCTTTCATGCGTTCGCGCGCCGGCCTGACGGCGGACGACGACGAAACGCAGCGCCGCAACAAGATTTCCGGCTATCTGGAAGAGTTCGGCCGCAACACGCAGGACAACCGCGAGCTGGTCGCCAGCCTGCTCAGCATGGGGGCTCGCGGCGGCGGCGAGGCGCTGGCGCCGACGCCGCAGCTCTTCAAGCGCAGGCAGTGCGAGCTCGTGATCTCCATGATCGAGGCGGCGGCGCGCAAGCGGCCGGCGTTGCTCTGGATCGAGGACGCGCACTGGATCGACCCGTCGTCGGCGGAGCTGCTGCGCGATATCGTCGCTGCCGTGGCGAAGCTGCCGGTGCTGGTGGTGCTGACCATGCGGCCGTTTCCCAAGGCGCCGACGCTGCCGCCGGCCGACGAAACGGTGCGGCTGGAGCCGCTCGAGCCCATGGGCTGCCTCGAGCTCGCGCGCTCGGTTCCCGGCGCGAGCGCCCTCTCGGAGCAGATGATCTCGAAGGCGGTCGAGGCCGCCGAAGGCGTGCCTTTCTTCGTCGAGCAGCTCGTCATCTCGCTGCTCGACGAGCAGACCCGCGGGCCGACGCCGCACCGCAGGCTCGGCGGCGTGCCGCTCGCCCTGGCCGAGCTGATGTCGGAGCGCCTCGACCGCCGTCCGGGCGCACGGCGGGTCGCCCAGGCGGCGGCGTGCATCGGCGGCTCCTTCACGCCCGACTTTCTGAAGGCGCTGCTCGACGACGAGACGCAGCAGCTCACCGAACGCCTGGCGGCGCTGGTCGAAGCGGAAATCCTGCTCCCGAAGCGATACGGCGCGGAAATTCGTTACGAATTCCGGCACGCGCTGCTGCAGATGATGGCGCACGAGTCCATGGTGCAGTCCGAGCGGCGTGCGGTGCACAGCCGCATCGCACACGTGCTGCGCCATGCCGAGGGCGTCGAGCCCACGATCTCGGAGGTGCTCGCCCATCATCTCACCGAGGCGGGCGAGTTCACGGAGGCGATCGGCGCCTGGCTGGAAGCGGGCAGGGCGGCAGGCAAGCGCTCCTCGCATCGCGAGGCGATCGAGCACATCCGGAGGGGCCTCGGCCTGCTCGACCACATCGCCGACCAGGCCGTGCGCCGGAAATTCGAGCTCGAGCTTCAGTCGTCGCTCATGGGCGCCCTGCTCGCGGTCCAGAGCGCGACATCGCCGGAGCTCGCTGGCTGCTGCGCGCGCGGACTCGAGCTCTGCGAGGAGATCGGCGACGCGGCACGGATGTTCCTGTTCGCCTTCGGCAAGTTCACCTTCGTCAACTGCCGCGGACGCGGCAAGGAGGCGATCTCGCTCGCCCGCGAGTTCGTCGCGCGCGCCGAGCGCGCCCCCTTCGAATCCGGCCGGGTGATCGGCCAGCGCATGCTCGGCCAAGCCCTGCTCGCCGACGGGGACGCCGCCGGGGCGAAGACCGCGCTCGAGCAATCCCTCGCGCTCTACGTCCCGGAGCGGGATGCGGCCACGACCCATCTCTACGGCCAGAACACCGAGGTCCACACCAAGTCGGTGCTGAGCCTGACGCTGCTATGCCTGGGAGACGTGGACGGCGCGTTGAGCATCGGTCGCGACGCGCTGCGCACCGCCGATTCGCTGCGCCATCCGCACTCGACGGCAATCCCGATGACCTATGTTGGCGGCTGGGTCTTCGGGCTGTGCGATGCGAGCGAGCAGATGATGATCGAAGCCAGGAATCTTCTCACCCTGGCCGAGCAGCATCACCTCTACGGATTCCGCGCCCACGCGTCGGCCTTCATCGGCTGGGCGCTCTGCCAGGCGGGGAACCCCGGGCAGGGGATTCCGCTGATCGCCAAGGCGATCGACGCTTTCGATTCGGTGCAGTTCCGCCTCTCCGAAGGCGGCCATCTTGCCAACCTGGCTGATGCGCAACGGCGCGTCGGGCGGCTTGCCGAAGCCGCCGCGACCTGCGAGCGCGCGATCGAGCTGATGGGTGAAGGCAGCCGCTGGATGGAGCCCGAGCTGCTGCGCGTCAAGGCGCTGGTGTCAGCGGAGCTTCCGCAGACCGGGGTCGACCGCGCCGAGGCGAACTTCCGCTACGCGGTGGGGCGGGCGCGCGAGCTGCGCTACCCGGTATTCGAAAGGCGATGCCTGGTCAGCCTGCAGCAGTTCCTCTCCTCGTCCGGCCGAGGCGACGCCGCAGTCGACGCGCGCCTCGCCGAGCTTTCGCATCTCGACAATCTCGCGCGGCGCGTCGCAGCCGCGATGCAGGCCGCCTCGTAGGCTTGAGCGCTTTCCGCAAGGTGGCGCGCGTGGCAGGGCACATGCTGTCGGGCGCAGCGCAGATCTCGCTGCAGTTTCCCGGCATGCCCCGGCCGCAGCGCCGCGAGCGCGTCCAGGTCTGGGCGCGCGAGATGCTGGAGCGGCTGGGCGTCGCGCTCGTGATTCGCGGCGTGCCGGCGCGGACGGGACCGATGCTCTTGGTGGCGAACCACATTTCGTGGCTCGACATCGTCGTCCTGCACGCGGCGTGCTTCTGCCGGTTCGTCTCCAAGGCGGATGTCGAGCGCTGGCCGCTGATCGGCACCCTAGCGTCCGGGGGCGAGACGCTGTACGTGGAGCGCAGTTCGCGGCGGGACGCGCTGCGCGTCGTTCATCGCATGGCCCAGGCATTGCTGGACGGTGACGTGCTTGCCGTCTTCCCGGAAGGGACGACCGGCGACGGTGCTTCGGTGCTGCCCTTTCACGCCAACCTGCTGCAAGCCGCGATCTCGGCCGACGCCCCGGTGCAGCCGGTGGCGCTGCAGTTCGTCGAAGGAGGCTCCGAGGAGCTGAGCCGCGCCGTCAGCTACCTCGGCGACGAATCGCTCGTCGGCTCGATCTGGCGCACCCTTTGCGCGCGGCAGCTGCGTGCGAGGGTTACCTTCGGCACGCCGCAGCGAGCCGACGGACGTGATCGGCGCGCCTGGGCTGCGGATCTGCGCGACGAGATCAACGCGCTGCGGACAGCCGGAGTGGCTCCGAGCTGCGACGCAGTAGCCAGAACGCGATCGAGAGATTCAGCAGGTTCCAGCCGATGCCGTTCATGAAGGCGGCGCGGTAGGAGCCGGTGATGTCGAAGATCGCACCCGACATCCAGCCGCCGAGCGCCATGCCGAAAAGCGTCGCCATCAGCACCACGCCGGTGCGCGTCGCGGCCTCGGTCGGGCGGAAGTGCTCGCGGACGATGAGCGCGTAGGCAGGGACGATGCCGCCCTGGAAAAGGCCGAACAGCGCCGACACGACGTACAGCGAGACCAGGCCGTCGAAGGGCAGGAAGAGCAGCAGCGCGATGCCCTGCAGCGTGGAGCCCAGGAGCAGGGTGCGCAGGCCGCCGATGCGGTCGGAGATCCAGCCGGAGACGAGGCGGCTGACGATGCCGAAGCCGAGCATGAGCGAGAGCATCTCGGCGCCGCGCGCCGCGCCGTAGCCGAGGTCGCCGCAGTAGGCGACGATGTGGACCTGCGGCATGGACATCGCCACGCAGCAGGCGACGCCGGCAACGGCGAGCAGGACCATGAGCGCGTTGGGCGAGAGGCCGAGCGGCCGGTCGCTCTTCACGTCGAAGCTGGATCCGGACGGGGAAGCGTCCAGTGCGGGCGGCCGGCGGCGCAGGATGAACGCGGTGGCCGTCACCGTGAGGGCGCAGAAGACGCCGACGCCGATGTACGTGGCGCGCCAGCCGGAAGTGTCGAAGAAGTACTGCAGCACCGGCGGCCAGACCGTGCCGGCGAGGTAGTTCCCGCTCGCGCAGATGGCAACGGCGATGCCCCGGTGCCGCGTGAACCAGAGCGCGGTATCCGCGACCAGGGGCGCGAAGGTCGCCGAGCAGCCGAGCAGGCCGATGAGGACGCCGTGCGCCAGCGTGAACTGGAGCAGGCTGTTCGCAGTGCCGGCGGCGACGAACCCCAGGCCGAGCCCGGCGCCGCCGATGAGAAGCGGCACGAACACCCCGAAGCGGTCGGACAGGTGGCCCATCAGGATGCCGCCGATGCCGAAGCCGATCATGGTGAGCGTGTAGGGCAGGGAGGCATCGCCGCGCGCAACGGCGAACTCCGCCTGCACCGGCGCGAGCGCCACCGCCATGGCGTACATCCCGACGCCGCCGATCGTCATGAGCAGCAGCGACGCGCCGAGGCGCACGCACGCGTAGAGGGATTCGGGCTCGCTGCGCCGGCCGGACATGGTGGCTGATAGTATCGTCCGCTCCCCTCTCAAGACAGGAGCGTTTCATGGCGGCGAAATCCCCCCCTTCCACCATCGGCCAGGTGCGTGACGTCTTCCCGAAGCTGGGCGAGCTCACCGACCAGGTGTTATTTGGTGATGTATGGGAGCGCAAGGGTTTGTCCAAGCGCGACCGCAGCCTGGCCACCGTCACGGCGCTCGCGGTGATCGGCCAGTCCGAGCAGCTGCGCGGCCACCTCTGGCGGGCGCTCGACAACGGCGTCACCAAGGAGGAAATCATCGAGCTCATGACGCACCTCGCCTTCTATTGCGGCTGGGCCAACGCCGGCAGCGCGGCACTGGTCGCGAAGCGCGTGTTCGAGGAGCGCGGGATATGAAGATCGGCTTCATCGGTCTGGGGGCCATGGGCGGGCCCATGGCCGCCAGCCTGCAGCGCGCCGGCCACTCGCTCGCCGTGCACGATTTGCGCTTGGTCGAGGGGTTTGACAGGAAAAGCTCTGCCGCAGAGGCGACGGCGGGCTGCGAGGTCCTGTTCACCTCGCTTCCGGGGCCGGCAGAGGTCCAGTCTCTGGTCCCTCAGATTCAGTCTTCCCTGGGAAAAGCCGCGGCGTGGTTCGACCTCAGCACCAATTCGCCCGACGTCGTGCGCAGGATCCACGCCGAGATGGCGAAGCGCGAGGTGCATTTCCTCGATGCGCCGGTCAGCGGCGGCCCGAAGGGCGCGCAGTCCGGCAAGCTCGCCATCTGGGTCGGCGGCGACCGGGAGCCTTACGAGAAGTTTCTTCCCATCCTGAAAAGCATCGGAGATCAGCCCCTCTACGTCGGCCCGATCGGCGCCGGCAGCGTGGCGAAGCTCGCGCACAACTGCGCCAGCTTCTCGGTGCAGGCGGCGCTCGCCGAGATCTTCACGCTCGGGGTCAAGGCGGGCGTCGAGCCGGTGGCGCTGCTCAAGGCGCTGCGGCAGGGCGCGACGGGGCGCAAGCGCACCTTCGACCGGCTGCCGGAGCACTGGCTGCCCGGGCGGTTCGATCCGGCCGATTTCACGGTGCGCCTCGCGCACAAGGACGCGACGCTGGCGCTGCAGATGGCGCGCGACTTCGGCGTGCCGATGCGCATCGGCGAGATCGCTCTGGGCGAGCTTGCGGCGTGCATCGAGCGCGGCTGGGCCGAGCGCGACAGCCGTGTCGCGATGACGCTACAGGAGGAGCGCGCCGGCGTGAGCGTCCGGGTCCCGGCCGAGAAATTGCAGGGCATCCTTGACTGAACATGAGAAGCGGGCGGCTCATCATCGCGGCGATCATCGCCCTGGTCTCGCTGGGGACTTATTTCGGCACGACCAGCGAGAACCCGCTCACCGGCGAGAAGCAGCGCGTCGCCATGAGCCCCGAGCAGGAGATCGCGCTCGGCCTGCGCTCGGCGCCCGAGATGGCGGCGCAGATGGGCGGCATCTCGCGTAATCCCCAGGCGACGGCCCTCGTGCGCCGCGTCGGGGAGAAGCTCGTGCGCGAGAGCCTCGCCGCGAAGAGCCCCTACAAGTTCAGCTTCCACGTGCTCGCGGACGCGCGCACCGTCAACGCCTTCGCGCTGCCGGGCGGGCCGGTGTTCATCACCGAGGGGCTGCTGCGCCACCTGAAGACCGAGGCGGAGGTCGCTGCGGTGCTCGGCCACGAGATCGGCCACGTCATCGCGCGCCACTCCTCCGAGCGGCTTGCCAAGCAGCAGCTCACGCAGGGGCTGGTGAGCGCGGTGGTGCTGGGCAGCGGCGACTACAGCACCGCGCAGATCGGGCAGATGGTCGGCGGCATGATCAACATGAAGTACGGCCGCGAGGACGAGATCGAGTCCGACCGACTCGGCCTGCGCGTCATGGCCGAGGCGGGCTACGACCCGCGCGCCATGATCCGCGTGATGGAGGTGCTCGCGCAGGCCTCCGGGGGCTCGCGCCAGCCGGAGTTCATGTCGACGCACCCGGCCCCGGAGAACCGCGCCGCGCGGATACGGGAAGAAATTGCTAAACTACCGGCTGGCAACTTTGAAAGGAGGTGATCCGGTGAGAAGCTACCTAGGTGAAACCGGCAGGCGAATTTCCGTCAACGGATCGATTCGTATGATGGGGATGGCCAGCAGCTGACGCCGGCTCGCCTCAACAGACGCCCCGAGCGCGCAAACCCTCGGGGCGTTTTCATTTGATGCGCGACAAGGCCGTTCCCCGAGCCAGGGCTCGGACCTGAGATCTGCGGATTACACGTCGCTCATGCGACGAGCGTCAGTGAGCGCATCCAGCCACTTCGCCACCTTGACGCCCATGAACGTGTCCTCGGGACCGAAGACCGCGTTGGCGGTGAACTGGATGCGACCCGATGGATGATCGAAGCTCGCGGCCTCGACGCAGGTCCATGAGCCATCCGCTTCCCGGCGGAAAGCGTCAGTGATGCGTTTGTTCACGCGGACCCCCGTACATGGGCGAGTCCAATCTACGCCACCTGCAGCAGCGCCGCAACGGATCGCATCTCTTCTGCGGCGCATCAATGCGGGCCGAAAGACCCTCGGGGCGCTTTCATTTCTGCCCCGCGGAACGCTTCATCGTCGGGGATTTATTGGGATAGATCAAGGTGCGCGGCCGTGGTGCCTGCACAGTTGACTCCTTTTCCGGGGGAACCGAGGGCATGGCCATGGCACTCAGGGTAGGGGGCAGGGAAGCGCTCGGGCTGGTGCAGGGCGGCATGGGCGTCGGGGTGTCCGCGCACCGCCTGGCCGGCGCGGTCGCCGGCGTGAACTGCGTCGGTCCCATCTCCGTCGTCGACCGGCGCCGGTTGCACCCGGATCTGATGCGCGCTACCGGGCGCGGACGCGACAAGGCGGCGATCGAGCAGGC
>Ga0105101_10000274_pt1 | contig 20593 bp, 18 predicted proteins | sample PPLLak21cMay2015_2_FD_87037 | JGI IMG/M metagenome (GOLD analysis project Ga0105101, IMG submission 87037) | Freshwater sediment microbial communities from Prairie Pothole Lake near Jamestown, North Dakota, USA - PPLs Lake P8 Core (1) Depth... | ecosystem: Environmental > Aquatic > Freshwater >... | reverse complement strand
TCGCGACCGGCTGCTGGCGATCGGCCTGGAAGAAAGTGAACGCCTGGCCCTCGACAAGGTGCTGGAGCAGGTGCGCCTGTACCAGCCGCTGCACCTGGCGCTGGTGGACCGGATCACGAGCGAGAATCTTTCCGGCATCCGGGAGGAAATCCTGCGTCACGACCTGTTGCGGCAGCGCACCATGCTGGGCCTGCTGGACGAGATGGTGGAACTGGAGCGCGCCGAGATCGAAAAAGCGACGGCGCAGGCGGCGCGGGAATACAACTCGGCCTACCTGGTCATGCTCATCCTGACCGCGGTTATCATGGTGTCGGGGTTTTTCATCGCTTCCTATGTCATTCACCGCACGCGGCTGGTGGAACAGGCCCTGGCGCGGGAGAAGGAGCATGCGGAGATCACGCTGCATTCGGTGGGCGACGCCGTCATCGCCGCCGATGAACAGGGCAACGTCAATTACCTGAATCCCGCCGCCGAACAGATGACCGGATGGCGCAACGCCGAGGCGCGCGGCCAGCCGTTGCGCAACATCTACCACATCATCAACGAAACCACGCGCAAGGCGCTCGAGCACCCGGCCATGCTCGGCGTCCTGGATACGCCCATTGCCGGGCTGAACAAGCACACCCTGCTGATCAGCCGCGGCGGGCGGGAGCTGGCCGTCGAGGACAACGCCGCGCCGATCCGCAACAGCGACGGCGAGAACGTCGGCGCCATCCTGGTGTTCCGCGACGTGACCGAACAGCGCCAGATGCAGAAACAGCTGAGCTGGCAGGCGAGCCACGACCCGCTCACCGGCCTCGCCAACCGGCGCGAGTTCGAGGTGCTGCTGGAGCGCCTGATCGCCAGCGCCAAGGAGCAGGGCAAACATCATGCCCTGCTGTATCTCGACCTCGACCAGTTCAAGGTCATCAACGACATCTGCGGGCACGTGGCCGGCGACGAATTGCTGCGTCAGATCGCCGGGCTCATGCGGCCGTTGATCCGCGACAGCGACACCCTGACCCGCCTCGGCGGCGACGAATTCGGCATCCTGCTCGAGGGCTGCTACATCCCGCAGGCGGAACAGATCGCCCACAAGGTGCTGGAGTTGCTGGAGGATTTCCGCTTCGTGTGGCAGGACAAGACCTTCCGTGTCGGCGTGTCCATCGGCCTGGTCGGCATTCACGCCGGCAGCGGCTCGGCCTCGAGCGCGCTGAGCGTCGCCGACGGCGCCTGCTACATGGCCAAGGACAAGGGCCGCAACCGCGTCTGGGTGCACCAGGACGACGACCGCGAAGCGGCGCACCGGCAGGGAGAAATGGAATGGGTGTCGCGCATCATGCGCGCGTTCGACGAAAACCGTTTCGTCCTGTATTACCAGCGCGTGGTGCCGCTCGCCGTGACCGTGGAGGATTACCAGTGCCGGGAAGTGTTGGTGCGGATGCGCGCTGAAAACGGCGAACTGATTCCGCCGATGGCGTTTATCCCGGCCGCCGAGCGCTATGGCATGATGAGCACGGTCGACCGCTGGGTCGTCAAAACCGCCTTTGCCTGGCTGGCCGGCCATCCCTCCGGCGAACGGCTGGCGATCAATCTTTCCAGCCAGTCGCTGGGTGACGAGGATTTCCTGAATTTCGTGATGGAGCAGTTCCGCATCACTCGCCTGTCGCCGCGGCGCATCTGTTTCGAGATCACCGAGACCGCGGCCATCGCCAACTGGAACCGCGCCACCCATTTCATCGCCGCGCTGCGCGCCCACGGCTGTCGTTTCGCCCTCGATGATTTCGGCAGCGGCATGTCGTCCTTCGGTTACCTGAAAGGCCTGGCGATCGACTTCATCAAGATCGACGGCGCTTTCGTGCGCGACATGATCGATGACGAGGTCGACTATGCCATGGTCGAGGCGGTCAACCGCATCGGTCACGTCATGGGCATCCGCACCACGGCGGAGTACGTGGAGAACGACCAGATACTCGAGAAGCTGCGGGAACTGGGCGTGGACTATGCCCAGGGATACGGCCTGCACATGCCGCAGCCGCTGGAAGTAATTACCGGTGTCTCTGCTGGAAAAGTGGTAACCGCTGAAGGAAATGCTTTCGATATGAATCTGCCGGTGACAGGCCGTCCCGGTTTAGGCGGCGTTTGATCCAGCCGCCAGGGCAAAGGCCGCGACCAGCGCCACGGCCGCGGTTTCTATCCGCAGTATGGAAGTTCCCAGTGTCAATGGTCTCGCCCCGGCGGCGACGGCCTGTTCCATCTCGGTTTCCGTGAACCCGCCTTCCGGGCCGACCAGAAGCGTCACGTCATTTGCCGGCTGATTGATCGCCGCGGTAATGCTCACGGCCTGTGCCGCGGGGTGGGCGAGCCACACCTGGCTTCCCTCCGCAGTCGCGCGCCGGGCGGCGTCCGGTAGCGTGGAGGTGGCTTCAATCGCCGGAAGGTATAACCGGCGACTCTGCTTGCAGGCCTCGAGGCATATTTTTCTCCAGCGTGCCGGGCTGTTGGCGCCGGACTTGACCACGCTGCGTGCGCAATCGAGCGGGGTGAAGCGCGTCATGCCGAGCTGCGTGGCCATGTCGAGCAGCACCTGCTGGCGGTCGCCCTTGGGCAGGGCGCAGGCGAGATGCAGCGCCGGTCGGCGCGCGGGTTCAGCGCGCCGTTCCTCGATGCGCAATTCCAGTGTCTGCCCGCGCGCGGTGGTTCGGAGCAGCGTGGCGCGCGCGATGCCGCCATGCCCGTCGAACAGCCACAGCGTATCCCCGTCGTGCAGCCGGCGCGCCGCCGCGGCGTGGCGCGCCTCATCGCCCGTCAGCAGCAGCGTCGCGCCGGGTTCGGCGAGCTGCTCGGAATAGAACAATGGCTCAGACATAAAAAAATATTTCAGCCACAGAGATCACAGAGTACACAGAGATAAAAAGAACATGGTTTTGACTCTGTGCTCTCCGTGTGCTCTGTGGCCATTTTGTTTTTTTAAGATATTTTATTTCGCACAAGATATATGTCATAGCGTACCAATTTGCCCGTCAGGCTCATGTCCGGGTCCGGCGCGAGCGGCGGGGCATCGTCGGGGCGTTTCACCACCACGCGGTCGCGGGCGATGCCGCGGCTGATCTCCAGCAGTTCCGGTGCATCGGTATCGTCGCCGACCAGCTCGCGCAGCAGGCGCATCTCCTTTTTCACCGCCGCGGATTTGCGGCGTTTCGGCGGAAACATGGGATCGAGATAGATCGCGTCGGGGCGCGGCGCGATGGCGGGCAGCAGCGCGCGGGCGTCGCCGTCCACGAGCTCCAGGCGTCCGGACAACGTGGTTCCGGTCTGCGCGGCCAGGCGCCGCAGGCCGTCGCGCGCCAGCGCCGCGACCACGGGCGAACGTTCGATGGCGGTGACGCGAAAACCCATGAGCGCCAGCAGCAGCGCATCCTGGGCATAGCCGGCGGTGGCATCCACGATGACACGGGTTTTTTTGCCGAAGGCGCGCGCCAGCGGCTGGCGGCGCGAGAGATTCGCGCTGTAGGGGCGCAGGTCGAGATGCGAGAAATCCACCTGCACCGGACCCAGGCGCGCATCGCGGCAATCACGCAGTTCCAGGTGCTCGGCCGTCAGCACCAGTTGCAAATCGGAATCCGCTGAGCCCGTTAGCGCCAATGGCAGCGCCAGTTCGCGCGCCAGCTCCGCGGCGCGGGATTTCAGGGCCGCATCGCCGTTGAAACCAACGGCAATGCGGGCCGTGGCGCGCTGCGGAGGGGGAGCTGTCGATGACAGGCGGTGGAACGGGGAGGGTGCCATGATGGCGTCTAGCATAATCACTCTCGCCGTGCCGCGCACCCGCGATGTGGGCGGGACAAAGCAATATGCCCCGTTACACGGGGCATATTGGGTACGACTCCAGAATGTGTCTTTAAGGGAATGCCGGGATAGTCGGATCGCGTCCGCGCGCGTCGGCATCCGGGTACTGCTCGCGGATCATGCCGCTGATTTCCTCGATCTGGTCCTTGGGGACGTCGACCATCAGCAGGATTTTTCCCTGTTCGATGTCGCGGGTGAATTTCCGCAGACGGGTGTTGGGAACGTCCGCGGCGATCATACCGGAGGCCCAGACCCCGACGATGGCGCCGATCAGGCTCATGGCCAGGATCACGCCCAGGCCCATCGCCAGGCCGGAGGGCGGGAACATCATGGCGACGACGCCAGCGACGGCTCCGGTGGCGCCGCCCACGACCAGGCCGAGGGCGAGGCCGTGGATTTCATCGCTTTTCTGGAGCATGGTGGCTTCGGGCAGGTCGTTCAGCGACACGCCTTCCCGGGCCAGAAAAAACACATGCTGTTGTTCGATGCGGGCCAGCAGCAGCTTGTTGAATACCGCTTTCGCGGTCTTGACGTCGGGGAACAGAAAATAAAGCCGTCTTCTCATCGCAACCTCCTTCCCGCAACCGGGACTGGTGTCAGATAGAGACCATATACATCAGTGGCTGGGACAAAGCATAACCGAATCGTGCCGGCATCCCAATGAGATGCCGTACTTTTCTTGCCAGTTTTACCCGGCAGTCGGGAGCGACGAGCGTTGTAACGACAACGAAATCAACCGGCTGCGGCGCGATCGGCGCGCTTGCGGTCGGTTTCTTTCAGGAAGCGTTTGCGCAGGCGCAGGTGGTTGGGCGTTATCTCGACCAGCTCGTCGTCATCGATGAACTCGATGGCGCGTTCGAGCGTGAGTTCAATCGGCGGCACCAGGATGACGTTCTCGTCCGAGCCTGAAGCACGCATGTTGGTGAGCTGCTTGCCCTTCATGGCGTTCACCACCAGGTCGTTGTCGCGCGTGTGAATGCCGATGATCATGCCCTCGTACATGTCCTCGCCCGGGCCGATGAACATGCGCCCGCGCTCCTGCAGATTGAACAGCGCATAGGCGACGCTCATGCCGTTGCCGTTCGAGATCAGCACGCCGTTGATGCGCCCGCCGACCAGGCCCTTTTTCTCCGGGCCGTAGTGATCGAACACGTGATAGATCAGGCCGCTGCCGGCGGTGGCGGTGAGGAAGTCGGTCTGAAAGCCGATGAGCCCGCGTGCCGGTATCATGTACTCGAGGCGCACGCGGCCCTTGCCGTCCGGTTCCATGTTGAGCAGGTCGCCCTTGCGCTGGCCGAGCTGTTCCATGACCGCGCCCTGGTGCTGGGTTTCGATATCCACGGTCAGCTGCTCGTACGGCTCGTGGGTCTCGCCGTTTACCTGCTTGGTGATGACCTGCGGACGCGACACGCCCAGCTCATAGCCTTCGCGCCGCATGTTCTCGAGGAGGATGCCGAGGTGCAGCTCGCCGCGCCCGGAGACGCGGAATTTGTCCGGGCTGCCGGTGTCTTCCACGCGCAGCGCGACGTTGTGGATCAGCTCGCGTTCGAGCCGCTCGCGGATCTGGCGGCTGGTGACGTATTTGCCGTCCTGGCCGGCGAACGGGGAGTTGTTGACCTCGAAGGTCATGGTCACGGTCGGTTCGTCCACCGACAGCGGCGGCATGGCCTCGACCTTGCTCGGATCGCACAGGGTGTCGGAGATGCGCGGCCCCTCGATGCCGGTGATGGCGATGATGTCGCCGGCCTCGGCCTCGGGCACTTCGGTACGCTCCAGTCCCATGAAGCCGAGCACCTGCAGGATCTTGCCGTTGCGGGTCTTGCCGTCGTGGTCGATGACCGTGACCGGTTGGTTGGGCTTCACCTTGCCGCGGGTGATGCGGCCGATGGCGATGGCGCCGACGTAGCTCGAATAGGCGATGCTCGAGACCTGCATCTGGAACGGGCCTTCGGGGTCGACCTTGGGCGGAGCGACATGCTTGATGATGGTTTCGAACAGCGGCGTCATGTCGCCCTCGCGCACGTCCGGCGTGAACCCGGCGTAGCCGTTCAGCGCCGAGGTGTACACCACCGGGAAATCGAGCTGCTCGTCGGTCGCGCCAAGCTTGTCGAACAGGTCGAAGGTCTGGTTCAGCACCCAGTCGGGGCGCGCGCCGGGGCGGTCGATCTTGTTGATGACGACGATGGGCCTTAGGCCCTGCGCGAAGGCCTTGCGCGTGACGAAACGGGTCTGCGGCATCGGCCCGTCCACGGCGTCCACCAGCAGCAGCACCGAGTCCACCATGGACAGCACGCGCTCGACCTCGCCGCCGAAGTCGGCGTGGCCCGGGGTGTCGACGATGTTGATGCGGTAATCGTTCCAGCGGATCGCGGTATTCTTGGCGAGGATGGTGATGCCGCGCTCGCGTTCGAGATCGTTCGAATCCATGACGCGCGTGCCCATCTGCTGGTGCGCGGCGAAGGTGCCGGACTGTTGCAGAAGCTTGTCCACCAGCGTGGTCTTGCCGTGGTCGACGTGGGCGATGATGGCGATGTTGCGCAATTTCTGAATCATTGGATTTACCGTTTACGTGGGGGTCACAGCCAAAAGGCCGCGCATTATACACGTTTACCGGGGAAAAAGCCTACCGGGAAGCAGGCTAGTGACGCGTGGGCGTGGCCGGGGTGCTGTGAAGGGCGGCAAACAGCTGCTCCGCGTCGATCCGGTCGAATTCATAGCGGCTGCCGCAGAACTCGCAGTCCACCCGGACCGCCCCCTGTTCCGCCAGGATCGAGTGGATTTCACCGCGCCCGAGCATGCGCAGCACGGACTCGACCCGGTCGCGCGAGCAGGAGCAGCGGAAGCTCACCGGCACCCGCGAGAACAGGCGGATGTCCTCTTCGTGGTACAGGCGGTGGACGATCTCGGGGACCGGCAGCGCCAGCAATTCCTCGCGCGTGATGGTCGAACCCAGGTGCACGGCGCGGTTCCAGGCATCGTCGTCCAGCTGCGGGTCCCCGGGCAGCCGCTGCAACAGCATCCCGGCCGCCTGGTTGGGGTCCGCCGCGAGCCACAGGCGCGTGGCCAGCTGTTCCGAGCGGGCGAAATAGTTTTCGAACGCCTCGGCCACGGTCAGCCCTTCGAGGCTCACGATGGCCTGGTAGCGTTCCCTGCCTTTCTGGGGGTCGATGGTCACGGCCAGCCGGCCGTCGCCGACCAGCTCGGACAGCGGCGCATCCGGCACCTCGCCGTTCCACTGCGCGATGGCGCGCATGGTGCGGTCGCTGGTGCACTCGACCACCAGCAGGCTGACCGGCCCGCTGCCCTGCACCTGCATGATCAGCCGGCCGTCGAATTTGAGGGTGGAGGTCAGCAGGGCGGCGGCCGCCATCAGTTCGCCCAGCACGTCGCGCACGCGCGGCGGGTACTGGCGCCGCTCCAGCACCGCCTGCCAGGTGGCGTCGAGGTGCACGATCTCGCCGCGGATGGGCGCGTGCTCGAAAATAAAGCGTTGCAGGCTGTCGTGAACAGGCATTTCATATAAGTGTAACAGATGGAGAAAGACGATTTGTTTATACTGGCCGGCATCATGCAGATATTGATCATCCGCCATGCCAAGGCCGGGCAGCGTGGGCTGCTGGGTTTCATCGGGAAAAAGGATGCCGCGCGGCCCCTGACCGATGTCGGACGCCGGGATATGCGCAAAGCGGCCAGGGGATTGCAGAAGCTGGTTCCGGAGATCGATGTGCTCGCGACGAGCCCGCTGGCGCGTGCCCGCGAAACCGCCGATATCGTTTCCCGGCGTTACGCCAATATCCCGGTGATGGAGCTTGCGGCCCTGGCGCCCGGCGGCTCAAAAGAGGATGTGCTGGCCTGGTTGCGCGATCAAAAGGCCACGGCGACTGTGGCGCTGGTCGGACACGAGCCGGATTTGGGAATGCTCTCCAGCTGGCTGCTCGGTGGCGGCGCGGAATCGTTCCTGTCGCTCAAGAAAGGGGCGGCCTGCCTGATCGAGATGAGCGAAACGCCCACGCCCGGTTCCGGCCGCCTCGAATGGCTGCTGCCTCCGGCGGCTTTGCGCAAGCACGGTTAAACCGTGGCGCGTCGAAGTCTGTTGCGACAGCCCGTGGAACAAGCCGCCTGCCGGATTGCGCTTACTCACCTTGATGCGGCCCACGTCGCCCACGCGCGCCTGAAAGAAGGTGGCGATACCGAGGCCTTGCATGATTTCCGGGTGGCGCTGCGACGCACACGTAGCGTGTTGCGCGCCTATCGCCCCTGGCTGGGACGCATCCCGCGAAAATTACGCCGTCACCTGCGCGCCCTGGCGCGCGCCACCAACGTGGCGCGCGATACGGAAGTCATGATGGACTGGCTCAGGGTCGAGCGCCGCAAAATCCGGAACCCGCATCGCGTCGGATTCGTCTGGTTGCAGGCCCTGCTCGGCAAGCGTTATGAAGCATCCTGTGCCGAAATCACCCGTGAGGTGCTGAAGGAGTTTTCCGGGATGGAAGACCGCTTGCGCGCCTCGCTGACGCCCATCGCGAATGCCGACCGGGAGGCGCCGGCACCTTCCTACGCGGTTACTACCGCCGATCTGATCCGGCAACACGCGGCCGAACTGGCGGAACACCTGGAAGATATCGATTCCGTCGATGATGCCGGGGCGATTCATGCCGCGCGCATCCGGGGCAAGCGGTTGCGTTACCTGATCGAGCCATTGGCAAACGAGCTGCCTGCCGCGGAGAAAATTATCGCGCGCATGAAACAGTTTCAGGACCGGTTTGGTGTGCTGTGCGATGCCTTTGTGCAGGTGCGTGAGATCGCTTCAGCCGTGGAGACGGCCGGCGCCGGGATCGCACGTGACCGAATGGAGCGGGCGCTGGGCATGGCAAGCGCGGGTGCGCTGACCCGGGATGTGCTGCCCGGGTTGATCGTGCTCGCCCGGCGCCTCCGGATCGAGACAGGCCGGCGCTATGCCGTGGTGGAGCGACACTATCTCGGCAACCGCGCCAGGCGTTTTCTCGACCCGTTCGAGTCGTTCGCCGATATTGTGGCCGGACCGGAGCCTAGTCCCGGGGCGGCGGCAGCGCGGCCGCGGCCGGGCCGGTGACCAGTGCGGCGCCCGCCGCGCGCGGATTGGCCGGTGCGCATATGCGTCAGAAACTGGTGGGTGCAGGCGTCCCAGGTGTATTTGAGGGCATCCTCGCGGCAACGGCTGGGATCGATCTGCAGAGCATCGAGCGCCGCCTTGGACAGATTCTCGCTGAGCCAGCCAGTCACCCCGTTCAGGACGATATCGACCGGGCCTTGCACGGGAAACGCCGCCACCGGGACCCCGCAGGCGAGTGCCTCGATGATAACGAGTCCGAAGGTATCGGTCCGGCTCGGGAACACAAATACATCCGCGCCCGCGACATGCTTGGCGAGATCGATACCCGTCTTATAGCCGGTAAAGCGGACCGCCGGGTAGCTGCGCTTCAACATCTCGAGATCCGGCCCGCCCCCGACAACGTATTTGGTACCCGGCAGGTCGAGCCGCAGGAAGGCTTTAATATTCTTTTCGATCGCCACCCGTCCCATGTACAGGAAAATCGGACGGGGACCGTCGAGGAATGATTTCTGGCGTGGACGAAACAGCTCTGTGTCCACGCCGCGCGACCACATGCCAAGGTTTTTGAAACCCCATTTCGTGAGCCGCTCATGCAGCGTCGGTGTGGCGACCATGACCGTGCTCGCCGGTCCGTGAAACCACCGCATCAGGCGGTAACTCAGGCCGAGCGGGATGCGCGTGCGCAGCCAGACATACTCCGGAAACTGGGTATGGAACGAGGTCGTGAAGGGGAAACGGTTGCGCAGGCACCAGCGCCGCGCGGCGAGGCCAAGGGGCCCCTCGGTGGCGATGTGCACGGCGTCCGGTTTGAGCTCGTCGAGCCGCGCGTGCACGCGGCGGCCCGCGAACAGGGCCAGGCGGATCTCGGGATAGCTCGGCATCGGCACGGTGCGAAAGCCCTGCGGCGAGATGACGGGCACCGTGTGCCCGAGCTTCTCGAGCTGCTCGCGCGTGCGCGCCAGCGTGTTGACCACGCCGTTAATCTGCGGGTACCAGGCGTCGCTGACCAGGACTATATTCATTCTCGGTTTCTTCCAGGAGATAAACGCTTTCGTCGGCCCAGTGGATCACGGCCAGGCTGCCGTCGTTATGCTCGACGAGCGCGGTGCAGGACTCGACCCAATCGCCGTCGTTGCAATACAGCACGCCCTGGTGTTCCTCGATCGTCGCCTTGTGGATGTGTCCGCACACCACGCCGTGTACCCGGCGCTTGCGCGCCTCGCGCACCAGTGCCTGTTCGAACTGGCTGATGAAATTCACCGCGTTCTTGACCTTGTGCTTGAGGTAGGCGGCCAGCGACCAGTAGGGGAAGCCGAGCCGGCGGCGCAAAAGGTTGAACCAGCGATTGGTGTAGAGCAGCCAGTCGTAGATCCAGCTGCCGAAGACCGCGAGCCACTTGCTGTGGCGCACGACGCCATCGAACTCGTCGCCGTGCAGCACCAGCAGCCGCCGCCCGTCCGCGGTCTTGTGAATCGCCTCGGCGGCCACGCGCACGCCGCCGAACAGGCGCCCGATGTGGTCGCGGAACATCTCGTCGTGATTACCCGGCACGTAGGTCACGGTCGTCCCGCGGGACGCCTTCTCCATCACTGCCTGGATCACCTGGCCGTGCGAGGCGGGCCAGTACCAGCCGTTGCGCAGATTCCAGAAGTCGATCATGTCGCCGACCAGGTACAGATAGCGGGATTCGGTATGGCGCAGAAAATCCAGGAGATATTCCGCCTTGCAGGCGCGGGTGCCGAGATGGACGTCGGAGATCCAGATGGATCTGAATTGCAGGCATTTTCGTTTCATGTCGCGGTTTTCATGATTTTCCGCGGACACTATGCCGCCACCTCGTGGAGGATTCATGACGGTTTCATGAAATCGCTGTCACCGGGATGTCGCGGTTTTGTCATTACCCTACGCGCCTTGTGAAATCCTCGAGGAAAAAAACATGGGAGTCATGCAGAAACTGGTGCAAAGCGCGGGCGATATCGGCCGTATCGTGCGTGCCGGGAGCTATTCAGTCTCCGGCCTGCGCGCGGCGCTGCGCAAGGAGGCGGCGTTTCGCCAGGAGGTGATCCTGGTGGCGGTGCTGGCGCCGCTGGGCGCCTGGCTCGGTCACGACGGGATCGAACGACTATTATTGATCGGAAGTCTGATGCTGGTGCTCATCGTCGAGCTGCTCAACTCGGCGGTCGAAGCGACGGTGGACCGCATCAGCAAGAAGCACCACAAGCTTTCCGGGCGCGCCAAGGACATGGGATCGGCGGCAGTGTATCTTTCCCTCCTGCTGGCGATCCTCACCTGGGCGTTGGTGTTGTTCGACCATTATTAGGCAAGCATCGCTTGTCATCGGCTACTCACAGCGGATAATCCGGACCATGCCTCATGCGCGCCCCAGCCGTTCCTCACGCGCCGCCGACATGGTCGCGGTCGTGGATCTCGGTTCCAACAGTTTTCACCTGCTGGTCGCTCGGCTCGATCACGGCCAGCCGCATATCCTCGACCGCTTGCAGGAGATGGTGCGTCTCGCCGCCGGGCTCGATGCGCAGGGCAGGCTGGACAAGGCGACGATGCGGCGCGCACTCGACTGCCTGGCGCGCTTCGGCGAACGCCTGCGCGGGATACCGACGGCCAACGTGCGCGCGGTCGCGACCGCCACCCTGCGGCGCGCGCAGAACAGCGCGGCGTTTCTCAAGCGCGCCGGCCGCACGCTCGGCCGGCGGATCGAGGTGATTTCCGGTCCGGAAGAGGCGCGCCTGATCTACCAGGGGGTCGCGCACGATCTGCCACGGCATGACGAACAACGCCTGCTCATCGATATCGGCGGCGGTTCGACCGAGGTCATCCTGGGCCAGGGGCCGCGGGCGCAAATCATGGAGAGCCTGCATATCGGTTGCGTGCGCCAGTCGATCACGCACTTCGCCGACGGGCGCATCACGCGCAAGCGCTGGAAGCAGGCCGAGACCGCAGCCCGGCTCGAGTTCAAGCCCATCGAGGCGCAATTTCGCAATCGTGGCTGGGAGACGGCCTATGGCAGTTCCGGGACGATCCGCACCGTGGAAGCGGTACTCAAGGGGCTGAAACTCGGGGACGAAGGCATCAGCGCGCGCGGCCTGGACGATCTGCGCGAACGGTTGCTCGAGGCCGGGAACGTGAACCGGCTCGAACTGCCGGGCCTTTCCATCGAGCGGGCGCCGGTTTTTCCAGGCGGCGTGGCGATACTGGCCGCGGCGTTCCGCGCGCTGGGACTCAAGCATCTTTCCGTGACGGACGGCGCGCTGCGCGAAGGTTTGCTCTATGACCTGCTGGGACGCATCCGGCACAAGGACAAGGATGTGCGCGCCCAGACCGTGGCGGCGCTGTCCGCGCGTTACCGGGTGGATACGGCGCAGGCCGAACGCGTCGCGCGCAGCGCGCAAATGCTTTTTGAACAAATCAGGGAAGAGTGGGGGCTGGGTGAAGCGCAGGCACAGGCGCTCACCTGGGCGGCGCGCCTGCATGAAATCGGACTGGCGATCGCGCACACCAAATATCACCGCCACGGCGCCTATCTCATCGAGCACTCCGATCTGCCGGGCTTTTCGCTGTCCGAACAGCGCCTGCTCGCGGCGCTGGTGCGCACGCACCGTCGGAGTTTCCCCGTCGAGGTATTCGAGGGATTTGCCAAAGGCGAAGGCCGCGTGGCGCGCCGGCTGGCGGTGCTGCTGCGGCTGGCGGTGCTGCTGCATCGTGGCCGCGCCAGCCGGGCTTTGCCGCGCGTGGCGCTGAAGGCCGGCAAGCGCCGGTTGCGTCTGCGTTTCCCGCGCGGCTGGTTGCGACGCAATCCGCTCACGGCGGCGGATCTCGCACAGGAGACGATTTATCTCAAGACCGCGGGCTGCAAGCTCGAATTCGAATAGAAGCCATTCAAAACCCGGTTGACGGCCGCTCGCGACGGTTTTGAATGGCTTCTAGAACTTCCGGCGGGTGGACCGGATCAGGACTGTTCCGTCAGTTTTTTCAGCAGCGCGACCTGCGCCGATAGCGGCGGGGCGCCTTCGGGCTGGAGCCGTATGTAGGATCCGTCGGTTTGCAGTATCCAGGCCTGGGTGTTATCGGCGAGGTATCCTTCCAGCGTTTCCTTGACGACGCGCGCGTGCAGCAGCTTGTCCTCGATCGGGAATGCCACTTCGACGCGCCGGAAGAAGTTGCGGTCCATCCAGTCGGCGCTGGAAAGCCATACCTCCTCCTTGCCGTCGTTCAGGAACCAGAAGACGCGCGGATGTTCGAGAAAGCGGCCGATGATGGAGCGTACGCGGATGTTTTCGGACACCCCGGGTATCCCCGGCCGCAGGCAACAGATGCCGCGCACGATGAGGTCGATCCGGACGCCCGCCTGCGAGGCCGCATAAAGCGCCTGGATGATCTGGTTTTCCACCAAGGCGTTCATTTTGGCGATGATGCGCGCCGGCCGGCCGGCGCGGGCGTGCCCGATCTCGCGCTCGATTTTGGTCATTAACTCCTGGTGCAGTGAAAACGGGGATTGCAGCAGTTTTTTCAGGCGCGAGAAGCGCCCCAGGCTGGTCAGCTCCAGGAATACCTTGTGCACGTCCTCGCCGATGTCTTCGTCGCAGGTGAACAGTCCGAAATCGGTGTACAGGCGCGCGGTACGGTCGTGGTAATTGCCGGTGCCCAGGTGCACGTAGTGTCCGAGCTTTCCGTTCTCCCGGCGCAGCACCAGTGTCATCTTGGCGTGGGTCTTGTAACCGACCACGCCGTACACCACATGCGCCCCGGCCTCCTGCAACAGGGTGGCGAGATTGATGTTGGCCTCCTCGTCGAAACGGGCGCGCAGTTCCACCACCACGGTGACTTCCTTGCCGGCGCGCGCCGCTTCCACCAGGGCGTCGACGATGGCCGAATTCGCGCCGGTGCGGTAGAGCGTCTGCTTGATGGCCAGCACCCGCGGGTCGGCCGCCGCCTGGCGCACGAAATCGACGACCGGCGCGAACGACTCGAACGGATGGTGCAGCAGGATATCGCCGCCACGGATAGTGTCGAAGATGTTCTTGCTGTGCGCCAGGCGCGGCGGCAGTCCGGGGACGAAAGCCGGGTACTTGAGATCGGGCCGGTCCACGAGGTCGTGGAGGGCGAGCAAGCGGTTGAGGTTGACCGGTCCGTTGACCAGGTACAGGTCGCTCTGGTCGAGCTCGAACCGGCTCATGAGATAGGCGGTGGTTTCCGGCGGGCAATTGTCGGCCACTTCCAGGCGCACCGTGTCGCCGTAGCGGCGGGACAGCAGCTCGCCCTCGACCGCGCGCAGCAGGTTGTCCACCTCTTCCTCGTCCACGAATAGTTCCGAATTGCGCGTGACCCGGAACTGATAGCAGCCCGTGACTTCCATCCCGGGGAACAGATCGTTGACGTAGTTGTGGATGATCGAGGACAGGAACACGAAGTCATGTGGCCCGGCGGAGAGTTCCCGCGGCAGGTGAATGAGGCGCGGCAGCGCGCGCGGCGCCTGCACCACCGCCACGCCGCTGCGACGCCCGAAGGCATCGCGGCCCTTGAGGGTGACGATGAAGTTGAGACTCTTGTTCAGGATGCGGGGAAAGGGGTGCGAAGGGTCGAGTCCGAGCGGGCTCAGGACCGGCAGCAGCTCATGCTCGAAATAATTCCGCACCCAGGCTTCCTGTTCCGGAGTCCATTCACTGCGCCGCACGAAGCGTATCTGCTCGCGATCGAGCTCGGGGATGAGGACCTCGTTGAACACGCGGTACTGCTCCGCGACCAGCCGGTGGGCGATCTCGGCGATGCGGTTGAGCATCTCCTGGGGCGAGAGGTTGTCCGGACCGGCCTGCACCGAACCCGAGGCCACTTCCTCCATCAGCCGCGCCACGCGGATCTCGAAGAACTCGTCGAGGTTGGAGATGGAGATGCACAGGAAACGCAGCCGTTCGAGCAGGGGTATTCCCGGGTCCTTGGCCTGTTCGAGCACGCGCCAGTTGAATTCAAGCAGGCTGAGTTCGCGATTGATGTAGAACTCAGCCTGCTTGAACTGATCGGACAGCTGCAGTTCGGCAACGCTCATGAATGGCTGGAAGATGGGGGAAACGAGCTGTCAGACTATAACAGTCATATGACAGATGCATGACGCCCGGTCACTTGAGCCACCGGGCGTCATGGAACTATATGATCAAGCAGGGGATTCGGCTCAGCCGGCCGGCGACTGCTGGTTTTGCTCGGCCGCGATTTCCCGGCGGACTTCGTCCATGTCCAGCGCCTTGGCCTTTTCGATCACCTGCTCGAGGGCCGCGGCCGGCAGGGCGCCGGGTTGCGCGAAGATGATGATCTTGTCGCGGAAAATCATCAGGGTCGGGATCGAGCGGATCTGGAAATAACCGGCCAGCGCCTGCTGTTCCTCGGTGTTGACCTTGGCGAACACGACATCCGGGTGTTTTTCCGAGGCCGCCTCGTACGCGGGCGCGAACGAACGGCACGGCCCGCACCACGGCGCCCAGAAATCCACCATCACCATGTTGGTGCCGTTTACGACCTGATTGAAATTTTCCTGCGTTACTTCGACGGTAGCCACTTTATCTCCAGCGGGCGCCGCGCGGACACCCATCAGTTAGGATTGAATGAACATTATACCGACACCAAGCGCCGGTATTCGAATAGTGGGGACACGACGGACAAAATCAAGCAGGCGGGAATGCCGGGACAGATAACACGAACATTGCTGAAATTCGGCAGCGAATCCCTGAAATTAAAGACAAAATGCGGAAGACCTGATCCGGCCCGGCCTTCCCCTATATCTGCGGTGGAGCCGCGGTCCGCGGTACAGTCCTTAACCGGCTTTTACCTTCCCAGGATTTCCTTCTCGATCTGTTCCAGGCTGGTGTGACGCACGTCCCGGCCCTTGACGAAATAGATGATGTACTCGCAGATGTTACGCGCGTGATCGCCGATGCGCTCCAGGGCGCGCGCGGCCCAGATGACATCGAGCACGCGCGAGATAGTGCGCGGGTCTTCCATCATGAAGGTGATGAGCTGGCGTATCGCGCCCTCATATTTGCTGTCGATCTTGCGGTCTTCGCGCGCGGTTCGCAGCGCTGCCTCGACATCCACGCGCGCGAAGGCGTCGAGTGCGTCGTGCACCATCTGGCGCACATGCTGGCCCAGCACCTGGATCTCGGCGTAATTGTTCTTCGGGCGTTCCTCGCCGGCGAGCCGTACCGCCATGCGCGCGATTTTCTCGGCCTCATCGCCGATGCGCTCGAGGTCGGTGATGGTCTTGATCACGGCCACCACCAGGCGCAGGTCGCTGGCCGCCGGCTGGCGCCGGGCGATGATCTGGTTGCATTCCTCGTCGATGGTGACTTCCAGCTTGTTGACCTTGGTGTCGTCCATGATGACGGCCTCGCCGAGGGAGACGTCACCCTTGACCAGGGCGATCATAGCCTGTTCGATCTGCTGTTCCACCAGGCCGCCCATCTGCAACACGCGCGAGCGGATCTCTTCCAGTTCGGTGTTGTATTGCCGGGAAATGTGAGTATGTATGGGTTCCATGATGTTTTCTCTCCGGGGCCTCAGCCGTAACGCCCCGTGATGTAATCCTCGGTGCGTTTATTCGTCGGGTTGGTGAAGATGGTGTCGGTGTCGCCAAACTCCACCAGCTCGCCCAGGTGCATGAAGGCAGTATAGTCCGAAACGCGCGCGGCCTGCTGCATGTTGTGGGTCACGATCAGGATCGTGAGCCTGACCTTGAGCTCTGTGATCAGCTCCTCGATCGAAGCGGTGGCGATCGGATCGAGCGCCGAGGTCGGTTCGTCGAACAGCAGGATCTCGGGATCGGTGGCGAGCGCGCGCGCGATGCACAGGCGCTGCTGCTGGCCGCCGGAGAGATTGAAGGCCAGGTCATGCAGCCGGTCCTTGACCTCGTCCCACAGTGCCGCGCCGCGCAGCGCCTCCTCGACCTTGTCGTCCAGCACGCTGCGCCGTTTCACGTCGCGCACGCGCAGTCCGTAGGCGACGTTTTCGTAGATGGACTTGGGGAACGGGTTCGGCTTCTGGAACACCATGGAGATGCGCATGCGCACCTCGATCGGATCGACGTTCCTGGCCAGGATGTTGACGTTGTCCGGGTGGATCAGGATTTCACCCTCGTAGCGGTTGCCGGGGTAGAGGTCGTGCATGCGGTTGAAGCAGCGCAGGAACGTGGACTTGCCGCAGCCCGAGGGGCCGATCAGCGCCGTTACCTGTTTTTCGGCCAGTTCCAGGTTGATGTGCTTGAGCGCCTGCGCCGTGCCGCCGTAATAGAAGTTGAGGTCCTTCGCCTGCGCCTTGATCACGGGGCGGGAGGCGGTCCGGGGCGAGGCGCCGGTGGCCGCGAGTTCCGGCTTGGAGGGCGGGTTCATGGCCCCATTATAGGCCGGTGTGGCCTTGCGGACAGCAACTTGGACTTCAGGATTCATGGGCTCCCCCTGCTTTACCATTTGATGCGTTTGCGGAAGCGGTAGCGCAGCCATATCGCCGCGGCGTTCATGGCCAGCGTCATGACGATGATCACCACGCCGGCGGCGGCGGCGTTCTCCAGGAACGCCACCTGCGGGCGCGACAGCCAGGAGAACATCTGGATCGGCAGCACCGTAAACGGTGCCAACAACCAGTCGAAAGACACGAACGGCGGCGTGGTAGACACCGGCGACGGCGGCAGGAAGGCGATGAAGGTCAAGGCGCCGATGGTGATGATCGGCGCGGTCTCGCCGATGGCGCGCGCCATGCCGATGATCATGCCCGTGAGGATGCCCGCCGTCGAATAGGGCAGCACGTGGTGCGCCACCGTCTGCCACTTGGTGGCGCCGACGGCGTAGGCGGCCTCGCGAATCGAGCCCGGTACGGCGCGGATCGCCTCGCGCGTGGCCACGATCACCACCGGCAGGATGAGCAACGCCAGCGTGAGCCCGGCGGCGAGAATGCTTTGCCCCAGGTCGAACTGGTACACGAACAGGCCGAGCGCCAGCAGACCGTAAACGATCGACGGCACGCCCGCAAGATTGGTGACGTTGATCTCGATCAGGTCGGTCATCCAGTTGCGCGGCGCGTATTCCTCGAGGTAGATGCCGGCGGCGACGCCGAGTGGCACGCCGGCGAGGGCGGTCACCAGCATCACCAGCGTGGTGCCGACCCAGGCCGAGAGGATGCCGGCCTGACCGGCATGACGCGAGGGGAACGAGGTGAAGAATTCGTAGTTCAGCCGGCCGTAGCCGTCCAGCACCAGGTCCAGGAACAGGGCCAGCAGCGTGATCACGCCCAGCAGCATCGCGGCCAGCCCGATCATGGAAAAGATGACGTCCCAGCGCTTGTGCCGGGCGATCATGGCGCGAATGGCGCTTACCTGGGTGGCGGTGTCGGACAGGTCGGACATTTGATCAATACACCTCGCGGTAGCGCCGGCGCATCAGGTGGCCGATGACGTTGAAGAACAGCGTCATGAGCAGCAGCACCAGGCCGGCGGCGAAAATGGTCTGGTATTCGAGGGTGCCGTGCGGCAGGTCGCCGAGACTCACCTGCACGATGTAGGCGCTGATGGTGGCCGCGCCCTCAAGGGGGTTCCAGGTCAGGTTCGGCTGGGTGCCGGCGGCGATCGCCACCACCATGGTTTCACCCACGGCGCGCGAGATGCCGAGGATGTAGGCCGCCACGATGCCGGAGGCGGCCGCCGGCGTGACCACGCGCAGCGCGGTCTGGAAGCGCGTCGCGCCCATGGCGTACGAACCTTCGCGGATATGCATCGGCACCGCGCGCATGGCGTCCTCGCTCACCGAGGCGACATAGGGAATGATCATGATGCCCATCACGAGGCCGGCCGAAAGCATGTTGAAACCGGGAAGATCGGGGATGATTATCTGCAACAGCGGCGTGACGAACAGCAGCGCGAAATAGCCGTACACGATGGTGGGCACGCCGCTCAGCAGTTCGAGGAACGGCTTGACCACCTCGCGCAGCCGGTGCGAAGCGAACTCCGACAGGTAGATGGCGATGATGGTGCCAAGCGGGACCGCGACCGCCAGGGCCACGGCGCTGGTGAGCAGGGTGCCGGACACGAGCGGCAGGATGCCGAAATGCTTGTCGGAAAAGAGCGGCGTCCATTGCGTGTCGGTCAGGAACTCCCACAGCGAGACATGGGCGAAGAATCCGAGCGATTCGTACACCAGGATGACCACGATGGCGATGGTCACGGCGACGGCGGTGAATGCCGCCATGAACAGCAAGCCCTGGATGATCCGCTCCGGCAGATGGCGCCGGACCTGGTAGGCAAAGCGTGATGGTTTGGCAGTCATCTCTTTGATTTTCCAGTTATTTCAGAGTTATTCAGGCGGATCATTGAAGGCCGGCCATGGTATTCGTTCTGTGTGACAGTTTTATGACAATACCCCGGTATCGGCTCTAACGGAACTGGGGCAATCTTGCGAAGCAAAAAACGAAGGGCGCCCATGGGCGCCCTTCGGGGACTGCTTGAGAAAGAACGGCTTACAGATGGGCTTCGCGCTTCAGCAGCTCTTCCACGCGTACGCCGACTTCGTTTTTACCGCCGAAGCCGGTGCCGAGCTTCTTGCCGTTGAAGTTCTTGGTGGCGAGTTCATAGTGTGCGCTCGACAGCGGGATGTACCCGACTTCCTTGGTCAGCGTGGGCGCGTTCTTGAGGTAGAAGCTGATGAACTCCTTCACCTCCGGCTTGGCCATGGACTTCTCGGCCACGTAGATGAAGATCGGACGCGCCAGCGGCTGGTAGGTACCGGCCATCACCGTCTCGAGCGACGGTTCCACGCCCTTGGTGGAGCCCTTGTTGATGATCTTCACGGCCTTCAGCTTGTTCTTGTTTTCCTCGTAGTACGCAAGGCCGAAGTAGCCGATCGCGTACTTGTCGCGTGACACGCCCTGCACCAGCACGTTGTCGTCCTCGCTGGCGGTGAAGTCACCGCGCGAAGCCTTTTCCTTGCCGTTGATGGCGTCGGTGAAGTAGTCAAACGTGCCCGAATCGGCGCCCGGTCCGAACAGGCCGATCTTGTGGTCCGGCCACTTGGGGTTGACGTCGCTCCACTTCATGACCTTGCCCTGGGCGGCCGGCTCCCACATTTTCTTGAGATCTTCCACCGTCATGTTCGTGATCCAGTCATTCTTCGGATTCACGACTACGGTCAGGGCGTCGAACGCCACCGGCAGCTCGACGTACTTGATGCCGGCTTCCTTGCAGGCGTCCATTTCCTTCTTCGAGATCGGGCGCGAGGCGTCGGAGATGTCGGTCTCGCCGCGGCAGAACTTCTTGAAGCCGCCGCCGGTACCGGACACGCCCACGGTCACCTTGGTGCCCTTCTGGGCCTTCTGGAATTCCTCGGCCACCGCCTCGGTAATCGGGAACACGGTGCTCGAACCGTCAACCTTGATGAATTTATCTTCGGCCATGGCCGACAGAGACGTTCCGGCGAGACCGCCGAGCACCGTCGCCGTCGCGAGTGCCACTAATGTATGTTTCATTTGCATGATATGTCCTCCGGAAAGGGGAATGATGAAAAGTAAAAAGGTCTGCTTAACGCGGCGCTACTATCCCAGTGGAATGTGACAGTTTGATTACCGGTTAATGAAGGAAGTGTTGCAATGCTGCAAGATCCAAGGTTTGCAGTTTGCCACAGAAGCGGTTTCTCC